>LULO01000731.1_pt1 | contig 10384 bp, 12 predicted proteins | sample 728121 | NCBI WGS metagenome assembly LULO01 (sample SAMN03860287, study PRJNA289734) | marine metagenome | biome: seawater column; feature: ocean; material: water; isolation source: Red Sea water column Station 149 - depth 50m | place: Saudi Arabia: Red Sea | collected 2011-10-15 | depth 50 m | reverse complement strand
GGATGGAAGGACTTGTGGCCAAATGAAAAAAGAAGAAAAAGATAATTTGTCTCATAGAAATAAGGCACTAAAGAACCTTTCTAGACACATAAAGGCCCGTCAAAGTGAATAGTCACCTACTTCTTGGGTAGGATAATGGCATCCTCACTACGCCTGATCTTGATTTTTTTAAATATCATTAGTATCCCAATTTATCTAATTTTTATAATAAGTGAAGGACTGCTTTTTCAAATAGCAGGAGCAATAACTATCCTTTTACTATTGTCGTTACTATTATTCACTGGAAATAAAGTATCAAAAAAATCAATTATTCAAAATCAAATAAGCTCCGAACCAATAATTGTCGGAGAAGTTGAACTCCCAGCTATTGTAAAAAGTGAAAAAATAGAAACGCCCGAACCGAATAAAAAAATTACTAGATCTCGCGGTAGAACAGAAATCACCAATTTACCACCTATCCAAATAGATGATAAAGCCGAAGTGGACCTAAAAATGGAATACGAAGAAGGTTCTAAATTTCAAGGAGATGAAGAAAGATTAGCTAAATTGTATGTAGCAACGTCAGATCCAGATTCACAGCATGAACTAGAGGTAGAACAGTACATCAATGCAAAGAGAGATATGCGAAATCAAGTCAAAGATCGATTAACCAAGGAAAGGCGAATGGCTCTTGCAAAAAATATGTCGAAAAAAGTATCTGAATGGACAGATTCTGAAGATGGTGAAGATTTTGCAAAAATAATAAAGAATAAAAATTCTGAAATACAAATTCTCACTGAACCTGAAGAATATAATCTCAATATCCCACAAGGAATATCTTACGTAAGAGTCGATACTAACCGAATTCTCAAAATTAGAGTATCGCTAAACGTCAACAATAATTTATTTCCTAAGATGACAGATAACAGTCAAATCCCAGATCCTATTTCATTAAGTCCAAATGACCAAATTCTTGAAAACACATTGCCACCACCTATTGATCTAAATGATAATCAGAGTTTAGATAATAATCCTAGTTGAATGAAATATTCAAGCAAGAATACTATTTCGGTAGCCCATGGAAGGTCCTGCAGTATTGATTGAGCAGATTGAAGTTGAAAATTCTAGTCCGTCGGGTGGAGTAATTTCTATCTGGACATTAAACCGTCCAGATAAGCTCAATGCTCTAAATTCTGAATCACATCTGCTGATAAAGGAAAATTGTAAATTAGCAGAAGAAAATCCGAATATTAGATGTATTATCATCAAGGGATCTAAACCAACTGAAACTAGCCAAAATAAGAAGCAAAAACCCGTTTCCTTTGCGGCCGGAGCGGATATTTCAGAATTTTCAGAAAAAAAATCATCTGATGTCAGACCATTCTTTGAAGATAATGCGTGGGAAGCTGTATGGAATTTAAGTAAGCCAACGATTGCAATGATTGATGGATTTGCACTTGGGGGTGGCCTTGAACTTGCACTATCTTGCGATATTAGAATTGCATCCACAAGATCTACTTTCGGACAGCCTGAAATTAATCTGGGATTAATTCCTGGCGGCGGAGGCTCTCAAAGACTATGTAGATTGATAGGATATGGAAAGGCCATGGAAATAATCCTTTCAGGGAGAATGATCTCAGCCAACGAATCCTTTGAAATGGGAATTATTAACAAATTAGTGGAACCTGAAAAATTAGAGCCTACATCTATAGGTTTAGCAAAGGAGATATCTAGTAAATCTCCTTACACAATTAAAGTAGCGAAGAAAGCAGTAAGATTCGCATTAGAGATGCCATTTTCTAAGGGTATTGAATCAGAAAGAAATGCCTTTATTTCCCTTTTCGATACCAAAGATAAAGAAATTGGTATCAAATCTTATTTCGAAAGAACTAATCCAGAATGGATTGGAGAGTAAATCATTAAATCCAAACATCATTAGGGGCTGTATAATCAGATACTTTTTCTCCTGTGTTAACTACTCCTCTAGGCTCAACTAGCATAACCAGACATTCATCTTCTGCTATTGGTTTATGAATAACTCCCTTTGGAACTATTATCATTTCACCTTCTCCAATCTCAACAATTGAATTTTTAAATTGAATTTTCATTTTTCCCTGAATTACAATGAAAGTCTCATCAGTGTCTGGGTGATTGTGCCAAATAAAATCGCCCTTTATCCTAACTAGCTTGAATTGATAATTATTCATTTCAGCTATCACTCTTGGTTCCCAATGCTCTGTAAATTTTGAAAATTTTTCAAATAAATTTATTTTTTCCATTTTATCATCCATATTATTCTATCTCACCTAAGGCATGTTTAATAATGCCAATCGCATTACCATCTTGAGTGATATCAATCAATTTCCACCCCGAATCATTACCTGAAGATATCATCTCAGATTGTATATCTCTAATTCTTTCTATATTTTTCAAGTAATGCTCTACCTTTTTTCCATTATGTTTTTCTCTATTTGAAATCATTTCTATGTGACTATCTAAATTTTCTACATAAAGTACAATCCCTAATGCTATTCCACCACCATCTTCCCAATCAGAAATTATCTTTTTAGTAGGAAAAAAATGAACTCCCTCAATTACCAAGTCAATTAATTTCTCTTTTGCCCTAAAAATAACAGAGCTAATTCCTTCAGATAATATTTCTACAGTCTCTTTCCAATTTTCTACGGCAGAACTCCCAGCATTTTCGAAAGAAGATCTGTGAAGTGCAGCTTCTCTTGCCAAATCTTCTCTGGTCCTTAGAACTTCTCTGATAGTATCGGTAGATGTTACCTTGTGAAAGCCTATTTCAGAATTAATTTTCCTAGCGAGAGTAGATTTACCGACACCGCTAGTTCCTGTAATTACAACTAGTCGCTGATTATTCATCCCCAATCCTCATCTTTGAATAGATTTTATCTCTAAGAACTCCTCAAGTCCATGTATGCCTAATTCCCTACCGTTTCCAGATTTTTTATACCCTCCAAAAGGAGCAGTAACATTGAATCTTCCCCCATTTATACTAACTTGGCCCGTCCTCATTTTTCTGGCGAAAGTTATAGCCTTACTTTCGTCAGAAGACCAAACCCCTCCAGATAATCCATATTGAGAATCATTTGCTAATTTCAAAGCCTCTTGCTCATTTTCATAAGAAATTATACTTAATACAGGGCCAAAAATTTCTTCATTAAAAATTGTCATATTACTCTTGACTTCTGAAAAGGCTGTAGGTCTTACGAAGAATCCCTTAGTCAAACCATCTGGCATTCCTTCTCCACCAATCAATAACTTCGCACCTTCGTCAATTCCGCTTCTGATGTAAGAATTCACACTTTCTTGTTGTTTCTTCGAAATCAATGGCCCACATCTTGTTCCTTCTTCCAGAGGATTTCCAACATTATATTTCTCAATTTTATTGACTACAACTTCAATAACTTGCTTCAAGTGGATTTTAGGTACAATCAATCTAGTAAGTGCTGAACATTCTTGTCCAGAATTTCCGAAACATGCATTTACTGCAACACTAGATGCCTTGGATATGTCGGCATCTTCTAGAATTACATTAGCACTTTTGCCACCCAATTCCAATGATACTCTTTTCACACTTTGTGATGCTAATTCACTTACCCTAATCCCCGCACCAGTAGAACCTGTAAAACTAATCATATCCAATCCGGGATGAGTTGCCATTTCCTCACCAATATCACTTCCATGACCCGAAACCAGATTGAATACACCCTTTGGTAGACCAATACTATGAATTAAGTCAGCTAATAAAAATGAATTCAGTGGCGCTTCCTTGGATGGCTTCAGGACCATTGTACATCCCGATGCTATTGCTGGAGCAACCTTTCCGATAATCTGGTGCAATGGAAAATTCCAAGGAGTTATCATCCCTACAACTCCTACTGGCTCCTTAACAATCAATGAATTTCTGACTTCTTCTTCCCATTCAAAGCTTTCAAGGATTTTTGCATAAGATCTTGTAACAACTCTGGGTGTTCCCACCATTGCCATTCTAGAATACTCGATTGGAGTTCCAACTTCAGAAGTAATTAATTGAGCCATTGTTTCTGAATTCTCTTTAATCGCCGTGGTTAATCTATTCAGGTAATCGATTCTCGTCTCAATTGATGATTCTGACCAAGAAATAAATGCATCTCTGGCATATTTTATTGCCAAATCCAAATCTTCTGAGTTTCCAATCGGTACCTTCCCAATTATTTCTTCAGTAGCTGGGTTCATTACTTCGATACTTCCTTTTCCTTTCGGACTAATCCATTTTCCTCCAATATAGAGCTCTTCACGTTCATCCATGAAACCTCGACACAGCATTATCTTAAGATATTCATGTACCCCAAACGATAGAATTATGACTAGGCGATTAATAATTATGAGGCACGCAAAAAGTAGTTGGGAATATCCTGAACTCACCGATCATGAAAGACCTCTGAATAAAAGAGGAATCAGAGATTCTCCAAAAATTGCTAAATCCATCCAAAAATTAGGATGGTCCCCGGATAGAATACTAGTTAGTAGCTCCAAGAGGACAATAGAAACAATGGATGGTTTATCGACAGTTTTTGGAGCAGTTCCGTATGAGGTACGTCCAAGAATATATCATGCTACATTACCTGATTTGATAGAAGAATTAGGTATTCTAAATGAAGGAACAACAATGATTATTGGCCATAATCCGGGCTCTGAGCTTTTGGTTCAATATCTAAGTCAGTCATGGCATGAAATGCCTACGGCCACTGCAGCATTGTTATTCGAGGCAGAAAAAAACTGGAAAATTTTTCAGATAATTAGGCCAAAGGAAATTAAATAATCCAATAAAATTCAGATTATAAATTCCAATCTGCCATGTAGTTCAACGTTTTAGTTACATTCGTTAAATTACCTTCTTCCCAATAGTCTACAGCTATGAAAGTTGGCCTTTTACCAACCTTTTCCCAGCAACTAATGGCCCTATCTAGCAGAAAATCATAATCATTTACGATTCTAGAATTTTCTGAGTCAGCTAGTCCATACTTACTAAATATCCAGTTATTCATACTCCAAACTTGTTGGGTTCCATCTCCTCTGCCCAATTCGCAAGTCAAATCATCTATATCTCTCATATCCCAAGGAGTGTCCCAAGAATGCGTCCAAGCGTGATTCATCCATGAGAAATTATTTTCATACTGGAATTGATAGAAAATTACAATATCCTTTCCATTAATGATCATATCACCAATATCGGGCCACTCTTCATTCAAATTTTTAGAATATGATCTTTCCAAAATTCCTGTATCATTAAATAGTATTTCTAGGTGTTCTCCAGAAATATAATTTTCTAGGAAAATAGTAACAATCTCTCCACTACTGTTGTTGAGTAAAGAAGTGAGATTATTTAACCATTCATATGCATTAACTTCTCCAAATTGACAAGGATGGAAGAAGGATGTAGTCCCATGACAAAATCGAATATCATCTGGATCAGTTTCTTCATATGATTTGTGATAAACATCCAATAAAAACGCCCTGATTCCATTATTCCACTGATCATCCAATCCCAAATAATGATTCACTCCAACCATTACTCCATCTCCTACTGTAGCAAATGAATTATGAGTAGCTGGAAAAGTGAAATTATCATACGTTCTTTGACAAAAATAAGTCTCTCCATGACATATTAAATAGTCTTTGGAATCTAAGGGATTTAATCCCCTTTCAATTTCCCAATTATTGAATAATCCATCCCCATCAGTATCTAAATCTATGTTATCGCAAATACCATCTTCATCTATATCATCAGGAAAAGACGAGTTATTCAAATGGTCTACCTTGCATTCTATTTCATAATTATTCATCCAACCATCACCATCAGCATCTGTATCTATGTAATCGCACATGCCATCTCCGTCTGTATCTTTAGGAAATGATTCGTTACTCATTGTATTCTTGTTGCACTCTATCTCAGAATTATTCTTCCAACCATCACCATCGATATCATCATCTAGAATATCGCAGATTCTATCTTCGTCCAAATCATCTGATACATTTTCTGAATCCAAAGGATCAGATTCGCATTCTTCTTCAACTAAATTTTCCCATCCATCGCCATCTAAATCAGAATCATCTAGATCAGCGATTCCATCGCCATCTAAATCAGGATGCGATTGTAAACAACCAGCCAGCATTAAACTTACAATCATTAAACAAACTAATTTTTTCCTATTCACTTCAAACACCGATTAAACCTAATTCATAATTTGTTAATTAATTCACAGTCTCATGATGATTAGGTACAAATGTTTGCTCAGACATTGGGGGTCTTACATATCCTCTAGCCTTTTCTCTCTTAGGTAATTTTATTGGCTCCGGCGTCAAATCGTCATATTTTATCATTGAAAGGAAATGATTAATACAATTTAAATGTGCATGCCTTTTAATTTCTGAGTTAACAACATACCATGGAGACTGTTTTGTATCTGTATGGGCGAACATAATATCTTTCGCCTCTGAATAATCTTCCCATCTAGTTAATGATTCTAAATCCATTGGACTCAATTTCCATCTTTTATGGGGTTCATCTAATCTCGCCTTAAATCGTTTTAATTGCTCTTCATCAGAAACAGAAAACCAGTATTTGATTAAGATTGTTCCTGATCGAATTAACATTCTCTCAAACATAGGACATGAGCGCATAAATTCATCATACTCTTGCTCATTACAGAATCCCATTACCCTCTCAACTCCAGCCCTGTTATACCAGCTTCTGTCAAATAATACAATTTCTCCAGATGCAGGTAGGTGATTTACATATCTTTGAAAATACCATTCAGATTTCTGTCTTTCAGTTGGAGCTGGTAGTGCAGCTACTCTCACAACTCTAGGGTTTAGGTACTGAGTAATTCTCTTAATTACTCCACCCTTTCCAGCTGCATCCCTTCCCTCAAACACTACGACTACCTTTAGTCCCTTAGCCTTCACCCATTCTTGTAGTTTAATTAACTCCAACTGAAGTCTAAACAACTCTTTTCTATATATTTTTTTTCCAATTCGGCCTTCCAAATCACTCCCTCTACTAGTCATCCAATCGTTCACCGGTTAGTATCAACAACAAAAGTGCTGTGGTTGACTTCATAATCTTAGATTCATTCTATTAATGAGATCAAGTCCATCAATGTAGCTTCTGGATTATCAGATTTTGTAACTCCACTGGCAAGCAAAACTCCCCTAGCCCCTAATTCAATAGCTTTAATCACATCTTCTCCATTTTTTATTCCAGCCCCACATAATACTCCAACTTTAGAGATTTTTTTTACGGCTTCTACAGTTCCACTTACTATGGATGGATCCACATTAGTAACAGAAACATCACCACCAATTAGTTCAGGAGGCTCAACTGCAACAAAAGATGGATTAAACGAACACAAAATCTTAGCTTCTGAAATATCAGCAGCACAAGCACAAACTACAAACTCATCAGGCAACATTTCCATTAATTTTGAGACATGTCCTTTATCCACTTTATGTTCTGCATGATTAATTAGAGTACCCCTAGCACCTCGCTCGATAGCAGTAAATGGATGTAAAAAACCAGTATTTGATCCGTAAGCTATTGGATCAAGATGTTGACACCAAACTTCAAGTTCTGGAGCAGCCTTAACAACTGAGCTCAAATCAAAAGATGACACAGCAGCCACTAATCTAGCAGAGGTATGAATGCCGCTCATAATTTTCGCTAAATTCTCGGCTGAAATCCCTTGTGCGGATTCATATGTCTTAAAATTTACAACTACTATTGGTTTATTCATGTTTAACCGAAACAGCAATACTCTATGACTATGACGGGAATTTCCATCAAATCATACAAAACTTTCTTACTCAATCTCTTCCCTATCAGACACCCATCAATTTGGCATCCATCCTCAATTATCACGTCTTCAAGGATAACAGAATTTTTGACGGACGCTTTGTTACCAATTTGCACTCCCCTTCCAATTGAACTAGAAACTACTTTTCCTTCACAATTAGAATCTTCTCCAAACCATGAATCTTTTTTCTTTGAACCAGATGAAAAAGCTTCATTAGAAATACAGACTTGATTCGCTTCTATGAATGAAGCAGGAGTTCCAGCATCAACAAACCAACCACTAAATGGGAATCCATTTAATCCTCTAGTTGAAGCAAGTGGTTCGTAAACATCTCTTTCAATACTGTGAGCGCCATCAGGCATAAGTTTGAAAATCTCAGGCTCTAAAATATAAGTCCCCGCGTTTATCAAATTCGAAAAAGCCTCTTCAATAGGAGGTTTTTCTTGAAATCGTAATATCTTTCCCGAATCCGGGTTATAATCTGCAACTCCGAATCTTGATGGGTCTTCAACTTCCCATAATGAAATAGTTGCTATCCCTCCGTTAATATTATGAAAATCTAACATATTCTCTAACTTTAGACTAGTAATCAAATCTCCATTAATCACACAAAAAGTTTCACCAGATAGATATTCTTTACAGTTTGCAATAGCTCCTCCAGTCCCCAATGGCTCTACTTCTTCAACAATTACTACTTCATATGGCAAATCCATGGTTGAAAAATGACTTCTCATTTTGTCAATTCCATATCCAGCAGCAACTATTAATTTTTTAATCATGTGTTTAGGAAGAATTTCTACTACATGCTCAATCATAGTTTTATCTAGAATGGGGAGAAGAGGTTTTGGAATTTCATCTGTCCATGGTCTAAGTCTTGAACCGAATCCACCCGCAAGAACTATCACATCCATGACAATGGGACTATGACATCCCATATCATGACTTCGCGTATTTAATTATGAAATTACCCAAGCGCACCTTTCAAGTCCACCCTTCATTTCGGGCACCCATGAACATTCACGAGTATCAGGGCAAGGCAATATTTCGAGAGTTTGGAATTGCAGTACAAGATGGAATTCATTGCACATCAGTTGAGGAAGCTGTAGAGGCATACCATCAATTAGGAAGTGAGATAGTTGCAGTAAAAAGTCAAATTCATGCAGGTGGAAGAGGAAAAGGGAAATTGTATAATCCAAGTTCTGGAGATATTATCATGGAAGGTGGCGTAAAATTTCTCATGAGTACTATTTAGCAATTCTAGTTGATAGAGAAAAACAATCAATACTAGTAATGGCATCAACTGAAGGTGGAATGGATATTGAGGAAGTAGCAGAGACGAATCCATCAGCAATTCATAAATTTTGGATTGATCCAATTGAAGGTCTCAAAAATTCTCAATCTGCAAATCTATCAGAATCTCTTGGAATTTCAGGATACTCACAAGAATTATTCATAGAAATGGTCAGAAAACTTACCGAATTATTTATTCAAAGAGATTGTTCAATGATAGAGATTAATCCTTTAGTAAAGACTTCTGACAAAAACATTGTCGCATTAGATGCAAAAGTAAGTTTTGATGAAAGTGCTTCATTTAGAAATCCATGGCTAGAAGAACTAAGAGACTTAAACGAAGAATCAGAAATAGAACTTAGGGCACAGAATCATGGTTTATCTTATGTTGATTTGGATGGAAATATAGGCTGCTTAGTTAATGGAGCAGGATTAGCAATGGCTACGATGGACGCAATTAAATTATATGGCGGAGAGCCAGCAAATTTCTTGGATATCGGAGGCGGAGCTGATGCAAATTCGATCACAACAGCTCTGGAAATTATTCTCGAAGATCCACGTCTAGATGGAATTCTTGTGAATATTTTTGGTGGAATAATTAGGTGCGATATGGTCGCAAAGTGCATTTTAGATGTATCAAAAAATTTGGGAATTAATATCCCAATAGTAGTCAGATTCTCAGGAACAAATCATGCAGAAGGAAAAGAACTTCTAAATAATTCAGATTTAGGAGTAATAACCACAGATACACTATCTGAAGCCGGACAAGCAATTGTAAATGTAATAGGAGGTAATTAATTTGAGTATTTGGATTAATGATAAAAGTAAGGTTCTAGTACAAGGAATTACGGGAAGTCAGGGAACATTCCACTCACAAAAGATGGTAGAGTACGGGACCAATATTGTTGGGGGAGTTACTCCAGGAAAAGGTGGAATGAGTATTGACTTACCAGGTAGAACAGTACCAGTTTTCAATTCTATGATTGATGCTGTTAAAGGAACCGGTGCGGATGTAAGTATAATCTATGTTCCAGCTAGATTTGCTGCCTCAGCAATCATTGAAGCTGCAGATGCATTTAATCAAATCAAAGGCGAAGGTCTTATTGTATGTATTAGTGAAGGAATACCAACACTGGACATGGTAGGAGTAATAGCACATCTAAAAAAACTTACAGATATAAGACTAATTGGACCTAATTGCCCTGGAATCATCACTCCTAACGAGATGGGTGGATGTAAAGTTGGAATAATGC
>LULO01000795.1_pt1 | contig 10390 bp, 6 predicted proteins | sample 728121 | NCBI WGS metagenome assembly LULO01 (sample SAMN03860287, study PRJNA289734) | marine metagenome | biome: seawater column; feature: ocean; material: water; isolation source: Red Sea water column Station 149 - depth 50m | place: Saudi Arabia: Red Sea | collected 2011-10-15 | depth 50 m | reverse complement strand
TATGCTTTTCCTGAACCTGGTTCTTGTCTTACGTTATCAATAAATACTTGTAAAGCATTCTCTCCACCTGCTGGTACAATATTTGCTAAATCGAATGTAGTTGTAGAACCATCTCCTGTAAAACTATCTTTAACTGGTGCAACTCTAAAATTGTCTGAAGGTTTTGCGCCGATATAAGCCATTTAATTATCCTTTATACATCTTCTAATACTGAAACAGTCACATCTAAAGCACTAGCTGCACTTGCGATTGCTTCTAAATTATCTGCATTTGATCCATCGTTCATTAATACTAACTTATTACCAGACATAATTTCTAATGATGATCCTGCAGGGATGCTGGCATCCTTAACGATAAACACATCATTTGATCCATCCTCATTGTCTAAAAAGACACTTGCTGTAATACCAGCAGATGACTTGTTACACATTGTTATACCAATTACGATAGATTCAAGAGCACTTGAACCCGCACCTGCAGGAACAGCGTAAATTGTTGTATTACTACTATTACTGATATTTGGGGTTGCAATTCTTTTGAAATCGTTTGCCATTTTATCTCCTTATTTCTTACTATTTATAATATTATCCTAATGCAACTGCCTGAGCAATCGCAAAAGCGTTTGTAGCAGCGCCAATATCACTAGCAACTTGAGCGCCTGTTCTTGTTTTTAATACACCACTATCACTTACGATAAATGCGTCTGTATCACTAGAAGCAGCCGACAAAGATGATAATGTTAGTGTTCCACTAGTTGATAAGTTTTCATTACCAAATGATATTGAACCTGAACTATCTGTAATAGAACCACCTGTGATTGTTAATATTGCTGAACCTGTTGTATCAGCAAAAGCTGTTGATGATGTTCTTGCCATATTACCCATATATTCATGTGAAGAACATTGATAGTATAATCTTTGAGGTGTTGAACCACTTACTACTATTTGAGTATATGCACCTGAACTACCTGGTGTTCCGTTTGTAGTGACACCTGTTGAATATACGTTATTTTTTGCAGCGTCAAGATAGAATAACAATGGGTGTGAACTATTTGAACTATCTTCTTGATTAAATCTATATGTATTACCTGGTTCAAATTGTACAAAAGGACTTTCTACACCATCAAGTGTATATCCTAATGCTGAACCTGTACCGTGATAAATGTGGTTACTTGTTTTAGTAATTCTTTTTACTTCAATTTCTGTGTATGCATTTGAACCATCAGCATTATGTTGAGCACCTAATACGTCAGCATAAATGTTTGTAGGAATATCGTTATTAAGTGATATCGTTAAAGTGTCAGTTGCACTAACAGCAGCAGCGATACCAGTAGAACCTGTAAATGTAACTGTATTACCTGTAACAACTGATTGGGTTGTTGACCCCCTATATCAGTTCCTGATATTGCGTTAACCGTTGTTCTTAACGTATTTAAACTGTCGGTTGTTGCTACACTTCTAGTTGCCATTTAGTTTTTCCTTAATTAAATTTTTTATTTCTTTCATCTCTGCTCTAATAGTATTTATTTCTCTCACCATATCTTTTAATTCATCATCTTTTGCTTGTTGTTTCTTTTTTCTTGCCATGTATCTAGCATAAGCATCTGAATCTACATTTACGATTGCTTGAGTTTTTAAATCTCTTACTAATCCTGGGTGTCCTTGTACTTTTGCTATACTCATTATACTGCCAATGCTATTCCTCTTAAATCTTTTAGAAGTGGAGGATATGAACTATTTGTTCCAGTTAAAACTATTTTAATTTGGAATGCAGAAAACTGAGGTAAACTACTTGCAGTAAATTTATACTCTTTAAATGTTTCTCTATCTTCTGCTGGTGCTACTGTGCTATCAGGACTTCCGTCAGTATTAAATGCTGTAAAGTTTTTATCACCTAACTTTCTCACATCTTCAGCACTTGTTGTTCTAAAGAAAACTTTGAAATCTGCTGTTGACCTTAGATTTGCTGATACTCGAATATCTAATGCAGTTGCTTCATCTTTTAATATAACTGGTTTAGTAATGTATTTTGCAGGAACACTACCGCCAGTATTCTTTGTTTCAGCAACAAAGTCTGGTGTTGTTCCACTTGCAGGTGAGAACATTCTATTTTGAATTAAGAAAGCACTCATTCTTTTCGTATCAATAACAGGTGATAACGCTGTGTTACTTCCCGCACTTGATAATGTTAATGTAAATACAAGTGATTTACTTCCTGACATTTCATTTGTTGAATTGATTGTAGAAGCAACCATACCTGGTGCTGTCATATAATAATCTTCGTTTAGATTTACAGCGACTGCTTTTGAAGCTGAAGTTAAAGTAAATTCAGTTTCAGTACCTTCTAATGTTTTACCAGTTGTACTTCTCATAGTTGCTGTTAATCCACAACCTGGTGGAATTATATTTCCGATAACAGGTTGTATTACATCAAATAACATATTTCTTGTTGCTGTCATTGTAGTTGAACCTATGTCACCTGAAGCACTTGCTGTATCTGAACTTTGAGCAGTTATTGTATAAGAATCTAACTTAATATTACCAATTGTTGTATATGTACCATTTATGTTTGAATGTGCGATACCATTATGAGAACCTGACGCTAATCCAGCAATCGTTACATTGTTTGATGTGCTATGCATACCATGATTTCTATGATTAACTGTTACAACACCTGAACTTGCAGTAGTTGTTAAAGGATTAGTTTTAGTTAAACTCTTAACAGGTAAGTCAGCATTTGCTAATCTTAATGTGCCATTAGTTTGTGATTTAAACATACCACCAAAGTGAGGATGTTTTGAAATCAATCTTTCACTATCAACTGTTTTTGATCCCATTCTTGCAGTCCAAGCAGTATATTCGTCTGAATTAGATTTCAATACAAAACAATATTCAGTTTTATCTTTTAAGAATACTGGACTTGGGAAAGTAAATTTAGTTGCACTTGTACCATCACTTGAAGTTGTTACTGAACTACCATTTACTACTGATATACCAAAAGGTAAAATTGTTGTTGTTGGATATCCATTTACCATTGTTCTAATTTGACATTGAACAGGTTGAGAACTGTCTTTCGTTGAGAAGAACGTTTCAATACTACTTAAAAATAATCCATCTTTTGAATTTACTGTAAACGATTGTGCTACAGGATCTGGATTACGATTATGTCTATGATTTCGACTTGCCGGTGGATTTAATGTTATAGATTCGGTTCTTGCATTTGTTCTTGTAATCGTAGTATTTTCTTGTAAATCTTCTCTTTGTACTTGTGCTTCTCTAGTTGATACGATTGTTTGTTGAACACTATTTAATAATCCTTTTGCTGTGTAATCTGCTTCAGCAGAAGAAAATATTTCATTTACTAAATCATTTGTCGAACTGGTTGTTAATCTGAATACTCTTTTACCTGTTCTAAATCTTGGATTAGAAGTGTCTGTTGGATCAGGTATTAAGAATACACCTGAACATTCTCCTTTTGAATCTGTTGTTAAAGCCGCACCTGCAGTTGAACCTGTAGGTGTAACATGAGAAGAAACATCAGTACCATCAAAGAATGGATACAATCTAGTATTTGGTTTTAAATCTTGTCCTGTAAATGAAATTGATTTACTTCGAATGAAAGGTGCAAATGCTACACTTACAACTCTATCACCAAAACTTGTTCTTACAGCATTTGGTACTAAAGATGTTCTTACACCAGACCTTCTTTGTCCTACTCTTTGTTCAGTTGTAATTGTAGTTTCTCGTCTATTACCTACTCGTCTTACTTGTCTGTTTGTTTCTCTAACTTGACCTGACCAAGTATCATTCCAGTTATTCCATACAGTTCCTAAGTTTAAATCTAATACACCTGCAGAAGCAAGACTTGTAAGTGTATCAAAAGTACCTGGCATTGTAATTTGCATATCAGGTTGTCTTTCTGTTTCAAACCACTCATCTATTTCTGGATCTAATTTAATTGTTCCAATATAGTCTATTACGTTAAATGGTTGTAAGTTTACTGTATTACTTGCAAAAGGTTGTTCTTGAAATGTGGTTTCACTATATGGTAAAGTAATTAAGTCACCTGTTTTTTGATAACCTAAAGCACTTCTCTCAGCGTCTGTAACTGTTTCACTAAGACCACTATCAACTTCAACTAAAGCAGCATTGTCTTGATGAAACGCAGGTCTTAATTCACCTTCTGACATATCCATTGAAATAGAATAGTCATTATCAGAAACATCACCAACACCATGACCTGTAAAGTTATCTACTATAATACCATTTTTAAATCTATCAAATCCATCTGAATCTTGTATTTGCATATTTTGTGCTTCAGATTCTAATAAAGAAAGTTGAGTATAATATTCAACATTCTCTAATCGTTTTTCTAAACGACCAATATCTCTCATTGTAAATCTTCTATTATCTAATGGTGTTATCTCAACATCACTAGTGTTAAAAGTATATGCAGGAGTGAATAGTTTATATAAAAGCATAGCGTCATCTATACCTTCAGGATCAATTGGATCTAAAGATGAAGCACCTTTGATTGCCTTGAAATCTCCATCAGCAGTTAAAAATATTTTATCTCTACGACTTAAATAATATTCTAAATCAGCAGTAATATCTGTATTGATTTTAGGAAACTCTATTGTTGAAGCACCAGTACCATCAAAACTTCTATCTACGGTACCAGAATTAATTGTTGAAGCGTCATCTACTCTTGGTCTAAAGTCTAAACAATTTCTTAACTTAAATTCTTTTCCAGTTACATCTGAGGTATAAGTTGGGATACTTCCATAATCAAAACCAGAATAACTATCTACACTAAAGAAGTTACCAGTTCCATGTGAAAAATAATTAAACGTAATTAATAATCTACCTGTTGGTGCTTGAGCACCTGCTTTTCTTACAAGTCTTGCTATATCATAAAAGTTATCTCTTTGTCCTGTATCTAAATCAAATCTATTTGTAATGTTATCATCACTTGTTGTTGCAGCCGTACTAAAGTCTGCTGCCATATGAACAGAATCAATTGAATAAACATCTGCCTTACCTAAACTAATAAAATCAGCTTGTGCAAGTGCTTGAGTATTTACTGTTGTTGTTTCTGCTGTGTTTGCAGTTTTAGTTTTAGCACTTACTACCGATGTAGATAAAGTTGCTGTAACTTTAATTTTATGTCCATTAAAACCACTACCTAAATCTAATGCTACAGTTTTACCTGTTGGTGAACCGCCAAGTGTATAATCACCAGAACTACCTAATGTCAATACATCTCCAACAGCACCAGTACCACCAGATCCTGTTGACATGATTGAAGCAAGAAAGTCTGTATCAGAATGGGCACTAAACACTTCGTTAGTACCTGCTGTTAATGTTGCAGTTCCTGAACTTGAAAGGGTCGTAACAAACTGCCTTCTAATTTGAAAACTTGTATCACTAATACTAGAATTATCTTCGGTTAATAACGTCTTAACAGTTTCGTATGGCATTTTAAATAATGCTCTATCAATTGTTGGTTCTTGCATTTTGGTTCTTTTACGAACAAACGAAGCCTTTGTGGTAACATCTGAACCACCAACAGCAGCAGATAATTCTAATGCATTATCGGATTCAATACTTTCTACTATTCTTGTAACCGTTGTGTTAGCGTCATCTGTAAATTCAATGACATCACCTATTACTAATTCTGTTTGAAATCTTGTGCCAAATCCTTTTAATGCAGTAACACTATTTGCTATACTTACTGTTCCTGTTAATGTTTTGTGTTCACCAAATGTTGAAGTTAAATCTACATCACTTGTAAAGACAGGACTTCCTGCCATTGAAATACCTTTAGTTTGTGGAAACTTTTTCTGTTGAAAACCTTTTTGATTATATGCACTATGTTGAACAGTAGCAGTTACACTTGAAGTTCCGCCTGTGATTGTTTCTCCATCTACAAACTCACCATCAACGTCTGATAAAATTACTACATCATGTTTTGCAAGCCCCCCAGAGCCTGAATATGAACTATAACCAGAACCGTCAACTGTTGCAGGTTGTGTTCCTGAAGCGTCACCGACAGTTGCTGAAGAAGCAGCAAATAATTTAAATGTAGTTGAAGTTGGATCTTTTACAGTCCAAGTTGCGTTAATGTCCGTAATACCAGATACGCCTGAAATTGTTACTTGTTGTCCTTCTTTTAATTTATGACCACCTGAACAAGTGACTACAACTGGATTAGCTGAAGTTGCACCTGTGATTGTTGAGGACTCTTGTGTTGAAACACTTTGAAAAATACCTGTTGCACCTGAAGTTCCGCCTGTAACTATTTCACCATTTGTGAAAGAGCCTGAAGCTGCACCGACAGTATTAATGTGTGCAAACATTTCAATATCAAAAAGATAATGTTTAAATGTATTATCTGTTAATGCTGAAGAGGATAAAAATACAGTTGACGCTGTGCCAGAATTAAATTCTATTGCTCTAGTTTTTGCACGACCAATATCAAAGTTAGTACCACCAGCAGAAGTTAATACGGTTCCTCTTGAACTATGTTCAGTATCTACTAATCTTAAAGTTTTATAAACTTCGGTCTCACCAGATACAAATCCTACATCAGGTAAATTGGATAATTGTGTTGTATTTACAAATGGTAATTGTTCAAATCTAGTTGTAGAACCACTTTGTGTTTCAAACTCTCTTGCTTTATCTAAATCGACAAAAGTTGTTCCGTGTTTTTCTATCTCATAACCTTTGACATATGCTTTACCTTGCGATAATCCTAAAGCAAGTTTTGCTTCAGAAGCAGTATTACCATCTGCTGATGTAGCGCCAGTTGCATATATTCCTCGATTTGTTCCTGATAGTAAGTGTTCTCTAACATCTAAATCAAATGCTCTTACAGCATAGTCACCACTTTCATCGAAGGTTCTTCTTGCTAAAGTATCTTCTAAAATATTATACTTTGTAGATGTAATTTTTTCTTGTAATATACCACCATCTACTCTCGCAACTTCAACGAAACTAGAATCAGCAGTTGAAGTTAGAGCAAGTTTTGCTAAAGTTAAATCTATTTTAAATCTATGAGCACCAGTTGCATTTTCATTTGATGAACCTGTTGCGTTATCTAATAATGTGCTATCGTCAGTTGACGTAATAAAACTTTCTGTGATTGTTAGTCCAACTCTATAACTAGGACTATTTGTATATTTGTCTAATATGATTGTTTGTTCTGCTACTTCTACAAAGAAACCATTTATGAAATAAGTTCCTGCACCAATGTGTGCTGATGATCCTGTTGCTGTTGTATTTACAACTGCTGTTTCTCCTGTAGATGCTGAAGATGTTAATGTTTCACCATCAGTAAAAGTTGCACCTTCGTTTGATGAACCACTATCACTATATTTTACAAATAAAGTATCTGGATCTGTACCGTCAGTTGCCTCTACTTTTACTATTTTACCTTTAACACCTGATGTACCACCAGTTACAATTGTTCCTACAAAATTTGCTAATGTGCCTGTGAAAGATGTTAATTTAACTGCCTCATAGTGAATATCAATTGTGACATTACCTGGTATAACCATTGCACCTTGTTCAAATAAGTGCTCGCCTACTTTTTCAATTTGATTTTGTAGTATGGTTTGTTGAGATGTTAATTCTCTTGCTTGTACAGCAAAACCTGGTCTATATAAAACCCTATGAAATTTCTTATCTTCGCTAAAATCATCATAATATGGTGATACGTTAAAGTCAGTTGGTGATGGCATTCTTTTCCTCTATCTAAAATTCAATAATCAATTTAATATTTTCTGTTTGGTCAGCAGCCCTTGTTATAGGACTTCTTTGTTCAACATAAATTATATCTCCACTATCTGGTTGAACTTCTGGATTTGCATATCCTGAAGTTAAAGAAACTCCATTTACAGTTGATGTACTTGTACTTGGTGTTAGTGTTGCACTTGAACTTTGTCCTGTAATAGTATTCGCACCAGAGAATGCTGTTAGATTACCGTTACTATCTGTTCCACAATCTGGGAATCTAGTTTGAACATAATGAAGTAATTTGTTTGTTGCGTCCCACTCTACTACTTTACCTACAGCACCTGTACTTGCTTGATTGATTTCTTCATCTGCTGTAAATGTTCCTGATGAAGAAGCACCTAAAACAACTTTTGTTCCTCTTAGTGTTGAAGCAGTTGAAACAGTTGATGTTCCAAAGTTAGTTGGGTTTCTTACAAGACCAATTCTTCTAAAATCATTTGATACTGTTATGTCAGATGTTCCTTCTAAACCAACAAGTGATTTATTTAACATAACATAGTAACCACCTAATTCTTTTACAGCGTCTTTACCATGTCCACCTTTTGGTGGTATAATAACAGTTAGATTTGAACCTGATCCTGAACCACCAGCATTTGTGGCAGCGATAATGTCTGCATCCCTAATATATGCGAATGTGTATCCTGTTCCTGCAGTTGTAACAGTTGCAGCCGATATTGCACCGGCAGTTATTGTTACAGAAGCAACTCCGCCTGATCCATCACCACGAATTGGTATCGCACTAATTGTTGAACCTGATGAAGTATTAAATCCTGATCCACCAGCAGTTACCAGTATTGTATCTAACGCACCATCTACAGCGGCAGCTGAAACTGTGGAATCTGTTGATACATGAATGAAATCTGTTGACTTAAAATTGATTTGCTCTGAAGCAGTTAGTGAGTACATATATTTGTATCTGTAACCATCAGAGGTTGAAAAAATTGAATTTGATGTTGAAGTCGGCTCGTCTGTTGCCGCTGTGTTACCATCATTCTCTATTACTTTGTAAACATCATTGTTACTATTTACAACAAAGTAAGTAGCGTCAAATAAATTTGTTGCACCACTATTTGCTGTTGTAGATGATGAATAATCATGTCGGTACATATCATAAGTAGTACCTGTTGCCCAATCCCTTCGTGGTATAACAAATGAAACATCCGATGAAGATAATAGTTTTAATCCTATCATATCATCATAGTTGTAAAATTCTGACGTTATATCATCATTAGGGGTTGGCGGACTTGTATCAGTTCCCTCAGCGATTGTATTACCTTGAACATCAGCATCGGATGCCCAGGCATGAGAGCGACCTATGAATAGATAATACGTTGTAGCAGCTGCTTCAGAAAATGATTCTTGAAACTGCTCAGCATTATGTATTCTAAATTTGTTTGTAATTATTGCTGCCATTGTCTTTTCCCATTAATTAAGGTTTATCTCCTTTTATTTATAAACTATTTATAACCATTTATGTAGGTGATGATGTTATCTCACAAGGAAACGCCAAATTAGTTCTAACTCTATCAGTAGATAATTCACCTGATATGTCACCTAATCTTACACTTTCTCCGTCAACACTTGTATCACCTGTTCCAGTAAACTTTAAATTATCATATTCTGCAAGTGATACTGGAAAACTAACATCCGTTTCTAACTGTATTGACCCTACAGCTGCGCCTGATGTTGCACCACCATCTTCTAACACTATTTCACCTGCACCTGTTCCTTCTTCTAACTCAATGCCATTGACAGGACTGTAAGTCGATAATGCAAATCTATTAATAGTTTTTAAACTAGGACCTACATATGCATATCCTCTATTTACCGAACTACCTCTTGCTGTTATATTAAATGCCCTATTAAGATTTAATAGATTTATTGTTATATCTTGTTTTAAATCTAAATCTCTTGTTGTTGCACTAAACACAGCGTTATGGTCATCGCTTACATCTATATCTTCACCTGTTCTTGCTTGTAAACTTGTTCTCTTAGTTGTACCGTCAGTTGTTGTTCCTAATCTTCTACCAAAAACAGTAGTAAATAAAGTATCAACAATACTAAAGATAGGATCGTCTGATTCGCCAGAACTAACACCAAGAACTGGAGATGAAATTTGAGCCGAGACTTGTGTTGCAATATTCACTTCACCAGTTACATAGAAACCAGATGGGTGCGTTGCTGACTTGATGGCGTCACGCCATTTGTTTATACTTTCACCAACCCTTATTACATACGAATAATCTTGATAATATAAACTGTCTTGAATTTTTTTAGAACTTTCTGATATGTGACCATCTTGGTTAATATATTTTCCTGTTGTTGTAACTTTTGTATCAATTGCAGCCGTTGCTGCTAACGTATCTGCTTTTACTACTGTGGCAGTTTCACCACCAGAGAAAGTCACCGTATCACCTACTTCTAATTCATCAGTTGTTGCTGTGTATTTTAAAACATTACTTAAAAGAGATACAACTGTTCCTGTTGCACCACTTACATTACTTGTAAATGTTTCATCAGCACTTACAGTACCCGATATTGTTTTAAGTAAAGCATATTTTGGAAATGCTAAAGTTGGTGCTGATGTAAAGTTA
>LULO01002155.1_pt1 | contig 10430 bp, 22 predicted proteins | sample 728121 | NCBI WGS metagenome assembly LULO01 (sample SAMN03860287, study PRJNA289734) | marine metagenome | biome: seawater column; feature: ocean; material: water; isolation source: Red Sea water column Station 149 - depth 50m | place: Saudi Arabia: Red Sea | collected 2011-10-15 | depth 50 m | reverse complement strand
TACTTACCTTGCGTTAGCTGGTGGTACTTTGACAGGAGTAGTTGCTGCTACTGCTGGAAGTAACTCAGCACCTTCTATACATTTTGGAGATAGCGATAGCGGAATATTTGGTGGAACGAATACTGTTAGCTTGGCTGCTGGAGGAACAACAAGATTAACTGCTGATACAGGAGTAAGTGTTACTGGTACGCTAGCTGTAACTGGAGCTATAACTTCTACTGATGACTTAACAATTCCAGATAAAATAATACATTCTGGCGATACAGATACTGCTATTAGATTCCCTGCTGGTAATACTGTTTCTGTTGAAACTGGTGGCAGTGAAGCACTAAGAGTTGATAGTTCAGGTCGAGTTTTTGTTGGGACTTCTTCTGGAACTGTTGGTGGTTTCCTTCCAAAATTATTTGTTGAACGTGCAGATTCTACTGCTTCAATAGGTATTTTTAGAAGTGCTGCAAGCAATTTTGGTCCTTTTTTACTTCTAGGTAAATCAAGAGCTTCTTCACTTGGTGGGTCAACTATTGTTCAAGATGATGATAGGTTAGGACAGATTGCTTTTTTCGGTGCAGATGGAACTGATAGAAATACACAAGCTGCCGAAATAAAAGCAGGCACAACGGCTGATGGTGCTGCTTCTCCTACTGAAAGATTAAGAATAGACAGTACAGGAAAGGCTACGTTTACTGTTGATGCAAGTATAAACAGCGTAACTATAGGTGAGGGTGCTGGATCTGTTTCTGGTAACACTGTTGTTGGTGCTACTGCATTAGATGCAAACACTTCAGGAGCTAGTAATACTGCTATAGGTTTTGGTGCTTTAACTGAAAATACATCTGGAAATTCTAATACGTCTGTTGGAAGATTATCTTTAGCCTCAAACACAACTGGACAACAAAATACAGCAGTAGGAAAAGGAGCATTAAATGCAAATACCACAGCTAATGACAATACGGCTGTTGGTATGAACGCTTTGTTGAATAATACAACTGGAGCAAATAACACAGCAGTAGGTCTTTCAGCTTTATTAGCCAATACTGAAGGTGCAAATAATACCGCATACGGAAGAACTGCCTTAACAGCAAACACAACTGGAAATTCTAACGTAGCTGTTGGTTACGGTACTTTAGATGCAAACACAACAGGAAATAGAAATGTTGGCGTAGGACAAAATGCATTAGGATCTAATACAACGGCAGAGAATAATACTGGTATTGGTCATGATGCATTACTATCAAACACAACTGGAGCAAATAATACTGCTCTAGGTGTAAACGCTTTAGACGCTAATACAACCGCAAGCAACAACACTGGTATTGGTATTGCTGCATTAGGTGAAAACACAACTGGAGCATCAAATACTGCTGTGGGAGCAAACGCTCTTAACAATAGTACAACAGCAGATAACAATACAGCCGTTGGATTTTATGCTTTACTAAGTAACACAACTGGACAAAAAAACGTAGCTGTAGGTGCTACAGCTTTAGATGCTAATACCACAGGAGCAAATAATACAGCCGTCGGTTTTAAAGCCTTAACTAATGCTACAACAGCAGATAATAACACAGCGGTAGGTTATGGAGCTTTAGAAGGCAACACAACAGGAACAAACAATACAGCTGTAGGTCTTTTTGCCTTAGATTCTTGCACAACTGGACAACTTAATGTTGGTGTTGGTAATAATGCTTTAGGTGGTGTTACTACAGGAGAAAAAAATGTAGCTGTTGGTTATAACGCTGGAGTAGCAATTACAGATGCAGAAGATAACGTAGCAATTGGACAGCAAGCATTAGAAGCAAACATAAATGGTGACAGAAATATAGCTATAGGTACAAGAGCTTTAGATCTTAACACTACATCTAATAATGTTGCTATTGGATATGAAGCTTTAAGAACGACCACAACTGGAAATCAAAACGTAGCTATAGGTTCTGAAGCTTTAGATGCAAATACTTCTGGTGCTAATAATACTGCGATTGGTGATAGTAGTTTAAGTGGAAATACTACAGCATCTAATAACACTGCTGTAGGTAGGGCTGCATTAAACGCAAATACTACAGCAAGCAATAATACTGCGGTTGGTTTTGAAGCATTAAAAGTAAACACAACTGGAGGTAATCTTACTGCTGTAGGTAGGGGTTCATTAGCAGCAAACACATCTGCAAATTATAACACTGCTTTTGGTTATGCCTCGTTATTATCAAACACAACTGGACAAACTAACACTGCTGTTGGACATCAAGCGATGTATTACAACACAACTGGTGATAATAACGTAGCGGTAGGACCAAATTCCTTATTAAATAATACAACTGCCAATAACAATACTGCTATTGGTTATTTTACTTTAACTTCTAATACAACTGGAACTCAGAATACTGCTGTTGGACATCAAGCGTTGTATTACAACCAAACTGGTAATTATAATGTTGCGATGGGGATAAATGCTTTGTTAAATTCAACAACCAGTAATAATGTTGGTATAGGTTATTTTGCTTTAAATGCTCAAACGTCTGGATTTCAGAATACGGCTGTAGGAAGTCAAACTTTAACTGGACTTACAACAGGAGATGATAACACTGCCATGGGTGAACAAGCTGCGGCAGGTCTTACAACTGGTGATAGAAATACTTGTATTGGTAAAGCTGCTGGATATGATTTAACAACTGGTAGTAATAACTTATTACTTGGAGATGATGCTGGAAGAAGTAACTCTCCAGCAGGTGTAGTAAATAATGAAAGTAATGTAGTTTGTTTAGGAGATAATCTTATTGCATCTTTATTCTGTGCTGACACTTCAATATCTTCTTCAGATTCTAGAGATAAGACTGATATTACTGATTTTACTAAAGGTTTGGATTGGATTAAAGCATTAAGGCCAGTTACTTATAGATGGGATAGAAGAACCTGGTATGGAACAGATGAAAAGCCTTTTGGAACGCCAGATGGATCTAAAAAGAGAAATAGATTACATATTGGATTTTTAGCACAAGAGGCATTAGAAGTAGAAAAAGCAAACGGTTATGGTTCTTCTAATGATGATTCATTGATATGTAATCTTACAGAAGATGGAATGTCCTATGGCATGAAATATGAAAGACTCGTTCCAATACTTGTAAATGCTATCAAAGAATTAGCAACTAAAGTCACAGCCCTGGAAGCAGGGTAAACTGTAAGCAACTACCTTTTTATTATGGAAGAAAAAACCGCAGATGAAATTGCAGCAATCTTTTCTGCTGCTGGTGATAGTGTAACTGTCATCAATACTGCTCAAGCATCGAATGAAACTGATGACGAGTATAAAGATAAAATCAAGCGTAATGTAGAGCATCTTGAAATTATCAAGGCTTACAAGAAAGTTGATGAAACAACATCCATTTGGACATCAGAAGATTTTACTGCTATCGACAAAGCTATTGTTGATGGTAAAAAAGTTTATTCTTAGGTATCATTAGTACAATTATTTAAAATTCATGTCAAAACTATCTGAAAGATGCGAAGAACGTAAAGTAGAAGCACAGGCTCTTGCTGATAAGTTCAATGCTCTTACTGAAGAAGGTAAAAAAATAGAAAACGAAAAAGCACAAGTTCTTGAACAGTTCAACATTAAAAATTCTCAGTATGCAGAATTAGTACAAATGGTTCAAGAAGAAGAAGGTGCAGAGGCCGTAGTCGATGGCTAGTGTTACCTGGGCATTAGCTAACGTAAATTACAATGAAGACGATGGCTTTTGTCATACTGCTCATTGGACAGTAACTAGAGTTGATGGAGATTATTCTGCGTCATCTTATGGTAGCTGTGCGTTAAACAAACCAGAATCTTTAACAAGTAGAACCGATTTAAAGACAGCAGATATTATTGCTGATGTAAAAGCTGTCCTTGGAACGGATAGAGTTGATGAGATTTTCCTATAATCAGGAAAAGTACCATAAATGTTATTGGTACGCTTGCTTTAATTAGTGCTTCTCTTATCATGTTTCAAAAAATAGCTAATGTTTTAAGTATTATCTCATTTGTAATGGTAGCTTCTATGAGTGGTGGAGCGTACTTTGGTTACAAGTATGTAACTTCAGAACAGTTTAAATCAAGAGTAATGAATGAGATTCTTGGTAATGTACAGGGTATGATGCCTAAATTATTAGATCAGGGTTTACCCAAGATGACAGGCCCATCAATGCCAATTATCAAATGAATTGTTATTGGTGCGATACTGAATTAATCTGGGGTGGTGATATTGATGTAGATGAGTCTATGCCGACTTACCCTGAATTTTCTGTAATGACTAACCTATCTTGCCCTAAATGCTTTTCAGAAGTAGAAGTATTAAAGAAAAGAGATGCCTTCGATTGATATACCTGATATAAATATTCGTGAGATATACATTCCAGACGTTCCAGAAATATATACTCCTCATTATTTAAGTATTACAAAGCCACCTGATATTGATGTTCCTGGTTGTACCTATCAACATCGTGATATAGAAAATACTGGTAATCGTAATTTATTATTGGAAGATCCAAATGGTGTATTTACAACGTGTGATTTTCCGTTCCCTAGTTTTATACCTCTTGACTATACACCTGAGAATATGGTCATTACAGAAGAACCGCTTGTCGATAATGAACCACCGCCCTTACCAGAAACAGAGCAGCCAAAAATTCCTGATTTACCTGAACCACCCCCACCAGATTTTCCTCCTTGCCCTGGACCTAAAGATCAAAAAATAGGCCAATATGCTTCAGAACTTAAACTGGAACGTGTTATCGGACATAAAAGAAGCGAAGATAAGACTGAATGTATAACTTTGTATGAGGACGTTAAATTCATCGAAAGATATATACCAAATCCTCCACAGCTTATTAGCACTGCTGCTATTGCTACTGTTGCTGCCACTACTCCACTACTGCTTAATATTGTCAAACCCTTAGTAAAAAATCTAATAAAGAAGCTGACAAAGAAGAAAAAAGATGTAGAATAATTATCCGTAGATGAGTTTAATACCCGTGACTTGTCTACTGGTCCATCTTGTGAGTATGAGGGATAACTTGATTGGGTGGGATGTTAACAACAATATCTTCACAAGTAATAGCACTAGGAGTATTAGGTTTAAAACTTACTCCAAGCTTTGCTTGTTTTGCACACATCTCCAAACGATATAAACTGATTTCCATTTTGGTTTTCTTTATTAACAGTTTTTGAGCTTCTATATTTACTGCTGTTGCTTCATGGCAAAGTGCTGGTGATTTTCCTAATGGGATGTTTACTTGAGCAGAGATTCCGTAATTTAAATTAAATGTATCTTTTTCAAATCTAGGTATTTCTGAATAATATATAACTTCTCCTGTTTCTTCGTCATATATTGGTGTCCTAGTCACGCTTTCTCTAGGTAATGCGAAAGACCAACTATCGGTTACATAGGGTGTAATTGTAAGGCTAGGCGAAGCACAAACTATACCCTGACTCATCCTAAAGCTCGGCATTGAGCTTGGCGTTATCATAGTCGCATTGTTATTTACCACGCCCTGTGCGTTACTGCTCGGAGATGCAACAGTTGTATTAGCCAAAACCCTTGCAGGGCAAAGGATTATAGCTATTGCCCAAAGGTAGTTGTAGTTTCTGTGGTTGTGCTTGTATTTATTTGACGAGTTATAGTGGTTACTGTGTCTAGACCTGGAGTTATTAATGTTTCTTGAAGAGAAAATGCTGCTCCATTGTTTACGATTCCCCAACGAGGTATAGCTTCTAAGTTTGGTGAAGTCCAATTAAAGTTTACTCCCCCGACTGTTTGTTCATTCGTAGTCGTAGGAGTAGGGTTGATATATCCCGTTTCAGATTCAATATTATGTCCAGATGCTGAATACGAATATCCACTTCTGTATTGATGGCTGGTGATTGTTTCATTTATTATCTGTTCAGATGTGCTAGATGTCGTAGAACTCCCTGTTCTGAATTGAGGAACTACGGGCACGGCTTCTGCGAAGTCTATCCATATAAGTATTACCCCTATCAAGGAAAACTTTATATAACGCAAAAGAACAAGTGCCATAAATCAAAATTGCTAGTAGAGCAGATACTATGGGAAGAATCATCTAGTCTATGGTTATAGTAACTTTAGTAGAACCAATACAGCTAGTACCACTGCCTCCAGCCGTGCAGGTATGAATCCCCGAACTCAATGACGTTAAAGCAAGAGATCCAGCAGTACCACCTGATCCGATAGTAGTTTGTCCACCTAATACTGGTAATGATGCAATGCCCGAACTAGGAGTTACAGCAGATGGTGTAGCGTCACCCATTGTCACCGATTCAGTTTTTGAGAAAGCTGATCCAGCAGTTGTAATCGAAGTATCTGTCTGAATCATAGCTGGCACTCCGTCACTGAGGCTGCCAACATTGATCCCCCCTATCTTTCCTGATGTTGTTGTATCTCCTACAGTTACAGATGGGGTAATGTTGTTTCCGCTAAGACTATATGTAGTTCCTACCTTATTCGTAACGACATAAGGCATATCTACAGTGATCTGAGCAGATGTCACAAATTCTTGTTTTATGTCTGATACCTACTTTAGAGTTCTTGTTATCTACTATATTAACCTTACCAAGTTTCTTTTTGCCATTTGTAGCAGATTTTACTTGTAGACCCATGTTTGACATAACAGCACTCAGCAAACCTGCTGCAAAAGTGGTATCAATTTGTCGTGTTGAATTTCCGAAGTACGCAAAAGAAATGACCCCCAAACTCCAAAAAAGTATAATCATCTGGACAAGATTAGACAGGATTGAATTACCTTGCTGCGATTCTTCTTGTTCTACTTCTTTGGTGGTATCTTCAGCCATAAAAGTTAAGATTCTTGTTTAATACTAGCAAGTTAGCTATGTTTGGGAAGTAACACATAAAAACGATGGTAAAAATCCTTAAACCTATCCTTCTAATCTTTATCAAATCTAAAGGAATGAAGAGATTAATAGTGGATCTGTTAAAGGCTATAGCTAAACAAACAGACAATACAATAGACGATCAAGCAGTTGCTTTTATTGAAGCAAGAATGTTTCCAGGTTCTACCACCTCTCTTCAATAATATGAAAGAAGAAGGCTTTATGAAAATGATTCATACGGAACTACCTCCCGAAGCAGAACTAATCATAGAACTTCGGTGTAGAGAAGTATGGGCCTGTGACGATATTGATAGAATAAAAGCCTTTTGTATAGACATGATGAAAAATCATGCAAGGGCAGAAGCCGTATTATCTAAAGCAATGATGAGAGTAATAGAATTAGAGGCAACATTAGCTGTAATGAAAGCACCAACAAGAAAAAGTACAGGAATCTACAAAGTTAGATGGTGGCTAGAGCAACTTCAAATGCACTGGAAGTATAGAAAAATAATAAAGAAACGTCACTCACGAGAAGCATAACGAGCCTGTATATCAGGCACTATCATTTCTGGATACTGGATCGTAAACCATTTGTGTCCACACTCATAACAAAGCCTTCTACGAATTGTTATAAATTTTGAATTTCGCTCAGAACGAATCACCTTTTGATCGCTGTACATCTTACAGCCTGGGCACTCGACCCATGTTATTCTTTTCATTTTTTACTTAGCAGTAGTATTTAAATCGTCAAAAATATCTTCTATTGATATTGCTCTTTCATTTAATTTTTCCATTCTACTCTCAGCTTCCTCAAGTTCAGCTAACATTCTGTCCATTTTTTGATCCTCGTGAGCCTGTTCATAAATAGGTTCTAAATAAGTATCAATAGCAGTTCTAACCAAGTGGGATATAGATTTACCTGGTCCGCTAAGACTTTCCAGTGCCTTATGCTGAGAGGTTCTAAGCTGAACTGTAGTTCGTATCAGCTTATCTTTTTCAAATAGTGATGATCGTTTAGTGGCCATATTTTTTAATGTAGTATAGTAGACTGAGGACTTACAGATCAGGTTAGCTTATCTAGTAGTTTATTAGTCAGGGCACTCATAACCCCTTTGACCCCCTACTAAATCCTCGATGGGAACTTGTAATATCATTTGTAAAATTGTGTCGATGGAGTATGAGGGTCATGGCTCCCAAGATTACAAAAAAGCAGCGTAACCACCTGGTTCTACTCCAGGTGGATCTTGCCTCAGACATTAGGAAAATTCTTCGTCTGTTATGTCGAACCAACGAAACATATCTATGCAGCCATAAATACAATCTATTGGATCTTTTTGTTTATAACAGAATGTCCTTTTAAGGTCAGGATCATAATGGATCTGACCTATATAAGGAGATTTTGGAAAATTAATTCCAAGTGATGAACGAAAATAAATACTCATTAACAAGCGTACTCTCTATTATCTGCGATGGCTTGAGCACGATCTTCTTCCCATTCTTTGTCAGTAGGTTCTCTATAATCTCCTAAATGACAACCATCAGTATCAAGAAAATCGTGGTAAGACATTTTATCTGCCTCTTCTTCGGGGATCTTTATACCGATTAAACCTTTAGTGTCTCTATCCTCTGGTTTGTAATCTTTATGATCGTAATACCAGGAAACTCTTTTGACTTCTTCTGGATAATCGTCAGTTCCGTCATAAATAGTAGGCATCATTCTATCAAGAGCATCATCGTAAGAATGAGCTTCTATTTCAAATGTTTCGTACAAAATTGTCTGAGTAGCAATCTTGTAAAGTTTTTTTGGTTCTTCTTTAGTGGTCATAATAAATTTGAACTTCTTTAGAAGTATAGCAACAAAGTGCCACCACTATGTAATCTGTTACGAAACTTTAACTTTCGGAGTTAGCTTTTCTTCCATCTATTCTTCTTTGTACTGATTCTCTCCACAATAATTCATCTTTTGCTTCAGCTATTTTGTATTCTGCACTAGAAAATTCACGCTCTAACTGGTTATATGCAGCCTTTCTTACCCAGGCTGTACCTTTCATTCCCTTTTTTTCTGCTGCCTTTTCTATAAGTTTTGATCTATGCGGATCTATCAAAACTTGGTAATAATTTTTGTTGCCGTGTTTCAGTGCCATTAAATAAGTCTCTCTTGTACTACTTTACCACCAAAAAGGCAAATCGGCTTTATCAAGTCTAGATTTTACATAGTTTTTTCTAGCTTGTTTTCTTTGGCTCGATTTACCTTGATGTACTTCTCTAGCTTTTTTTAGAAAGTCTACAGCCCTGGATAAGTCTCCTGTTCTGGACTTTCTAACTTCAGCATATAGGTCTTGAATTACCTGGACTCTTAAATTCTTTTGCATAGGCAGCAGCCATCACTTCATGGAGTGTCTTATAGTATGCTACCTCAGTATTACTTTGATAACACCAGCCTTTTGTAGTATTTAAGATTTTAACCATTTTGTTCATAATCAAAACCCTTATCTATTGCTAATTTTGCTTTTTCTAAAGTTTCAAAGTCACCAACCCGTAAATCATATTGTGCTGTTCTCTTCTTTACTTTTTCTCCTAAATCATAAATAGATATACCTAAACCTTTAAAGTTTTTTGTAATCCAATAATATTCGACACTTCTAATGTAACCTTTTATTATTGTGAATCCTTTATATTCAACTCTTGTCATAACTGGCATTTTTCAACCTCCATTCTTTTTGTCCATTCTGAAATAAGTTTTCTTAATTCTGCTATACGCTTTTGAGCAGCTTCGATTCGTTGTTCAGTTGTCATTTAGCTGTGGTAGTGAAAGTAGTTGTTTGTTTTAGTTGCCCACAAGAAGGGCAACGATTATCTCTTACTTTGAAAGTTACATAACCTTTATGAGGATTTAAGATTATAGATTCTTTATAAGAAAGTTCAACTTCAAGTTTTTTTAAAGCAATTTTAAGCCTATTCTTTTTATTAACTCTTTTTGCTTGTGAGATATAGGTTCTTAAAACAGAACATACCTCAGAAAGTTCATAGACCTCTAAATCCATTAATGAGTTTCCTCCCAAGTGTTTCCGACAGATACTTCAGCAACGGCAGGAACTCTACCTAACCATTTTGATTCTGCATTTTCCATAATATCCTTTAGTTTCTTAGCCCATGCGTCAGCAAATTGCTCCTTAACTAAAAGTATTAATTCATCATGTACTGCTGCTGCGATCCTTACTTTATCTTCGCCACAAATCTTAACTTCTGTCCATAAGTTTCCTAATGCACACTTTAATATCGCAGCACCCGCACCTTGAATAGGGGTGTTACATCTAACAGTTACTCTGTTAAGATCGCCTTTAAGATACCTACGCATATTCGATAAAGGAATACGAGTTTCGGCCCATTCATTACCATTAGAGTTTTTTGCAATCTGATAATTCTTATTCTGCCAGGCGTGAACGCCTCGGTAAGTACGCAACCAGTTATCACGAACTTTTGTTGCTTCTTCGAGCGTCATCAAAACACCACTACTACCAGCGTAGTTACGCAAGCCTTCTGCTCCTGCTCCGTA
>LULO01000585.1_pt1 | contig 10438 bp, 7 predicted proteins | sample 728121 | NCBI WGS metagenome assembly LULO01 (sample SAMN03860287, study PRJNA289734) | marine metagenome | biome: seawater column; feature: ocean; material: water; isolation source: Red Sea water column Station 149 - depth 50m | place: Saudi Arabia: Red Sea | collected 2011-10-15 | depth 50 m | reverse complement strand
CCGTTCGTCCCCGCTCCCCGCCGCCGGACAGCCCGCGCCGCTCCCCACCCAATCGACGCTGCGCCGCGCGATCGGGGCGTCGGCGCTCGGCAATGCGGTCGAATGGTTCGACTATGGCATCTACGCCTATGGCGTCACCTATATATCGGCCGCGCTTTTCCCTGGCGAGGCGAGCGAGGCCGTGCTGTTCGCGCTCGCGACCTTCGCCATTTCCTTCCTTGTCCGCCCCCTCGGCGGGCTGTTCTGGGGGCCGCTCGGCGACCGCATCGGCCGCAAGTCGGTGCTCGCAATGACGATCCTGATGATGGCGGGCGCGACCTTCGCCGTAGGCCTGATCCCATCCTATGACAGTATCGGCTTCTGGGCGCCCGCGATCCTCGTCCTGTTGCGGATGATCCAGGGTTTTTCGACCGGCGGCGAATATGGCGGCGCGGCGACCTTCATGGCCGAATATGCCCCCGACGCCCGGCGCGGCTTCTATGGCAGTTTCCTTGAATTCGGAACGCTCGCGGGCTTTTCCTTCGGCGCCGCGCTGATGCTCGGCTATTCACTCCACCTCGGCGATGCGGCGATGCACGAATGGGGGTGGCGCATCCCCTTCCTCGTCGCCGGCCCGATCGGGCTGATCGGCATGTATGTCCGCTCGAAGATGGAGGATACGCCCGTCTTTCTGGAGGCGCAGCAGGCGGCCGAGGACCGGCCCGCGCCCGGTCTCGCCGCGCTCGCCCGGGATCACTGGCGGCCGCTGCTCGTCGTCGGCGGGCTCGTCGTGGCACTCAACGTCGTCAATTATACACTGCTCAGTTATATGCCGACCTATCTGGAACGGCGGATCGGCCTCGCGCCCGATCAGGCGCTGCTCGTCCCGATCATCGGGATGCTGTTCATGATGGTTTTCCTGCCCTTTGCCGGGGCGCTGTCGGACCGGATCGGACGGCGGCCGATGTGGCGCTTCTCGCTCATCGCGCTGCTCGTCGCGGTCGTCCCGCTCTATATGCTGAATTATATGATGGCAGCGTGTCTCGTCGGGCTCGTCGCGCTTCATTACATGCCCGAAACCGCCGGCCGTTCGCTGCGCGATGACCCGTTCCGGCGCTAGCAACCAGCCGGGTTCCCTGCCCGGCCTATCGGTCAGGCGCGCGAAACCCACGCTTTGGCTCGCACGGGCATTGACCTGGCGGGCGCAGTTTTCCAAGCGGCGACCTATGGATTGAGCGAGCGAAGGCCGGGGGGCGGGGCGCTTGTATCGGATTCTGGAAGGATCGAGGTTTCGCCCCGCTTATGAAGATTTTCCAACGCTTCGCATCGCATGCACAGGATGTCGCGATCGATCTCGGCACGGTCAACACCGTCATCTATGTCCGCGGCCGCGGTATCGTGCTCAACGAACCCTCGGTGATCGCGATCGAAACGCGCGACGGCGTGCGCCGCGTCAAGGCGGTCGGCGCCGATGCCAAGCTGATGATGGGCAAGACGCCCGCCAATCTCGAGGCGCTGCGACCGCTGCGCGACGGGGTGATCGCCGACATCGACCTGGCCGAACAGATGATCAAGCATTTCATCGACAAGGCGCTCGACGGCACAAGCCGCCTGCGGCGCCGCGGCCATGTCGTGGTCTGCGTGCCGTCGGGGTCGACGCATGTCGAAAGGCGCGCGATCCGCGACGCGGCCTCCAACGCCGGCGCGAGCAGCGTTCAGTTGATCGAGGAACCACTCGCCGCGGCGATCGGCGCCGGCCTGCCCGTCACAGAACCACAGGGAACGATGGTCGTCGACATTGGTGGCGGCACTACCGAAGTAGCCGTGCTGTCGCTCGGCGGCGTCGCGCACAGCAGTTCGGTACGCGTCGGCGGCGACAAGATGGACGACATGATCGCGTCGTATATCCGCCGCAAGCATAATATGATGATCGGCGAGATGACGGCCGAGCGCATCAAGCTCGCGATTGGCTCCGCGGTGCCGCCGCAGGACGAAGGCGTCGTCATGGCCGTCAAAGGGCGCGATCTCGTTAGCGGCCGCCCGTCCGAAATCAGCGTGTCCGAAGCCGAAATCGCCGAGGCACTGGCCGAACCGGTGGGCCAGATCGTCAGCGCGGTAAAGGCGGCACTCGAACGGACCCCGCCCGAATTGTCGGCGGACATCATCGATGCGGGGATCATGCTCACCGGCGGCGGCGCCCTGCTGCGCCGGATGGATCAGGCCATCTCCGCGGCAACCGGCTTGCCGGTGCTGGTCGCCGAAGATGCGCTGATCTGCGTCGCCATGGGGGCCGGGCTGACGTTCGACGATCGGTCCTACAGCGGCATATTGATGGCCGCCTGATTTCACGCACCGCGCCGTCCTGCGGTGCGGGCGCTTTACCGCGCGCTGCTCGCGCACGCAAAAAGGGCGGCTCAGCGCCGCCCTTCGCAATCCCGGCCGTGCCGGGACAAGCCGTTGCCGGCCCGCGCCATCGGGACGCGGGTAGCGCGCTTACTTGATCTTGGCTTCCTTGAACTCGACGTGCTTGCGCGCACGCGGGTCATATTTGCGCACCGACATCTTTTCGGTCATCGTGCGCGGGTTCTTCTTGGTGACATAGAAAAAGCCCGTGTCGGCGGTGCTCACCAGCTTGATCTTGACGGTCGTCGGCTTGGCCATGGCCCTGATCCTCGAACTATTGGCACATCCGCCGGATCGTCCGGCACATGTGGCGGGACTGGGGGCCCCGACGGTTGCTATGAAAAACAAAGAGGGCCGCGCGCGGGCGCCGCCCTCATTTATCCGGGCGCCATTGGCCGGATTCGCGGTCAATGTCAAGCAATCTGTGGTCGAAAAGGGGGCGGGCCGATGGGGTGCGCCCGCCCCCGGGAGGGGTCTCGCGATGGGGGTCAGCCGTTGCGGATCTGGAAATGCACGACCATCACCTTCCAGCTTTCCTCGGCCACCCCGCCGCGCGTCGCGGGCTTGAAGCGCCATTTGGCGAGCGCGCGGCGTTTCGTTTCGGCGAAAAAGCCCGGGCTGTCGGTGCTGACCAGCTCGACCGCCTTCACCCGGCCGTCGGTGCCGATCAGCACGCGCACCTTCGCGCTGCCTTCGATCTCGCGCCGCTGTTCGCTTGCGGGATAATCGGGCTGAAAGCTGCCGGCAAAGCGCTGGTCGAGTTCGGCCAGGACGAGCGGCGGCGGCTTGGGCGGATCGGCGGGCCGGACCGTCGTCGGGCCGGGATCATAGGGAAGCGGGTCGGGTACCACCGGCTTCACCTCGAACCCTCGGCCGGCCGGGGGGAATGTATCGACCAGCGGCCGAACCGCTTCGGTCGGCGTGTTGCTCCTTGGGCTCGGCTTGACCTCTGGCTTCGTCTCGGGCGGTTTGGGCTTTTCGATTTCAATCAGCGTGCCGGTCAGCGGCGCGAGCACGGGCGCCTTTTCGATGATGATCGGTGACAATGCGACCGCAACGACGAGCGCCACCGGCAGGCCGACCGCAAAGGTGAGCGCCACGGGTCGATGGCCTGCGCCGGGATCGTAGCTATTGCGGCGCGGCGGCGCGGCGCCGGCGACTGCGGTGGTCGCCTCGGGCGCCGATACGATCGCCGAGATCAGGGGAATCAGGGTCATGGCCTCTCTCCTTGCCTGTGACCGGCTCCGCCCGTTTCTGACCGAGCTGTCTGCCGGATCAGTTTGTGTGATATTATAACGTCACAAATATTGTCAAGCGGCAAGATAGGAATGCGCCGACGCCGCGCGTTCAGGAAATGGAGAGACGCGCTATCGCCTGATCCTTGGTGATCAGCGGCAGCAGTTCGGCCATATCGGGCCCATGGTCGCGGCCGGTGAGCGCGCGACGCAGCGGCAGGAACAGCGCACGCCCCTTCGCGCCGGTCGCGGCCTTCACCGCGGCGGTCAGCGCGTGCCAGGGGTCGGCATCCCAATCGAGCGCGGGTGCCGCGGCCGCAGCGGCGGCAAGTACCGGGCGATCGGCGGCGTCGGGCACGGGCGGCACGAACGGCCCGTCGAACACCGGAACCCATTCCGCAGCCTCGGCCACGGTCATCAGATTGGGACGAATCGCGTTCCAGCGCGCGGCGCCGATCGCGAGCGGCAGGCGCGGCGCAACCGCGTGATAATCGGTGTGGTGCAGAATCTTCTGGTTGAGCAGCGCCAGCTCGGCCTCGTCGAAGCGCGCCGGCGCGCGGCCGAAGCGCGCGAAGTCGATCGCTTCGATCAGCGGTCCCGCGCTCGTCACCGGCTCGACCGGATCGCTCGTCCCGAGGCGCGCCAGCAGCGCGACGAGCGCGATCGGTTCGATACCATTCTCGCGCAGCGCTGCCATGCCGAGCGAGCCGAGGCGCTTCGACAACTTGCCTTCGGTGCCGACGAGCAGCGCCTCGTGCGCGAATGCGGGCGGCGTCGCGCCGAGCGCCTGAAACATCTGGATCTGCGCCGCGGTGTTCGACACATGATCCTCGCCGCGCACGACATGCGTGATACCCATGGCAATATCGTCGATCACGCTGGGCAGCAGATAGAGCCAGCTGCCGTCGGCGCGGCGCACGACCGGGTCGGACATGGTCCTGGGGTCGAAATGCTGCGGGCCGCGAATCAGGTCGGTCCACTCAATCGGCGCGCCCTGATCGAGCCGGAAGCGCCAGTGCGGCGCCACGCCTTCGGGCACCGGCGCGTCGGCGGACTTACGCTCATAGACCGGCGGCAGCCCGCGCGAGAGCAGAATCTTGCGCCGGATTTCCAGCTCCTCGGGCGTCTCGTAACAGGCGTAGACGCGGCCCGCCGCCTTCAGCTTTTCAAACTCGGCCTCATAGAGCGCGAAGCGCGCCGACTGGCGCTCCTCGCCGTCGATATCGAGACCCAGCCATGCGAGATCGGTGCGGATGCCCTCGACATATTCCTCCTTCGAGCGTTCGAGATCGGTATCGTCGATGCGGAGCAGGAAGCGCCCGCCATGCTTGCGCGCCCACATCCAGTTATGGAGCGCGGTGCGGACATTGCCGACGTGCAGGCTGCCGGTCGGCGAGGGAGCGAAGCGGGTGATGACGGTCATGGCGCGCCTATAACCGGTTTCGCGCGGGATGCGAGTCAGGCGGTGCGAAAACCGTGCGTGATCGGATAGCGGCGGTCGCGGCCAAAGTTGCGCGTCGACAGCTTGACCCCCGGCGGCGCCTGGCGCCGCTTATATTCGGCGATCGCCAGCAGCCTTTCGATGCGCGCCACCACGCCGCGGTCGAAGCCGTAGCGCGCGACCACATCGTCGACGCTCGCCTCTTCTTCGACCAGCATATGGAGCATGCGGTCAAGATCCTCATAGGGCGGCAGGCTGTCCTCGTCCTTCTGGTCGGGGCGGAGTTCGGCGCTGGGCGGCTTGGTGATGATGCGGTCGGGCATCACCGGCGTCACCGGATTGCGCGACAGGCGCGGGACATTCGCGTTGCGCCAGCGCGATACCGCGAACACCGTGGTCTTGTAGGCATCCTTCAGCGGGTTATAGCCGCCCGCCATATCGCCATAGATAGTCGCATAGCCGACGCTCATCTCGCTCTTGTTTCCCGTCGTCATCAGCATCGGGCCGAACTTGTTGCTGAGCGCCATCAGCGTGACGCCCCGGATGCGCGACTGGACATTCTCCTCAGTCGTATCGACCGCCGCGTCGGCGAAGCTGTCCGACAGCATCGTATCGAAAGCCTCGACCGCCGGGACGATCGAAATCGTGTCGAGCCGGCACCCGATCATGCCCGCGCAGCCCGCCGCATCGTCGATCGCGCCGGTGCCGAGATCCCAGCTGTCGAGATGGCAGGCGATGATGACCGGGCTCGCCTTGGGATCGCTGCCAGGGACTTCGGCGATGACATTGCCCGATGGCTGGTCGCCCAGTGTTTTCGGGGTCAGCAACAGCTTCAGCCGCAGCGGCTTGCCGTGCTGCCACTGCCGGACCAGCAGGTCGGCGTCGGGATTGGAGATGGCGCCTGCCGGGATCGGCGTGACACCGGCTTCGAAATTGGTCACGCCGGTATGCGGATTGCGATGGCTGTCGGTGCCGATCGATCGGATGACGATGGCGATGGCGCCTTTTTTGGCGGCCGCGTTTGGCCCGACGAAGCGCCCGCGTCCGAAATAGCCATAGCCGCTGCCGTCCTGCGCCGCCTTCATCTGGTTGTCGATGAAGACGATCTTGCCTTTGACCGCGGCATCGGGCGCGGCCTTCAGCGCGTCGAAGCTCGGGAAATAGGCGATGTCGCCCTCGATGCCGTCGGCTCCGGTCGAGCCGCTGTTGCCCAGCGCGGCGATCGCGAGCTTCTGGGGGTGGAACGGTCCGGTGAGTTCGGCCATCTCGGCGCCGCGGACCCAGACCGGCATGGTGTAGGCTTCCTCACGAACATTGGCGAAGCCCATTGAACGCAGCCGTTCGACCGCCCATTTACGGGCAGCGGCCTCGGCTTCGGTCCCCGCCATGCGCGGTCCGATCTCGGTCGTAAGGTCTTCGGTGATCTTGAGCGCCGGGTCTTCGCCCGTTTGCGCCATCTCGACGGCGCTCGGCGCGGCGAAGGCGGCGGTGGACAAAAGACAAGCGGCGAGGCCGGTCAGGCGAGCGATGGTGCGGCGATGTGTCATGCCTCTGTCCTAACCAGCCAATACGCCCTGCCGCAAGCGTCGATTGCCAAGCGCGCGCCCATTCGCTAACCGGCCCGCGACCTCATTCTCTTCCGGCCGCGCGCTGCGCGGCTCAGCCAGTTTCGGAGCATTTCATGGCCGCCCAATATAGTTTCGTGATGAAGGGTCTGACCAAGACCTATCCCGGCGCGCAAAAGCCGGTGCTCAACGGCATCAATTTGCAATTCTATTCGGATGCGAAGATCGGCATCGTCGGCCCCAACGGCACCGGCAAGTCGACGCTGATGAAAGTCATGGCGGGCATCGATACCGATTTCACCGGCGAAGCGTGGCCGGGCGAGGGGATTACCCTCGGCTATCTGGCGCAGGAACCCGAACTCGATCCGACGAAGACGGTGAAGGAAAATGTCATGGACGGCGTCCGCCCCGTCGCCGACATGCTCGACCGCTTCAACGAGATCAGCGCGCTGATGGCCGATCCGCCCGAGGATGCCGATTTCGACGCGCTGATGACCGAAATGGGCGAGTTGCAGGAAAAGATCGACGCGGTCGACGGCTGGACGCTCGACAACCAGCTTGAAATCGCGATGGAAGCGCTGCGTTGTCCGCCGGGCGACTGGGGCGTCGAAAGCCTGTCGGGCGGTGAAAAACGCCGTATCGCGCTGACGCGCCTGCTGCTCGAAAAGCCATCGATCCTGCTGCTCGACGAACCGACCAACCACCTCGACGCCGAAAGCGTGGCCTGGCTCGAAAAGCATCTCGTTGATTATCCGGGCAACGTCATCCTCGTCACCCACGATCGCTACTTCCTCGACAATGTCGTGAACTGGATCCTCGAACTCGATCGCGGTCGCTATTTCCCCTATGAGGGCAATTATTCGACCTATCTGGAAAAGAAGGCGAAGCGCCTCGAACAGGAATCGCGCGAGGAAGCGGGCCGCCAGAAGGCGATCCGGGACGAACTCGAATGGATCCGGCAGTCGCCCAAGGCACGCCAGGCCAAGTCCAAGGCCCGTATCAAGAGCTTCGACCAGCTCGTTGAAGCGCAGGAGAACCGCACCCCCGGCAAGGCGCAGATCGTCATTCAGGTGCCCGAACGTCTGGGCGGCAAGGTGATCGAGGTTCACAATGTCTCCAAGGCCTATGGCGACAAGCTATTGTTCGAAGATCTGTCCTTCACCCTGCCGCCGGGCGGCATCGTCGGCGTCATCGGGCCGAACGGCGCGGGTAAGTCGACGCTGTTCAAGCTCATCACGGGTCAGGAAACCCCCGACAGCGGCGAGGTCGTGATCGGCGACACCGTGCGCCTCGGCTATGTCGACCAGAGCCGCGATGCGCTCGACCCCAATAAGAATGTCTGGGAAGAAATCTCGGGCGGGCACGAACTGATGACCATCGGCAAGCATCAGATGCAGACCCGCGCCTATGTCGGCGCCTTCAACTTCAAGGGCGGCGACCAGCAGAAGAAGGTCGGCATGTTGTCGGGCGGCGAACGCAACCGCGTTCATATGGCCAAGATGCTGAAGGAGGGCGGCAACGTCCTCCTGCTCGACGAACCGACCAACGACCTCGACACCGAAACGCTAGCGGCGCTTGAAGAAGCGCTCGAAAATTTCGCCGGCTGCGCCGTGGTCATCAGCCACGACCGCTTCTTCCTCGACCGTCTGGCGACCCACATTCTGGCGTTCGAGGGCAACAGCCACGTCGAATGGTTCGAAGGCAATTTCGAAGCCTATGAGGAGGACAAGATCCGCCGCCTCGGCGACGAAGCGACGCGCCCGCACGCGACGACCTACAAGAAGCTGTCGCGCTAAAAATCGTGGCGGGGGAGGCGCCCATCTCGGCGAGCGCGATCCGCATGGATGCGGACGCGCTCAACGCCTTCATGGCCGAAGCCTTCCCCCACTCCGAACCGGGGTCGCGTGGCCATGTCGTTGCGGCCGCGCCGGGCCATATCCAGGCGCGCATCGATCCCAACGACAAGGCGCTGCGCCCCGGCGGGCTGATTTCCGGCCCGACGCAAATGGGCTTTGCCGATATGGCCGCCTACGCCCTCGTCCTCGCGCATATCGGCCCCGTCGCGATGGCGGTGACGAGCGCGCTCAACTATCAGTTCCTGCGCCCGTGCCGACCGGGACCGGTCATGGCCGACGCCTATATGCTGCGCCTCGGCAAGCGGCTCGCGGTGATGGATGTCCGCGTGTGAACCGACGATCCCGACAAGCCGGTCGGACAGGCGAACGTGACCTACGCTATTCCCTAGGCGGGTGTATATCCAGGCGAATGGCCGGTTACGACCGATTGCGGACGCCCAAAGAAGTTTCCATAAAGCTCTGATGGATGCACAGGATTTCAAAGCAGCATGGGAGCAGAATGGCGACACGCTGTATCGCTTTACCGGCGAAGAGATTGGTCGCGCTCGGACAACGACCGTGGCCGAGCATTTTTTGACTATCGCCGGCTTGCCGGCTGAAGCAGCACCCTGCCTAAGCTTTGGACAGCAGTCGCTCAATTGGCCGCCGGATGGCGCCAGCAACAACTACCTGCCCATCGGGTCGGACGGCGCCGGGAATCCTATAGTTATCGATAAAGCTGGCACCGTCCTGCTCTTAGATCACGACGGAAAGTTTGAGCCGTCATACGTAAACCACGATGTTCCAACTCTTGCGGCAGCACTTCTGCGATATCGTGATTTAATCGACGAAGCCGCAACCGCGCCGAACTTTGACGGTGCGCTTTCCCCAAGCCTGCGAGAATCGTTTGCCAGCTTTTTGGAAAAGCTGGACCCAAGGTCTCTCGAAGAAAATCAACTATGGTCGAGCGAACTTCGCCTTAGGTAGCGTGTCCGCTTTCCACCCCAAAGCCGCCACCCTGCGCCCGGAATTTAGCCCTCCGATGGCGTAGCCGACGCTTTTTGCTTCGTCGGCATCATCCTCTTCGACAACCCATGATAGAGGCGGGTGGGGCAGACCTGTGCGCTCGTCCAGTCGGCGATCAGTGCGGTTGCGAACAGCGACAGGATCACGCCGCGCGCGGCGGTCGCTTCAATCAGGATGATGACGGCGGTCAGCGGCGCGCGCACCACCCCGACGAAATAGGCGACCATGCCCATCATCACCACCGCGCCGGTGGGGCTGTCGGGAAAGGCGGGCGTCAAAAGGTTGCCGAACCCGGCGCCCACCGCGAGCGAAGGCGCGAAAATGCCGCCCGGCGCGCCGCTCAACGTCGAGGCGAGCGCGGTAACAAACTTGGCAGGAAAGAACCACAGTTTGCCGTGGTTACCTTCGACCAGGAATTTGGTGACGTCGTAGCCGGTGCCCCACGTCGCGCCGCCGGTCGCGATGCTCACCCCCGCGACGACTAGGCCGCAAACGGCTGCGAAAAGGATCGGGCGCGCCGCCGCCTTGCGCGCCCAGTCGGCAGAACGGTCGCTCGCCGCCAGCACGATACGCGCAAAGAGCCCGCCGGCCAAACCGCCGCCGATCCCGGCGATCGGCGCGATCAACAGCACATCGGCAACAGGTAGCGTCTCGCGCATCGCGCCGAAATAGACATAGTCGCCCGCAACCGACAGGCTGACGAGACCGGCGATCATCACCGCGCCCATCGTCAGCACCGCGACGCGCTGTTCATAGGCAGATGCCAGTTCCTCGATCGCGAACGCGATGCCGGCAAGCGGCGTGTTGAAGGCTGCGGCGACCCCCGCGGCGCCACCGGCAATGAACACCCCGGCGGAAATGCGGACCTTGAGCAGCCGGTGCATCGCGACCATGATCGCCGCGCTAACCTGAACCGTCGGTCCCTCACGCCCGACCGATCCGCCGGCGGCAAGC
>LULO01000784.1_pt1 | contig 10442 bp, 15 predicted proteins | sample 728121 | NCBI WGS metagenome assembly LULO01 (sample SAMN03860287, study PRJNA289734) | marine metagenome | biome: seawater column; feature: ocean; material: water; isolation source: Red Sea water column Station 149 - depth 50m | place: Saudi Arabia: Red Sea | collected 2011-10-15 | depth 50 m | reverse complement strand
ACAAATAAAACTGAGGATGACGTCCTACAAAGAGTGTCCGACTTCCGTGCTGAATTCAAAGCCAGACCAGGATGGGAGAAAGGATCTCCAAAAAGAGCAAACAATGTAACTGAGTATCTTGCAAAAGAAACAAAACAGGGCAGAGCTAATATGCCAGGACACGTACGAGCAAGTATCAACTGGAATAGATGTAGAGAGATGTACAGTGACGCATACTCCATGCCGATATCGGATGGTGCAAAAGTGATTGTGTGCAAACTAAAACACAATCCCTTGGGCTATACTAGTATTGCCTATCCTGTGGATGAAATGCGTATACCCGAATGGTTCAAAGAACTGCCTTTCGATAGTGAAGCAATGGAGGCCACGATACTAGATCAAAAGATAGACAATCTTATTGGTGTGTTGAATTGGGATATCAAGAGCACAGAGACCACAAATACGTTTAACAAACTATTTCAATTTTAAATAATGTTATGTTAAGCATTCAAGAAATCAAACTGACTATCGAGACATTAAAAAAATTTAAAGCAAAAGACTACGAGGAATTTTTTAAAGTTTACTTGGAAAAGTTAGAAGACTTGGCACTAAAAGTTGACGCATACAACGATCAACAGATACAACAATTGGACAAAACGACAGACTGGTACTTGGCGGATCTCGAATGGAGACATCAAAGACGGGCCTCAGTGTATGATCCGTTGCTTGATAAACTAGTGCAAACAAAAATCAATCAGTTTACAAGGATGGGCACCGACGCAAAGAAATTTAACAGTTTAGAAATTGGCCCTGGTTATGGAAGATTTTCAAGAATGTTTTTATCATGGAGGCTTAATTTTTATCTTGATCTTTTACCTCAGTGCGAATCTAAGATTAAAAAACTTTTCCATCCACCACAATACAAGTATATTAGATTCTACACCACAGACAGAACAACCTGTAGAGATATACCTACTAACAGTTGTAATTTTGTTTTTTCGTGGGACACTTTTACTTTTTTCACACAAATACACATTGAAAGATATCTTAGAGATATACACAGAGTTATTTTACCTGGTGGTTATTGTTTTATTCATTACGCAGATTGCCAGTTTGATTTTGATCTACACGAGGCAAAAAGGGGTTATTGGAACTTTAACACCAAGACTGTGATGCAAAAACTTGTAACCAAGTCAGGATACAAGGTGATCGAAATGGGTCAGTTCAGGCCTGGTGCAAATTTTGTTATCTTTCAAAAGCCTGGTAATATGAATCCTATTGTTTATAGGGCAATGGAAATACCTGTAAAAAAATAATAAACTAGTTGGCATTGATCTAAATATTTGTTATAATAGATTATTATGATAGATATCTTGAAAGACATTGTCAAGCACACGCATGGACTTGGATTCCTTGATCTCGTAAAGATCACTGGTACCAGTGATTCGACTGCAATAGATTCTATGGCAGAAGACAGATCAGTTATCTTGCAAGGATCTTTTCACAAACCACAAACAGGAATGATTGGCACGTTTGGTATGCCTCAGTTGAATAAACTAGATATTCACTTGAAGTGTCCTGAATACAAAGACAAAGCCAATATATCTGTAATCACAGGCACAAGAAATGGTGCCGAAACACCAACAGGTATTCATTTCGAAAATGAAAAAGGTGATTTTAAAAATGATTATAGGTTCATGAATGCAGAAATTATCAACGAAAAACTTAAAACTGTAAAATTTAAAGGTGTTATGTGGGACGTTGAAATTGAACCAACAGTGGCAAGTGTACAAAGATTTAACTTTCAATCAGTGGCAAACACAGAACACAATTCTTTTGTGGTAAGAACAGAAGAAGGCAACCTGATATTCACATTTGGTGATCAATCATCACATGGTGGAGAATTTGTTTTTGCAACAGACGTGAAAGGAACTCTAAATAAAGGATGGAGTTGGCCGGTAGCACAGGTATTACAGATATTGAAACTTTCAGATTCAGCAAAAGTAACTTTGCACTTTTCAAATGAAGGAGCAATGATGGTTACTGTTGATTCTGGACTAGGCAAGTATCAGTATATTATTCCAGCTCAGGCGCAATAATGGCAGACAAAAATAAAAGGCAAGAACATTTAGGTCAGTACAACAGAGACTTTGCGGTGTTCTTGCCGGCTATTTCAAACTTTTACAATACTTTCATAAGCAGACAACGTGTTACCAAGGGACAACACATACCAGCAGAAAGAATACCAAAAGGATTAGACAGTGGCGTAGAAGGATTAAACTTCATAAATCCTGATGAAGGATATTTTACATATCCAACTGCACTGTATTCGGCTGGACACGCCTGTTTGGATATGGAGAAGACGCCAGATAGAGATTCAATGTGTGTCAACAGAGATAGAAAATTTAGCACAATAGTTGGAGACAGTGGAGGATATCAAATTGGAAAAGGTGTTATAAAATTTGATTGGAAGGACTTCGAAGGAAACAAAGCAAACAAAGTAAGATCAGATATACTAAATTGGCTTGAACTAACAAGTGACTGGGCTATGACTTTAGATGTACCTACATGGGCCGCAGATGATTTGAATTCACCGAAAACAGGATTAAAAAGTTTTCAAGACACACTAGACGGAACAATTTACAACAACAAATTTTTTCAAAAGAATAGACTAGGGCAAACAAAATTATTAAACGTGTTGCAGGGAGATGATTGGGAGACAGCACAAATTTGGTATGACAAAGTAAAAGACTTTGAGTTTGAAGGCTGGGCCATGGGAGGAATCAATATGTGCGATATGGAAGTTATGCTACGTAGGTTAATCATCATGAGAGATGAAAAGAAACTAGATGGTAAAGATTGGATGCACGTACTAGGCAGATCACAACTAGATTGGGCTTGTTTCTTGACACAGGTACAGAGGCAGGTAAGAAAACATATCAATGATAAATTTACTATTAGCTTTGACAGTGCGTCAGCGTTTTTATCAACTGCTAATGGTTTAGTTTATACACACAACTTGTTTACTCCAAAACGTTGGAGTTATATCATGGAGAAGGCTCCTGATGACAAAAATTTAAAAGGCTCAACTATCCCTTTTCCGTTTAAGAGCGCCATTGGTGATAGATTAACAATGGGAGATGTTTGTGCATACGGTCAAGGCGACCTAAATAAAAACAACAAAGAAGGCAAAACAAGTTGGGATAGTTTCAGTTATTGCTTAATGATGGCTCACAATGTTTATAACCATATAAGAGCAGTGCAAATTGCAAATGACATGAATGATATAGAAATGGTAAAACATCAACCAGATGTAAAACATTGGAGAAAAACAAAAGATTCTGACTCGACAGATGAGTTCAGTGACTTTGTTCCTAGGAACATATTGTACTTTAACACACTTGTAGAACAAGTTTTTACCAGTGAAAGACCAATGGAGCTGATCGATAGAGCTAGTGGCTTTCTTGCAGATATAAGAGGCACTAGATGGGCGAGAGCAACAGGCGGTGGCAAAGGTAAAAACAACTTCTCAAGTTTATTTGAATAGGAGGAGACATGGCAAAAAACAAAGATAAAAAATTTAAGAAGCTACTTGAAACAAAAAAATACTTAGATCGTAAAGTAGCAGAACTTACCAAAGATCGTAAGAAAGATCGAAGTTGGGATATGAAAGCAACTTTGGTAAGACTCAAAAAACAAAAATTAAAAATAAAAGAAGAATTAGCGAGAATAACTGACAAATTTAACAGTTTAACCAAACTGAAGTAAATTGACAGAAGCTATTTTTGTGTTATAATTTTATGATGTTAAGAGACTACTCTACAGGCTACAAAGACGATGTGAAAGTGTTTTCAGGACTTGAGGTTGAACACACTCCTGCTTTTGGTAAACAAACACTGTTCCTTGCAAGAAATGATTTGACATTTGATCAAATACAAGAACTAGCAGTAATGGCAGATGCCGAAGCAATATACTATGGAGCAAATAGAACATATATGCACAACCACGCCATGCAATTGGCACAGGTGCATCAATTACTGGACAGAGGATACTGGGTGACTGTTGATTATCCATATGAACTACACAGGCTTGTAGCAAAAAAATTTAGCACGTGTTGGAGAAAAGATAGATTTATTCCTTTCTGCTCAATAATATTTCCACACACTGAAGAAGATAACAATCTATGTTTTAAAGTAGATGATGAAGATTTTAATAAAACTAACAAGGGTGTTTGGACAATGAGCATGAACGATTTCAAAGACAATGCTGGTTTTACTAAATGGGACCAATATAAAAAAGATGAACCAATAGGAGATGATAAAATATGGCCAGTGAAACAGAAAGCGTGATTGATCAGATGTATAACATACCTGAACAACAACATGAACAAGCAATAAAAGAAAAGGCCGGCAAGGCTTCAAAAATGATATGGGTAACTTTCCAAAAAGAAGGAATGCACAAATACCCGGCGGCATTGGATGATCCAAAGTTAAAGACCGGTGATGAATATGATGTTTCATTTCTTGGCTATCCACACAGACATATATTCCATTTTAAGGTTGCCATAGAAGTGTTCCACGATGATAGAGATATTGAATTTATACAATTTAAAAGATGGCTGTTGAACTTATACAAAGAAGGCACTATACAGAGTGATTTTAAAAGCTGTGAAATGATGAGTGATGACTTATACGTAGCAATAGCAAAAAGATACCCAGGAAGAAAAATTGAGATAGATGTTTCTGAAGATGGCGAGAACGGATCGAAAGCAGTATATGAAAGAGCTTAGAATAAAAGAAAGTAGAGCAACGACCAGAAAAGGTTATCTGCCTATAGGTGGAGGAGCTCTTAATGCCTCTTATACATTTGTGGACGCAGTTGCAAACATTTGTAGCACAATGGGAAATATGGGACTAGTGTATGGCAAAGATTATTTTTGGGCATATCATGGCTATGATGACAACTTAAAAGATTGTGTTGTAATAATGGTTAAGGAAGAAAAGTATAGCACAGCATTACATTTAAAATTAAAAAACAATCACAAGATTAAGCATACAACAGATGGTGATGCAATATTAACAAAGGAGGCAGTATAATGCAAGGAATGACATTACCTAAGGTAACATTTAAAGTAAGGATTGGAGACGTGGCTCCAGAAGGCCCTGGATGTCCAATTGGAGGCTCATGGAAGGACATGACCACAGACGATTATTTCAAAGGCAAAAGGGTAGTGCTTTTTAGTTTGCCAGGAGCATTTACACCAACTTGCAGTTCGAAACAACTGCCAGGTTTTGAATACAACTATGAAAAAATAAAAGACATGGGTGTGGACGAAATATATTGCATGAGTGTAAATGATTCTTTTGTAATGAACGCTTGGGCTGAAAGAATGAATATTTGCAATGTAAAGGTTATACCAGATGGATCAGGAAACATGACTAGATTTCTTGGAATGCTGATAGGAAAAAACCATTTAGGTTTTGGAAACAGGAGCTGGAGATTCATGTCAGTGGTGAATGATGGAGTAATAGAGAAGTGGTGGCAAGAGCCAGGCATAAACAATGATGGAGACGACAGCGATCCCTACATTGAATCTACGCCAGAAAAAATGATGGAGTATCTAGGACAAAAATAATGTACAAGCCTTTGCCAGATGGACTAACAATTAAAAATTCAAATGTGCAGGGCCTTGGATTATTTGCGACAAAACAGTTTGAAGCAGATGTCGTACTAGGAATAGTTCATGTTTTGAATAAAAATTTTCCGCATGGAAGTATTAGAACTGCCTTAGGAGCATTTTATAATCATAGTGAAAATCCAAATTGCAAAAACGTGGCAGGCTTTTGGCACCAAATACCAGTGAAATATTTGGTAACTTTAAGACAAATAAAATCAGGAGAGGAACTTACCGCACAATATACTTTGTATGATGACTTTAATGACAAGCAAGATTAATTGTGCTATAATTTAGTATGAAAATATTTTACATGGGCTTGGAGCCTTACGAAGGAAGATACACACTACAACTACAAGATTGGACTGAACGTGTGTTCAAAAAGCGAGGTATAGACTATAAAGTGGTGCCCGGTACAACAATAGATGATTCGAAGGCTATTGTGACAGGACAGGTTCTTGACGCACATGGTAGAAGTTATTTTGGAATGAGCCAGATGATGAACTTGGTACAAATGATGAAGGCTGGTGAGATAACTTCAGATGATGCAATATTTTTCGAGGATATGTTTCAACCAGGCATGGAGTCGTTGCCTTATATTATTCAACAATCTCCAGAGAAGTACAGGCCAAAAATTTATCTTAGATGTTTGGCACAAGCGATTGATCCTGATGATTTTGTACACGTGTGGGGCATGAGCAAATGGATGTCTTTGTACGAACAGATGTGTAATGAAATACCTAACGTGACAATACTTGCAACAAATGAAGAAATGGTTGCCCACATGAAGATAGCAAATTGGAAGGCACCAATATACAACATATCAGGTCTGAGCTTTGGCAAAGAAGAAGTGCAGAGCAGAGTCCCAAATATAAAACCGTTCGAGCAAAGAAGTAAAAGAGTTGGCTTCGGAGCAAGATGGGATCAAGAAAAACAACCTGGCTTTTTTATGGAAATGATTGAGCATTGGATTGCTGATCCTGGTCTGCCAAAAGTTGAGTTTGCAATATTTTCAGGAGGTCCTTTGAGATCGAATCAACCTGCCTACGTGAACCAAGCAAGAATGATGGCTAAGGATGGTAAATTAAAAATTTATGAAAATTTAAAGAAAAACGAATACTATGAACTTCTAGCTGACAGCAGAGTTTTATTCAACTGTGCTTTACAGGATTGGGTATCAAACACAGTATCTGAAGCCGACGCACTTGGTTGCAATGTTTTATTTCCGGCGTACAGATCATTTCCTGAAACATTTGCCAACGATGAAACGAGAATGTATATTCCATGGTCGGGCAGAGACGCAGTAAGCAAACTAAAAACACTAATAAGCAAACCATCCCCTAGTATAGGTCGAATATCAGATTGGACTAATGGTACAATTGATAGAATGATCGACATTATGACAGGCAAGGGCGAACAATGGAGAAGAGATGGCAAACACTACAGAACACCAGTTTCCCAATCAAAGTACTAACGTAGCCAATAAGTCTGTTCTTGTTGTTGGCGGAGCAGGTTACATTGGTTCACACATTAGTAAACATCTTATAAGAAACGGATATACTCCTGTAATAGTAGATAGAAATGTTAAAAATAATCCTATTGCAAAACAATTCAATGACTGTTATGAGATGGACTTACCCAAAGATATCCATCTACTAGACGATCTTGTTAGAAGATATAACATAGATTCTTGTATCTGTACGGCGGCTTACACAAGCGTACCTGAGTCTGTTAGAGATCCTATAAAATATTATCAAAACAATGTAGTAATGACCTTACAATTATTAAACAAATTAAAAAATTTAGATGTAAAAAAATTTATTTTTAGTTCTAGTGCGGCAGTTTATGGAGTAGTTGAAGACGGAGTTTGCCATGATGACAGTGTTGGCTTGGAACCTATAAATCCATATGGACAAACAAAACTTGTATTTGAAAAAATATTGAAGACACATATTATTCCACTTGTTATAAAAGCAGGTTTCCAAGCAACAGACTTCAATGTGTTTGGCACTGATTATGATACCATAGATGGAACCTGTGTAAGAGATTATGTACACGTCACTGACATAGCCGACGCACAAATAAAAGCCCTTAATTTGCTAAATGAAAACATCTGCGAAACATTAAACTTAGGATCTGGTAATGGATTTAGTAATAAACAAATTATCGATGAAGTTTCGAAACACACAGGAGCAATTAATGTTATTAATGCTCCAAAAAGATCAGGGGATCCTGCAAAACTGATAGCAGACATATCAAGAACTAAAAGTATTCTAAATTGGAAACCTGTGCATAGTAGCATTGACAACGTGGTACGAACTGCTGTACAATGGTACAAGCACTGCAACAAGAAGGAAATTAATTAATGGATGATCTTTTAAAAGACAGTTGGACGCCTAAAGGCTCTGTCAGTAGCAAAATTCGAGAAAGAATAAAAAAGGCCGGAGACAGATTTCATGCAAATGACAACATAAGCAAACATATTCAGCCAGGCGAACTAGCAGAACTACAAAATGAAGTTGAAACAAAGTTAAAAGGTGTGCTAGACAGTTTGGTCATTGACACTGACAACGATCATAACACACAAGATACAGCGAGGCGTGTTGCAAAAATGTATGTAAATGAAGTGTTTGGTGGAAGATACAATCCAATGCCAAGGGTAACTAGTTTTCCTAATGTTGGTTACAAGAGTATGTACACTTCCGGTCCTATCAGCATTAGATCAACGTGTGCCCACCATTTACAAAACATAGTTGGCAATGCATGGGTTGGCATAATACCAAACGGAGAAGTGATTGGACTTTCTAAATTCAATAGAATAATACATCATATTGTTGAAAGGCCACAAATACAAGAAGAAATGACAACGCAGATTGCTGAAGCACTGCAAGAATATGCACACACGAAAAATATTGCTGTGGTTGTCAAGGCAGAACACCATTGCATGACACACAGAGGAGTCAGAGAACATGAATCAGATATGACAACAGCAATAATGTTGGGAGCATTCAAAGAAGATCCTGCAACCAGAGATGAATTTTATAAAATTTGTATGAGTATGAAAGGCCATGGTGGATAAAAAAACAAAAGAAAATTGGGAAACTTTTGAAAGTTGGATACCCAGTGACACACTAACTTATGGCGGATTGACCGAGTCAGTGCAAGTACAAGGAGAACTGTTTGATCCAGATAGGGATTTAAAAGAAAAGTATCCGGCTTTAAAAAAAGCATGGAAACAGTATCTTATCATTAAAAAATTATGCATAGCTAAAGAAAATGAGAATAGATAACACACCTAAATTAAATTTTGATGACGTCTTACTAAAACCTAAGCGTTCCACACTGACATCTCGTAAAGATGTTGACATGACTCGTAAGTTTACATTTAAAAATAGTAAAAAAGTAATGAACTTTACTCCTATCTTTGCAAGTAATATGGATGGCGTTGGAACATTCAGCATGGCCAAGGTGCTTCAAGAGTACAAAATGATGACAGTTATTACTAAAACAACGACGCCAGAGCAATGGAAAGAAGCTGTTGGTTCGGGTGTAAGGTTACAAAGTGTTTCTGTTTGCACAGGAACGAACAAAGTGTTTGATGATAACGCCGAAGACTATAGAAATATGCAACAAGTTTTAAAAATGTATCCAGATGTAAAAATGATTACAATAGATGTTGCTAATGCCTATCACCAAAACATGGTTGGCTTTGTAGAGCAAGTCAGAGAAGAATATCCAGATAAAGTTATAGTGGCTGGAAATGTAGTCACTCCAGAAATGACTGAGGAGTTAATCATAGCAGGTGCAGATGTAGTTAAGATTGGAATAGGACCAGGATCGGTATGCACTACAAGAACAATGACTGGTGTAGGAGTTCCACAATTTTCAGCAATAGTCGAATGTGCTGACGCGGCCAATGGTGTTGATGGCCATATAATGGCAGATGGTGGTTGTGTTCACCCAGGAGATATTGCAAAAGCACTAGGTGGAGGAGCCCACATGGTAATGATAGGTGGTATGCTGGCCGGACATGATGAATCAGAACAAAAAATAGTAGATGGCAAAGTTGAATTTTACGGCATGAGCTCAGACAGAGCTAGAGAGATACATGGAAAAAGGAAAGATGGTTATAGAGGAAATGAAGGAAGACTGATAAGTTTGCCATACAGAGGCCCTGTTGCAAACACCGTTGAAGATATTTTAGGTGGCGTGAGAAGTGCCTGCACTTACATAGGTGCAAGAAGATTGAAGGACATGGCGAAGTGTGCCAGTTTTGTAACAACAAACAATGTAATAAACAAAGTATATGAGCAGTACACCAAATAAAAGTTATTTTTCAAATCTACAGATGCGTAATTCACTTATCCAGATAGAAGATCAAATGGTTCACTCAAATTGGATGCCTGATCTCATAATGGGCATAAACAGAGGTGGATGTATACCAGGCGTATATCTAAGTCATAGATTAAAGAAAGAACACTTGGTTTTAGATATCAGATTGCGTGATCACAAAGCAACTCCGGATCTGTCCGTGTTGACAAAACAATATGCTTTCCAAAGAAAAATTTTAATCATAGACGACATAAATGATACCGGTGCCACTTTCAAATACATAGAAGAAAATTTTGGTAGACCAGAAAGAGTTAAATTTGCGGCACTAATAAACAACAAACCAAGCGAAATTGTTGTTGATTACCATGGATATGAAATCGATAAATCTAAAAATCCAGCCTGGATTGTTTTTCCATGGGAAGAATGGGAAAAGTAAACTAAAGAGTGTATAGACACT
>LULO01001053.1_pt1 | contig 10460 bp, 9 predicted proteins | sample 728121 | NCBI WGS metagenome assembly LULO01 (sample SAMN03860287, study PRJNA289734) | marine metagenome | biome: seawater column; feature: ocean; material: water; isolation source: Red Sea water column Station 149 - depth 50m | place: Saudi Arabia: Red Sea | collected 2011-10-15 | depth 50 m | reverse complement strand
CAGTTATTGTGTATTTCTCTAGAAGAGAGTTAGCTAAAAAAGCTACTTAATTGCTTTTGCTAAGTTAAGTACATCTCTCATTGTTTTGACAATCTCATCAGGTTTGTAATACTTTCTAAATAAGACTTTTCTCGAATTTACAAATGCATCCTCTACCCTTAGTCTTCTTAGATTCTTCTTTGATGTTTCTATAAGTTCTTCATTTCGTTTTATAAATAGGTCTGTCAGATACTCATCATCTCCATCAAACTCACCTCGCCAATTAATCTTCAATCCCATATCAAAGCTCTCTGGAAAAAAAGCAAAGAAGGAGACGTATGTAGTTGAGGAACGTCCATGGCTTCTTGTGTATACCTCTACCTCACATTTGTACCCATCTATTTCACCAAATATTCTTTTCTTTCTAAATATGTTTTTAGAGGATATGAATGTAAAACCTAAAGTCTCCGCAGCACTAGAAAGTGCATTATTTATTCTTTTATTTGATGCAATGATTAGCCATATAATCCCCAAAACAATTAAGACGGGTATTACTTGTGCAATTACTTTATCCACGATTTCATTTTATAGAAATAATGCGACTAAAACCAGAACCCAATTTCTTGAAAACAAGACTTAATTTATTAAATGATAAGCTGGTAAAGTCAAAAAGTCTGAGAAATCCTCATCAAACACTAACTTTTTAAATTCGTCTCTTGCCTTTTCAATATTCTTTATATCATTTATGTCAGAAAAGACTGTCTCAAAAGCCTCTTCCATAAATGATTCATTGATAGTTTCACCGTTTTCAGTTTCAACTGAGTTATGAAGCCATTGCCAAAGCTGTGAACGCGAAATCTCTGCAGTAGCAGCATCTTCCATTAAATTAAATAACGCTGCCGCACCCTGTCCATTAAGCCATGAATGCATATACAAAATACCCACTTTGATATTAGTGAGAATACCCTCCATTGTTATGGATGAGTTTTCTATCTCAAAGTTATGCAGCATTGAATCTTCAATATCATATCTTGGTACAAATGAGATTTGATTGGCTTGTCCATTTAGATGCTCGTTGAATACATCTTTACATATGCTTACTAAATCTGGATGAGCAACCCATGACCCATCAAAGCCCATGGTTGCTTCCCTTAACTTATCATTTTTTACATTTTCAAATGCTTTTTCTGTTACTTCAGGGTCTTTTCTGTTTGGTATAAATGCAGACATACCGCCAATTGCATGCGCACCTCTTTTATGGCAGCTTTCAACTAATAGTTCTGTATACGCTTTCATAAACGGAACAGTCATAGTAATTTGTGATCTGTCAGGGAATATGATTCCGTCTATATTTCTGTGTCTTTTAATAGCACTAAATATGTAATCCCATCTTCCTGCATTCATTCCTAAAGAGTGCTCTCTTAAAGAATAAAGCATTTCTTCTATTTCATATGATGCAGAGATTGTCTCTAAAAGAACTGTAGCTCTAATACTGCTTCTTGGAATTCCAAGTTCATCTTCAGCTAATGTGAACATATCATCCCAGAGTTGTGATTCATTTGCATTCTCTAGTTTTGGAATATAAAAATAAATACCTAGTCCAGCATCGAGCCTACTTTGATAATTGTGATAAACATACATGGCGAAGTCAAAAATGCTTGCACTAATAGGACTACCATCCACCAATACATTTTTCTCCAAAAGATGTAGGCCTCTAGGTCTAACGAATAGTGATGTTTGACTTTCTGGATTTAATGTATATGTCTTCCCCTTGGCCTCGTCAACCAATTCAATGTTTCTATTATTTGCATCTATGAGGTTATTATGACCATTGATTATGTTTTCCCATGTTGGTGATGTTGAGTCTTCAAAATCTGCCATAAAAACATCAGCTCCCGAGTTCAAAGCATTAATAATCATTTTTCTATCTACAGGTCCAGTAATTTCGACATGTCGCTGAGCAACATCAGAAGGTGGAGGAACTACCTGCCACTCCTTTTCTCTAACTGAAGTATCAGTTGGAAAACCCAAGAAGTCACCTGAGTCTATACTTTTTTGAGTATTTTCTCTTTCATCAAGTAATTGTTTTCTTCTATCTTCAAATGCAGATGTAAATTTACTTAAAAAATTTAAAGCATCCTCAGTTAAAATATTTGATGAGTTAGGTGTTTCTTGAGTTACTTCAAACATTAAAATTGTTCTTCTTCTGTAGAACCTTCAAGTGCTAGGGTCGACGCATCTCCATCACTGATAATTGTTGAAACGGTATCAAAGTAACCAGCTCCAACTTCTCTCTGATGTTTTACTGATGTAAACCCATCCTTTTCCATTGAAAATTCTTTTTGTTGCAACTCGACATATGCTGACATATTGCCACCTTTATACTTTGAAGCTAGCTCAAACATCGATGCATTAAGGGCATGAAAACCAGCAAGCGTGATAAATTGGAACTTGTAGCCAAAAGAACTTAGTTGTTCTTGAAATGTATCAATCTCTTTATCTGACAATGCTTTTTTCCAATTGAATGATGGTGAGCAATTGTATGCAAGTAATTTATCTGGATATTTTTCATGAACTGCATCTGCAAAGTCTTTTGCAAACCCAATGTCCGGAGTTCCCGTCTCGCACCATACTAAGTCAGCATATGGTGCATAAGATAATGCTCGACTAAACGCAGCCTCAGGACCATTTTTTACCTTAAAAAACCCTTCAGATGTTCTTTCACCTAGAACAAAATCTTTATCATTATCATCTATATCACTTGTTAACAGATTTGCTGCTAATGCATCTGTTCGAGCAATTATTACTGTTGGAACACCTAAGGCATCAGCTGCAAGTCTTGCTGATGTCAGTGTTCTTATATGTTGACTAGTTGGTACAAGAACTTTTCCTCCCATATGTCCACATTTTTTTTCTGCTGCAAGTTGGTCTTCGAAATGTATACCTGCAGCACCAGCTTCAATAAATTTCTTTGTTAATTCAAAAACATTTAATACACCGCCAAAACCAGCTTCTCCATCAGCAACAATTGGTACTAAATAATCAATGTCAAAATTCTCTTCTACTCTGTCTACCTGTTCAGCTCTGAGAAGGGCATTATTTATTCTTTTTGCCAGGTTTGGCGCACTATTACTTGGGTAGAGTGATTGGTCTGGATAGGTAGTTTCACCAAGATTAGAGTCTGCAGCTACTTGCCAGCCACTTAAATAAATTGCCTTTAAACCTGCTTTTACCATCTGGACAGCTTGGTTACCTGATAACGCACCTAAAGCAGATATCCATTCGTCTTTTTTCATTAAGTGATTAAAGAGATTATTTGCTCCGTTTTCGGCCAAAGTATATTTGATCTCAATTGAATTACGTATACTTACTACGTCTTCGGCACTGTAATTACGTGTAATTCCTTCCCACCTGGGATTATTTTCCCACTCAGAATTTAATAATTCTTTATCTAAAAAACTATTCTGCGTCATAGAGGCTCTCATAAATTTCAGCTTTTGTTTGCTTTATATCTTTATGTTTACTCTCATTACTCTGGTTTTCCACTATTTTCCTTCCTAAAAAAAAACCGGGCATGTGCCCGGCAACAAAATTTATGTGTAAGGGCATTACATGTTTATGTACTTCACCACATTCACAATATTATATTTTTGCATGATACAAAAATAGCATGTTTTAAAAACAACATTGTGCTTTTGTGAAACTTTTTTTTAATTTTTCACAAAATTTTATAGTTTGTGAAAAGTTTGATTAATTAAAAATTTGATATTAATTTAGATATTTTTAAATATATAGCGATTAAAAAGTCGCATTTTTTCTTTCCAATTATCTTTGTAGTAATACTGTATTGTTCCTGCTACAGATGATAGCAACGCGTTTCCATCTTGAGGTGTAAAGCAATATCCGGTAAGGATATTATCTTTAACATGAAGGGATTGTTCAGCAACAATTCCATGAGACAACAGCCTCCCATGGTATCCATGATCTCTTCCAAATGAAAAGACTTTATTTGATGACATTTTTTCTGTTGCCATTAAAAACTCACTTTTTAAAAGGTTGTTCATAATTTCTTCATACTGAATTGAATCTACAAAGCGTAATGTAAACCACAAAGTATGCATATATTGAGTTGGTAATTTTATCGCTGATGAAAACAAGTTTAAATCTTTCCCTTCTTGGGCAAATAACTCATGTACGTCTCTTGCGTGATGAGTCTCAAACTCTTGATTTGTATGTTTTGTAATTGTTGGCGATGGCGAGAAGGAGTCATTTTGTGAGACATCATTTGCTCTTCGCAAACATACAAATTGACCTTCAGTAAGATCACGGCCTTCATCTAAGGCAAATGTTTTAACTATTGATGCAATATTGTGCGTATTGCATGAAGCAATAAGGTATCTGTTAGACTCACTTTCAAATATATTATTGTTTATTCCCCAAGCAAAGAATGGACCAAATCCATGTTCAGACCCTTGTGCCATAAACCTTTTTGATTGAGCAAGAGATGAATATATACTTTCCCAATTATCATTTCCACTTGGAGTACAGTCAATAATGACATCTGTATCATCGTATGCGTTTTCTACATCTTCAATATCTGAAAATCCTAATTTTTTAAAATCTGATAATACATCTGAAGTTGATACTATTTTTGCACCTTTTCTTAGTAATGCTTCAACTTTCCCTTTCTCATCTGAAAGTGGAGTTCTTTTAAAAAATATGACATTATCTATTCCAAGTTCGTCTTTGTGTTCTGCGAGAAGGCCTATAAGAGGTTCTCCAATAGTACCAGTACCAATGACCATTACATTTTTAGACATATTGTTTCCCCCATATATAATTAAAGAATAGAGGGGGAATATTTTTAATTTGTGCCATGAAAAATAAACTAATTTTTGAATTCTCTAAAAATAAAACCGATGGTGACTCGTCCCTTAATAATCTTCTTGGTGGTAAAGGTGCAAACTTGGCTGAAATGTCAAATATGGGAATTCCTGTACCTCCAGGTTTTACAATCACAACAGAAGTCTGTAACTACTTTACGGAAAATAAAAAGCTTCCAGATAATTTAGATACGGAGATTAAAGAATCAGTACATAAACTTGAGAGCTTTTCTGATAAAAGTTTTGGTGGTGCAGGCACTCCTCTTTTACTATCTGTAAGGTCTGGTGGAAGAATCTCTATGCCAGGGATGATGGATTCAATTTTAAATATTGGACTAAACGATGGTAATGTATCTCAACTAGCAGAAGCATTTAATGATGAGAGGTTTGCTTTAGATTCATATAGAAGACTTATTCAAATGTATGCAAATGTTGTTTTAGGAGTTGAACATGAACGATTTGAGGCTGTAATAGCGAACAAAAAACGTATGGATAATGTTGAATCTGATGCAGATTTTAATGTTGATCAGCTCAATTGGATAATCAATGCTTACAAAAACACAGTCGAGAGGTTTACTGATTCCTTGTTCCCTCAAGAACCTTATGAGCAACTCACAGGTGCTATTGAAGCAGTCTTTAATAGTTGGCAAAACAAACGAGCTATTACATACAGAAAAATAAATAATATTCCTGATGCATGGGGTACAGGCGCAACAGTACAGACAATGGTCTTTGGAAATCTCAATGATAAATCAGGAACAGGAGTTGCTTTTACAAGGAATCCATCGAATGGAGATAAAGAACTGTATGGGGAGTATTTAATCAATGCTCAGGGAGAAGATGTCGTTGCTGGTATTAGAACTCCACATCCAATAAAGAAGAATAAAAAAGTCGAACAAGAATCACTAGAATCTAAATTTCCAAAAGCATATAAAGAGATTTTAGAAATTTCAACAAAATTAGAAAATCACTTTAAAGAAGTTCAAGATATTGAATTCACTATTGAGAATGAAGATATCTACTTACTTCAAACTAGAAAGGCAAAAAGAACTGCTCAAGCAAGTGTAAAAATTGCGATTGATATGCAAAAGGAAGACATTGTTTCAAAAGAAGAAGCTATAACAATGGTTGATGCAAATAGCATCACTAACCTATTACATCCGCAGTTTGTAGATTCTCAAGAAAAAGAGTTATTTAATAAAGCTTTAAATGCTTCACCTGGTGCTGCAGTTGGTGAGATTGTGTTTGATGCTGACAAGGCTGAAGAGGAAGCAAATAAAGGAAGAGACGTTATTTTAGTGAGGGATGAAACAAGCCCTGAAGATATTCACGGAATGCATTCCTCTGTTGGGATTTTGACAACCAAGGGTGGAATGACGAGTCATGCAGCAGTTGTTGCTAGAGGCATGGGTAAGCCCTGTGCAGAAAGTTTGATTATTGATAACTCTTTAAAAACTATTTCAAATGGAACAATAACTTTAAACGAAGGAGACATTCTTTCAATTGACGGCGGTCTAGGTGGAGGATATATTGGTCAACTTGAATCTGAACCACCAAAACCTTCAACAGAATTTAATACACTCATGGATTGGTGTGATGAATTTAAAAGGCTAAAAATTCGAGCAAATGCAGAAACAATTACCGATACAAAAAAATCATTAGAGTTTGGTGCAGAAGGAATTGGTTTATGTAGAACTGAGCACATGTTTTTTGAAGGAGACAGAATTATTCCTATGCGTGAAATGATTATGTCAGATACAAAACAGGGCAGAGAGAGAGCATTAAGTAAATTAATCACATATCAAATTTCAGATTTTGAAGCACTGTTTTTGCTTCTAAAAGACAAGCCAATAACAGTTAGGTTACTTGATCCACCAATGCATGAATTTTTACCAAAAAGTGATATAGAAATGACCGAGCTGGGAAATGCCATCGGTGTATCACCAGCACATATAAGAGAGATGTTAGTAAAGCTATCAGAGAGCAATCCTATGCTTGGCCACAGGGGAGTTCGACTTGGCTTAAGTTATCCTGAAATTTACGAAATGCAAGTAGAGGCAATTCTTAGAGCCGCTTACAACCTAAATAAAAATGAAAAGCTAAATGTTTCACCTGAGATAATGATTCCATTGGTTATGAATGCTAAAGAATTAAGTCAGATGAAGGACTGTCTAATAGAAAAAATAGGTCAATTAGAAGAAGAGTTGAGCTTTACTTTTGATTTCACAATTGGAACAATGATTGAATTACCAAGTGCTGCTTTAAATTCTTCATCTATTGCAGAACATGCAGACTTCTTTTCTTTCGGAACAAATGATTTAACACAGACAACACTTGGTCTATCAAGAGACGATGCTTCAAAATTTCTTAACACATATGTAGAAAATGATATTTTTTCTGATGATCCCTTTGTGTCAATTGATCAAGGGTCCGTTGGAAGAGTTGTAGAGATGTCAGTTAGTGAAGGTAAAAGTACAAATAAAGATTTAAAAATAGGTGTATGTGGTGAGCATGCAGGTGAAGCAAACTCAATAAAATTCTTTAATACACTCCAAATTGATTATATTTCTTGTTCTCCTTTTAGAATTCCAACAGCTAAACTTGCCGCAGCTCAAGCAGAAATAATAAAAATTAATTAATTATAAGTTTTGATATTTTAAGATATAATTGCCCTTATGAATTACAAATTAATTAACAGACTAGACCCATTAATTTACTTGGGCTTAGTTTTGGTCGGATTTATTTTACCTGAGGTTGTTTATAGGATATTTTTATTTGATTTTACAGCAGTCCTCACTGAGAATGAGGCGATGATTGTTCGTTCTATTGGTGGACCGCTTTATTTCGCTGCAATGGCTTTCTTTTTGCTTGGTGGCAATGCTGAGAATGGTAAGCAGCTAAACATAATAAGATATAGTGGCGGTCTTGGATTGATAGCTTTTGCTGTATTTACTGATTTCAATGGATTTTTTCTTTTCGGATTAGTTGAGATCGGATTAGCAGTTGTAACAGGCAATTCTATAAGAAAAGAAGAGCAAGCAACAGGTAGCTTCACAACCGAAGAACAATAAAAGATATTATTTTCTGATACATATTAACTATTTAATTGGTCAAATATTTATAGGACAAATATGATTTTACAAGATAAAAAATTTCTCATCACTGGAATTCTTACAGACAAAAGCATAGCCTATGCATCAGCAAAAATTGCTATTGAAAATGGAGCTACGGTTGTTACTACTGGTTTTGGCAAAGGTCTTCGTATAACTGAAAGAGCAGTAAAAAGACTTTCTGGTGACATAAAGGTGTATTCAATGGACATTGAGGACCAATCAGAAGTAGATGAAGCAGTAAAAAGCATCGAAAAAGAAGTAGGTTCTTTAGATGGCATTTTGCACGCAATAGCATTTTCACCAACAGAGGCAATGGGTGGAAATTTCTTAAATACAAATATTACAGATGCTGTCAAAAGTTTCGAAATTTCTGCATTTTCTTTAAAAACTTTAGCAACGTCTTTCCAGCCAATTCTTAACAATCCTTCTTCTATTGTTGCTTTAGATTTTGATAATTCTCAGGCATGGCCAGGATATGATTGGCAAGGTGTTGCAAAATCTAGTTTGCAATCAATTGTTAGATATCTTGCATATTATATGGGAAAAGATGGGGTTAGAGTAAACGCAGTTGCTTCTGGTCCTTTGGCAACTACAGCTGCAAAAAATATTCCAGGATTTTCAGAAATGAATGAAGAATGGGATCAAAGGGCTCCTCTTGGTTGGGATACTAAAAACCCAGAACCTGTTGCAAAGGTTGTAAATTTTTTACTCTCTGATTTATCAGAAGCTGTAACTGGGGAAATTATACATGCTGATGGAGGAGTTCACTCAATCGGCGGGTCAATGCTTCCCAAGTAGTTAGGTTTTTGAAAAAACAAGCACTCCATTGTGTCCACCAAAACCAAAAGAATTCGACATAGCAATATTCATATCTTTATTAACTGCATTATTGGGAGTGTAGTTTAAATCACATTCCTCATCTTTATTATTTAAATTAATTGTTGGAGGAATTACACCATTTTGAAGAGAGAGTATGCAAACCATTGACTCAAAAGCTCCGGCTCCACCAAGAAGATGTCCAGTCATGGATTTTGTTGAAGAAATATCAACTTCGTAAGCTTTGGTACCAAATAATGTCTTGATTGCAGAAGTCTCATTTTTATCATTTGCTGGTGTAGATGTTCCATGTGCATTAATATAATCAACATCATCCACAGATAAACTAGCATCTTTCAACGCTTTATCCATAGCTCGAACTGCACCTTCTCCACCTTCAGCAGGAGCTGTTATGTGGTGAGCATCAGTTGTAGATCCGTAACCAACAACGTAACCATAAATTTTAGCATCACGACTCCTAGCAGATTCCTCACTCTCTAATATCAAAACAGTTGAACCTTCAGCCATAACAAATCCATCTCTATTTTTATCAAAAGGACTACAGGCTTCAGCAGGTGTATCATTTTTTGTAGAAAGTGCTCTTATTTGGGCAAAAGCTCCAATTGTCATTGGTGTAGTGCCTGACTCTGTGCCTCCAGCTACTACGACGTCAACAATTCCATTTTCAATCATATTTTTTGCTTCACCAACAGCATTTGCCGATGCAGCGCATGCAGTTGTAATTGTTAGCGATGGTCCCTCTATTCCAAACTTAATTGCAACTTGTCCGGTGCTTGAATTTGGCATTAACTGAGTTATTGCCAAAGGATTAATCCTTGATGCTCCTCTTTCATCGTAAACTCTTACTGCATCTTCTGTTGCACCAATTCCTCCAATGCCAGTTCCAAATACAATTCCACAATTGGAACCCATACGTTCTTCTGGATTAAACCCAGCATCTAATAAAGCTTGTTCTGCAGCATAAATTGATAAATGACCTGACCTGTCTAATTTACGCGCATGTTGTTTGCCCATGTATTCATTTGCATCAAAATTTTTGACCTCGCCTGCAAAAGTAACTGGAAGATCTCCGGCATCAAAACTTGTTATATTATCAATACCAGAAATTCCATTAATAAGCTTTTCCCACGAGTCAGAAACATTATTACCAAGAGGATTAATGGTACCTAGTCCGGTAATGACTACACGTCTTTTAGACATGATAAGATTTAGATCTTAGAATGAAGTAATATAACAGCTTCACCAACAGTTGAGACATCTGCTAGTTCTTCATCATCAATTTCAATGTCAAACTCATCTTCAAAAGCCATTACTACTTCTACTATTCCTAATGAATCAATTTCTAAATCTTCTTCTAATTTTGCTTCCATTGTGACTTTTGATTCATCTATTCCTAGATCTTCAACAAAAAGACCCTTTACTTTATCAAAAACTTCATTTGTTTCCATAATTACTCCCTAATTACGTTGTTAAACCGCCATCTACTGGTATAACTTGTCCTGTTATATATTCTGACTCGTCATTGCATAAAAAAGATACTATGTTTGAAATATCTTCTGGTTTACCTATGCGTTTAATTGATAGTTGCTCTATAATATTTTCCTTATTTTGATCATCTAAAAAAAAATCATGTCTGTCTCTATATATC
>LULO01000600.1_pt1 | contig 10463 bp, 10 predicted proteins | sample 728121 | NCBI WGS metagenome assembly LULO01 (sample SAMN03860287, study PRJNA289734) | marine metagenome | biome: seawater column; feature: ocean; material: water; isolation source: Red Sea water column Station 149 - depth 50m | place: Saudi Arabia: Red Sea | collected 2011-10-15 | depth 50 m | reverse complement strand
ATTCATTACGTTAGGATCTATTTTTTGTTCTGGAGCTTTCCCTAACGATTGCACAAAATTTTGAACATCTTGTCTTGTGTTCATCACGTTAGGATCTATTTGCTGCTCTGGAGTTTTTGGAAATAATATCCCCGGCCTGTTTTTAATCAATCCACCAAGAAGTCCCATTGGACCAGTAGAGTCCTCAACTAGGTTTTCTATTGGTTTTGCGATGACGTTGGCTACGTCTCCAATTGTTTTTGCAACGCCGCCAATCAAAGGTATTTTTTGAATTGATTCGCCCAATCTCCTTGCACCTCTTCCCAAAACATTAGCGGTTGCTGGACCGACTTTTGGTATCGATGAAAGCCCTGACTCCATGGTTAAAATGTTGCCCAATGTCTTAGCTGCCGGACCCAAGTTTGGATCTTCTTTGAAAACGCCTCCGAAGTCATTACCAGTGGTAACGAGAGAAAGATCGGGTCTGCCCGCAGTGTAAGTAACAAAAGCAGAAGGATTCAACATGGAGTCTGTTGACGGCAGAGAAGTTATTCCGCCATACGTTTCTTGATATTTAGCAGGAGCAGGTGGTTCAGAAATTGGTGGCAGATATTTTATCTCTGTGCCGTCCATGTAGAACTGACCACCACGAGGTGCGTCAGGTGGCAACAAGTCATAAAGCTGAGCTTCTGTCATTCCTCCTATTAAAGGCACATCTGGAGCAGCAGAGGGAACATACCTTGGGTCGTCGACTCCGCCTGTAGAAACACCTAGGGGATTGACGCCGGGAGCATCTGGTTGAGTCAAAGCGTTCAACCCAGCCCTGTAATCTTCCGCTTCCGACATCAATCCAGCCAACATCAAAGCATTTAAGATGTCAGCGGATTGATTGTCTTGCCGGGGAGCAGCAGGACGGGGTGTCGTTGGCAAGAACGACATGTTTAACAAACTAGGAGCTTGCAAAGCCACGATGGTTTAGTCGTACTTTTTGATCATTTCTAAAATGATGTGATACGCATCTCCGCTGCTATGTCCAACTGTCGTGAAATCTATATCTCCAGTTGGACTGCTTGCGTTGTTTGGTATTGCAGTAAAAGAATCGTAATACTCATCTCCACTACTGTCCGCTGGTATGTGCGTTAACAAAACGCTTGTAGAAGCGTCAAACTCTAGCTTGACGCTCATACCAACAGTCATCCACCAAATCTTTGCAATAGCTACAGAGGTGCATTCTTGTCCGGCTGAATTTTTAGCCAAAGCCGAAACGTCGGTCTTGAATCGTCTGTGAGGTGACAGTGTCAGCCATTATCTAACTCCTACAGTTCGGTTACCGCAGTGCGCTCTTTGTACGCGCCAACGTAATCGACGCTCAAAGTTTTCGCAGCAGCCGCACCGTTTTGAATTCCAAAAGAAAGAGTCATTTCTTCGTCGTCCGGCGCGTTGGTGCTAACCACGGTTCCAGCCAAAACATTATTTTGAAAGACATGGAACTTCTGATCTTTAGGATCGTAAACGAAACCTAAAGTCATGAATGTGTCGTCAGCTAATGAGTTTGGAAGATCCAAGGTAGATTGAGTGCTGTCTTTTTCTACGACAAAAGTAATCGTAGCGGCTCCGTCAGACTTCAGGAAAAAGATGCCGTCAGTCACATCTAAAGGGCTAGTGTCGGTCAACTGCAAGCCAGCAACAATGTCAGTTTCTGTTGCATCGTTCGTCTTGAATCGTATGTTAAAAGCTAGTTGTTTCCCAGATTCATACTTGAATCCCTCTTTAACTAACTGGAAAAAGTCGTGATCATTATCGCCAGCAGCGTTAGTGACCAAAAGAATGCCGCCGTCGCCATCAGTCAACGCTTCGCTAGCAGATCCTGTTCCGTCTTCAGTTGTGGTGATTGTCCAATCTGACGCCAAGTAGGTGTCAAAATCGTTAAAGTAAGCATGATATTTGTGGGGTGCCGGAGCTTTCAGCTTACCTAACGTGCCGTCTGCTGAAATATTGGTCACACCCGAAGTGAAATGAGTTGTCATGATACAGTTCTCCTATGTTTGAACCAGCTATCGCACCATGCGATAAGCCATAATGACAATTCAAGTCTATTGCATTAACAGTGAAATAAAAAGCCCTTTGGCGACCACAGGCGGGCTAGTCCTGTTGCTTGTCAGGGGAAGGAATGGTTACCCCTCGGTCTAGTAGAGAGAGTCTACTTGCTGTAGACCATCTCATATTGCGCTCCCCTGCCGAGGGATTGCAACTGTTTTGCGTACTTTTTCAACATAACTTTTGCTGCATGCTGTTGAGCTGGCGGTTTGCAGCAAAAACCTTCTCAACTGCCTCAACGTCCAAGGCGATATCTTCGATGCTGATCTCGTCTTGCACAACAACGTCGTCAAGAGCTTTGTCCAACACTTTCTGCTTGCCAACTAGAACTGATGCAAGTCTGGCGTCGATCGAACCGTCTACAACCAAATGCTGTACAAGCACTGAGTTTTGCTGACCAATCCTGTGACAACGATCTTCTGCCTGACTCATGTTTCCGGGCACCCAATCCATTTCTGCAAAAACCACATGGCTTGCAGAAGTCAAAGTGATTCCAACTCCAGCAGCGCCAATGGTTCCAATAAAAACATCAGCGTCGCCAGCCTGAAAGGTTTCTACTGCATGCTGTCGATGAGCTTGGTTGCAGTCTCCAGTGAGAGTAACCACTGATTTGCCAGCAGCTTCTAGGCCAGACTTGATGCCTTCGACCACATCCTTGTGGTGAGCCATCACTACAACTTGATGATCAATAGATTCAAGGTGGGCAACTACATCTGCTACTTTTGCCAAAGCAGTTTCATGTCTAACTTCTGACATCTGCTCAAACTTGATGTCTTCTGATGAAGTTTCTGACGCAGCTTCTGACAAGCTGTCGAACTCTTTTGCAAGCTGGTCGCCATAATCTTTGCTAGGAAGAACGATAATTTGTCTAACCTTCTCAGGCAGATCTTTAAGAACCTCGTCCTTCTTCCTGCGGATCATGAATGACTGACGAAGTATTCTTTGTAGCTCATCAAGATTTGATGCGCCGTCCCAGTGCCATCCGAATCTGTCTTGATAACCGCCAGCGTAGCGAACTCCAAACTTAAAGAAGTTGCCGAAGTTAGCAGGGTCTAAATAAGCAGCAATTGGTTGTAACTCAATTGGTCTGTTGGTGATAGGGGTTCCGGTCAATACAACTTTCCTGTTGGCTTTTATGTTAACAGCGACCTTGGTTCTTTTTGCTTTGCCATTCTTGATGTAGTGCGCTTCATCCATTACAACCAGATCCCAAGTTCTAGAGTTGATTGCTTCTTGATGCTTGGTTAGAACGTCATAGTTGATCACAACAACGTCAGGGTTAGCAGGGATCTGCTCGCCGCCACCATTAACGATCTGGATGTCACGATCAGCAACCAACCATTTAGTCATTTCGTTTTTCCAGTTGATCTTCAATGAAGCAGGGCAAACAACCAAAACAGTTTTTGGGTTAGTAGCATTCATGACGCCGATCGCCTGAATGGTTTTACCAAGACCCATTTCGTCTCCGATCAAAACAGAGTTTCTTTGCAATGCGTAAGCGATCCCTGCTTTCTGATATGGAAGGTAGTCAAGACCCGCTGGAACCGGTACGTCTATCTCAGATGAAGTTGCTTGAGAGTCTTGAATGGCTTCTACGTTGTCGCGGTATCTGGTTACAACCCATGCGTTGTCGATCTTGCGAACAGAATATCCAGCAGCCTTGACTGCTGATTTTTTCTCTCTCCACACCTGCCAAAATTCTTGAGTAGGGAAAGCAGTACTGACGAAGCGTCCGTCTGTATGTACTGTTTCTTCTGACCAATTTAGATTTAATTCCATCGTATCCGTTCCTTGTTTGTTGAAAGCAAGGCCATTATACAATTATCCCGTGTCGTTATGCAAATGTTTGTACACACATATTTAAGCAAAAAAAAGAGGGCCGAAGCCCTCTTTCTTAGTGCGGTTTGGATTACGCGCCTTGTGAGCCGTAAACTCCACGCCAATCAGAAAAGCCAAAAGAGTAACGCTCTCTTGCCTTGTATCTGATGTTACCAGTGCTGAAGTCTGGCTCCATAGAAGTTTCCATCGCTGTACGCTGGAACATCTTCAAGCCTTCTCCTGCCTCGGTAACCGAAGTCAACAAGAAGAATGCGTCAGGGTCAGTCAGATAGTGATTGACCGTATAACCACCGGGAAGTACCCCAGTGTTCGCAATCGCGTTGATATCGTTGTCAGCAGTACCAGACCTTCCGGGGCTGTTCAAAATCCTGTCAGCAACGAAAACAAGCTGTGGTGGAACCACAAGTTTTGTTGCGTTAACAGAGATAGTCAGTCCGCGATCGTCCGTAAACGTGCTGATGTCAATCAAAGCATCTTCAAGAGAAGTTTCGTTTAAGTCTGCCATGGTTGTTGCTCTGTTCGCAGCAGTGCCTCCTCCCGCGAGAGGGTGCGCTGTGTTGATCAGAGAAACTCCATCACCACCAGTGAAGCTTGATGAGAATGCATTGTTCAATACATTTGCACCTTTTACTTCTTTGGTGTTCGCCATGGATCTAGCGAGGGCTTTGGTGTATCGCTTACCGAGAGAGTCATAAAGATTATCTTCTTGCGCCTCTTCCGTTAACGCGAATGCCAACGCTACCGTTTCATGAGTGTATCGAGCGCTGTAAGACTCTGAAGCGTTGTCAAATGACACGCCAGCGCCTTCAGTTTTAGTTGGTGCGCCACCAAATCCAGTTATCAAAACTTCTTCCTCGAAAGCTCGATCTGAAGTTTCTTGGCTGAAAATAGCCGCGTACTCAGCGTCATACTGGTCATAGGAAAGACCAAACAACGCATTTAATCCGGGTTCTAGCTCTTTAGCTAGTGCCGATCTTGAAATCGCCATTGGTTATCTCCTTACGCTAGGCCAGCAGAACCTTGACCCATGATGTGGTTTTGAATAACCACATAAACATTGGTGTTGGTCGCGCTAACGTCATTGTTGTTGGGATCTTCCGAAATATCGATTGCCTTGAGCGGAAGAGTGTTTGTGGTAGCACCAGTTGATACGGCAATTTCCATATTGGATCTGCCTGAGCTGGTGTCACCTGTAGTTGATTGGTCTACTACATCGAAGTTGCCGAAGAGGTCGGCCACTGGAAATGCAGCGTTACCTTGTATCTCAAAAACCACGTTGGGATCATCGATAATAAAAGCGATGATGTCATCAGCAACAATGCTTGCTGGATAATAGTTTTTGTATACCTGTTCGCCTGTGGTGGGGTCCGTGTACTGCACACCATTAAAAACACCAACTATCGGTACAGTTGAGCTTGCGCCAACTCGTTCGATAGTTCCGCCGGTTACCTGCTTTACAGTGTCGCCTTGGAAGATTTTGGTGCCATAGTTACTGGCGATGCGATAACGAGATTGGCCACCACTGTATGGTGCGCCTCCCATCATCTTAACAGGCTTTAGTCCAAATGCAGCGTCTTTATTCGCCATTGGTTAAACTCCTATCGTTTTCCAAAAGTTACTTTAGTGGATCTTTCTGGATCATACTTGACATAACGATTGTCTCCGCGAGTCTCATTGAACATAGTATTGTCAAGCGCGTCATTCGCATCTTGAGTTTTACCTTCGTAATAAGCACTTCGCTCTTCAACCATGTTTTCAGGTATTTCAGCCAAAAGTAATCCCTGATTAAAAATCACACCTGAATGACGTCCTTCATCAACACAGTCCATGTAGTCTTGCCATTCTTCAGGAAGATCCTCTGCTCTGACGAGCCTAAACCCTTCCCTCAAACGTCTAGATACATTACTCCTGTCTTCTGAACCAAGCATAGATTCTCTAATCCATCGATACCGGAATCCCGGTCTGTCTGGCGGAGCCTCTAATTGCCTTCTGGGCGTCCAGTGTGTTTGTCGAGTAGATTTATCGTGATTCTCGGAGTCACGGGAACTTCTGGTTGTCATTTTGTTTTCCTCTTGAGTTGTCATTTTAAGAAGCCTGTCTCGCTTCGATCTTTTGCTTTTCACGGGCTACAAGCTGTAACCACTGTTCATCGCTCATATCGTGCGGTTTCATGCGTCTTGCGTTTTCCAACTCGGAGGAGGTAAACCTGACACCATTCTTCTTAGCTTGTGTTTTTTGTCGACCCCCAGCAGGGGCAGAAGCAACTCTTTGCACAGGTGGGTTGCTGTTCTCTTGCTCGACCTCCTCATCTGCTTTCTGCAAATGAGGATAATACTTGTAAACTCTGTTACTTAGTTCTTCAAAATACTCTTCTGTATCCGGCTCGTAGCCTTCATTAACCAGCTTGTAATGGTTAAAGAAAGCCCACTCAGATGCTTCCTTGTCATATTCAGGATGATCTGAGTTTTCATCTCCGTACCAAGCATTCTTGGCATGCCAATCTTTTGCGCGTTGAGAAGGCTGCACTGGTTGCACAGATTGTTGTTGCTGTGGCGCTGCCTGATAGTTTTCTTCAGGCAGAACTTGTTGAGCTTCTTGACCTTCTCTGCTTCGAGCGACTCGTAGCTTTTCTTTTTTAATTTCCAGCTTGCCTTGAAGCTTGGTCGCTTCTTTCATCATTTCGGCATCGCCGGAATCAACTGCTCGCTTATAAAGATCATCAGCCCTTTGCTCTTCGGACTTCATGTTCTCTTCTTCTTGAACCAGCATGGCCGATCGGTTGATCTGCTGTTGGCGCCTCATGTTTTCGTTTTCGGCCTGAACCTGCGCCAACTGATTTGCAAGCATTGCGTTTTGTTGCTCGACGTCTCTGGTCTTTTGATTAAGCTTGTTAATCCTTTTGCTTACACCTTTCGTATACCGATCCAGCTCGTCTTCGCTTGACTCAGGCGCTGCAACTTGACCGTCATCCTCGATCGATACTTCTAGCTGCTCCTGCTCTTGTGCGTTATTTTCAATCATTTATAGACTCACAATATCTTCGGGATCCAATATGGTGGCGATTACCTCATCATCATTAATGATTCTGCACTCGCCTCCATCGCCCAGCTTGAACCGAGCGCCGGAATATCTGCCAATCATCACCCACTGCTTTTCTTCGCACCAGCGCTTGCCTCCGAATCTTTTTTCGTCCGCATAACAATCTGGCCCCATTTTCACAACAAGGGCAACCACAGTGGCTAAGCCTTCACGATTCAGCGTGTCTTCAGTTAGCAAGATCCCGCCTTTCGTAGTTGGCTTCGGTCGGAAAGGTAGAACCAGCATACGCCAGCCCGTTGGCTGGGGCATTCTTTCAACTAACGATTGATCCAGTAAAGACGGGTCTACGACACGCTCTTCGGGGTCAACATATGCTGCGCTAATATCTATCGGTTCTACTTTTTCTTCGCTCATGACTGCCTTTTGATGTATTCCTTTATTTCACCTTCAATATAATATAAAGAATTCAATTCGCCTTGCAAATATTTATACATTTCCATATTTTCTAAAGAGCCGGACATCAAAGTCTCTTGAATGCGATCTTTCCGCTCTTCTATCGATCTTTTAACATGATCGACAAAGTCTATGCTGTCCAAGGCTAGTCTTTCGGCATCACAAAGTTTAAGCCGCGAGTAGCAGCGCCGCCGCCACGCGCCTTCATAACGATACCGCCTTTCGCCATCCCTTTGACGCCTCGACCTTTAAGAATGTCGGCTTGGGTTATCTTTCCGTCCTTATTAAGATCTGGAAATGTTTTTCCTTTTTTGGCTTTGCCCATTTTAGTCCTCGTCGGTGCGTTTTTAGTAAGTTTGCTGAACTGCGATCTTCCTAAAGTCATTAACTAGACTTCTTTTTCGCTGGCTTCTTTTTCTTTGGAGCCGCCTTAACTTTAGGCTTTTCTTCAACGGCCTCTTCTGCTTCAGGCTCAGGCTGAGGCTCAGGCTCTGGAACAGGGTTACCAGCAATCCTTGCTAGTTTCCTAGCAATCCTTTCATTGTTTTCAGCCTCTTCTTTTGCAGCTTTTGCATTTGCTTCAGAAAGAGCTAATGCTTCAGCTTCTCGCGCCAAAGCTTTCTGCGCCTTGAGTTCTTTTTGCGCCTCTCGAATGTAACTAGTCGTCATTTATTGTCCTCTATTTTGACCAATCTCTAATAGTTTCAAATCTTCTTGCTGCTGTAAACGGTCACGCGCCAAACCAAGCTTGTCATCAGCTATGTTTTGCTGAGTAAAAATCCTTTGATTGTCAATTGCAACGTCTTGCGCTTTTTCAGCAGCTCTTGCAGCTTGCTTTTGAGCAAACTGGTTTTGATCTTGGTCTAGCTCTTTATCTCGTAACGCAAGTTCTTGCTGCCTGATTGCAACCAGCGGATCAGCGTCAGAAGATCCTTGACCGATTGATTGCAAGAACTGAGCAGAAAGCTCTGCCATGATTGGAGAAGCGTATTGATCTATGATCATCTGCATCTGCATCTGTAATTGCTGAGCTTCCACAGGCGTAACCTGTTGCATTTGCATTTGAGCTTGTTGCATTTGTGCCACCACCTCTTCAGGCAATTGCTGCTCTGCAAGTTGTGCAGACAAAAACTGCAAGTGCTGCATGCAGTGCGAAATAATACCAGCCTGAATCAGGGGGTTTTCTTTAACCACTTGAGTCAAGAATAAGCTCTTGTGGGCTTGAATGTGAGCCTCATGATTTTGCTCAGGGAACGCCTGAGCTGGTTGACCCAACAGTAAACTGCTATTTTCGATCCCGGCATCTATAGGTCTTGGAGTCAGATCGGGAGGCGGCTGTATTAACGATTCGATATTATCTATACCTAGGGCCGCGTACATGCGCCTGTAAGCCTCGTAGATACCTGTAGGACCGTGTAGGTCAGGATTAGACAACACCATCTGCAACAGCTCCTGCGCCATTGTAATGCGCTGTGACTGCGAGAAAATGTTTGGATCAGAAACCGGTACGATGTCTATTCGATCGTCAAAGTCAGTTGCCTTGACGTCACGCGGACCGGTGCCGGTTTCGTAGGCGTATTGGGGTGGCAAATATTCAGAAAATAAATTCGCCAGCAACTGAAACTCTAGTCTTTGAGCATAATGCAATCGCTTGTGGATTGCGCTCATAACCTTGGTGCCTTTTTCCAGAAGAGCAACTGTCGTGCCAACCGGCATTGCAGCATTCATATCGCCAACATTCATGTCAGCAATTGCAGCAAAACGCTTACCAGAGTCCACCAAAAGCCCTAGGAGCTGCATTAGAACAGAGCTTGGCTCCTTTATCGGCAGCGGAATAAGGTTCTCTCTGAGAGAGCCTCCGGTCGTGTCTATGTCCCTAAACTCTCCGGGCTGCAAAGGATCATCTTCATCTCTGATCCGCATTCCACGAGCTTTGAATCCTGCCGGAAGGTTTGCCAAAGTACCCGCATCTATAAGCTGCCGCAATATCGAAGTCGAGGCTTTGGACAAACCACCGATCATGTGGCTCAGACCTAACCCGTAAAAACCGAGTCCGGGTAAGAATTTATACTGAACAAAGTAGTTAATCTTATTCTTGAAAGGATCGTCAGGGCTGTAGTTTCTTCGTATAGCTAAGACAGTCTGGCTATCTTCGTCGATCGTTACGATGTAAGGCAGCTTCAGTCCTGTCATTTCGCCCGTGTCAGGGTCTGTGTCTTCAAATCCTTCTAGGTCCAGTATTGTGTGGACCTCGTAAACCGTGTGGTTTCTATCCTCAGAAAAAGATGGGCTAACCCCTTCTATCTTATCTACCTGCTCTTCAACGTCAGATATTTCTGTATTGTAAGTCGCATCCTTGATTTCTACGTTTGCGTAAAAACCGGACAACTGTTGTTTCTTGATTTCGTTGCGAGACATGCTGATTGAATGGGTAACTCGTTCAGCGCTAGATAAGTCGCTGGCTTCATACGGGACAATCAGATCTTCTGGTGTGATGAACTTAGAAACCGCCCGATTCAACACGTTGTCAAAGTAAACTTTTTTAAAGGCAGATCCAGCTAAAGGCAGGTAAAACAACAGCATGTCCAACTCAGGATCGTAATCTTTCATCACGTTCATGATGTAAAAATTCATAAACTCTTGAACTCTGTCAGCTTGAGTTTCTACCTCTGCTGTGCGCTGCCCAATGATCTGGGTCTTTACCGGTCCTTTCGCGGGCAGCATTTCTTTGTAAGCTTGAGCTTGAAACTGCGTGGTCGCTTCCGCCAAAATCGGATGAATTACTCCAGAGCTTCCCTCAAACGGTTGAGATCTGGATTCATCGAATTTCATACCTAAATACTTGAGGCCATCTGTGTAGGTCTTTTCCCACTCACTTCGACTTTCTTTGTCTTTTTCGATAGAACCAAGAATGTCCGTGGACATAATTGATAGAGTTGTGTCGTCTATGTAATCAACCAAGTTTGCATCGAAATCGCCAACGTTCATGGCTGGTTCGACTTGATCCATTTCGTCATCAATCAGCAACTCGGTTTGTGTAACAAGAACTTCATCCG
>LULO01001111.1_pt1 | contig 10494 bp, 7 predicted proteins | sample 728121 | NCBI WGS metagenome assembly LULO01 (sample SAMN03860287, study PRJNA289734) | marine metagenome | biome: seawater column; feature: ocean; material: water; isolation source: Red Sea water column Station 149 - depth 50m | place: Saudi Arabia: Red Sea | collected 2011-10-15 | depth 50 m | reverse complement strand
GCTCCGACAGCGCCACCATCAGCGCACTGCAATCGGCAAACAGGCCGGTCAGGAAAGCCGCGCCCTCGTCCGTGTCGGCACGGTGCCGGGCGATCTCCTTCAGGTCATGCCCCGCGCAGAAGATGCCGCCGGGCCCGTGGATCACCACGACGCACACGTCAGCGTCCGCTCCCGCCGACAGCACGGCCTCGTGCAGCGCGGCGATCATCGCAGACGACAGCGGATGCGCCCGCCCGCCTCCAAGTGTCAGGGTCAGCACACCATCGCTCAGCGCCCGGCTCAGCAGCTCGGGCTGGTAGGGTTGGTTCATCTCGTCTCCTCCTCCGACGCCGAGATTGGCCCCGCCCCGCGCCCTTGGCAAGGCTTGGCATTGCCCGCCGTGACGCCTAAAGGATGCGCGACAGACCCGGAGACAGACGATGACGGAACGGTTTTCTTTCGCGCTGAACGCGGTGGACGGCAAGGCGCGCACCGGCGTGATCTCGACCCCGCGCGGCGAGATCCGCACCCCCGCCTTCATGCCGGTGGGCACCGCAGCGACAGTCAAGGCGATGCTGCCCGAAAGCGTGGCGGCGACCGGCGCCGGCAAGACATTGGCCGGCTTTCTCCCCAGTCTGATCGACCTTGCGGCCAACTCGTCCGACCGGTTGCACACCCTCTATGTCTCGCCGCTCAAGGCGCTGGCCGCCGATGTCGAGCGCAACCTGCTCGGCCCGATCGCCGACATGGACCTCGACATCAGCGTCGAAAGCCGGAGCGGCGATACCAGTTCGGACAAAAAGGCGCGCCAGCGCAGTCGGCCGCCCAATATCCTGCTGACCACCCCCGAATCGCTGTCGCTGCTGCTGTCCTATCCCGACAGCTTCGCGATGTTCGCCGATCTGAAGACGGTGGTCATCGACGAAATCCACGCCTTCGCGACCGGCAAGCGCGGCGATCTGCTCAGCCTCGCGCTCGCGCGCCTCGAACGCATTGCGCCGGGGCTGCGGCGCGTCGGCCTGTCGGCGACGATTGCCGATGCGGACGCCTATCGCGCCTGGCTCGCGCCCGAGGGCGATGCGACGCGCGTGACGCTGGTCGAGGGCGAGCGCGGCGCCGATCCCGACATTGCGATCCTGTTGCCCGAAGGCGCGGTGCCGTGGGCGGGGCATTCGGGACGCTATGCGGTGCATCAGGTGATGGCCGAAATCGCGAAGAACCGCACGACGATCATCTTCTGCAACACGCGCGGGCTGGCCGAGCTGATTTTCCAGGAATTGTGGAAGGTCAACGATCTGTCGTTGCCGATCGCGATCCATCACGGCAGCCTCGACCGCGAGGCGCGCCAGCGCGCCGAAAACGCCATGGCCGAGGGGCGATTGCGGGCGCTCGTCGCAACCTCCAGCCTCGATCTGGGTCTCGACTGGGGCGATGTCGACTGCGTGATCCAGATGGGGGCGCCCAAGGGTTCGTCGCGGCTGCTCCAGCGTATCGGTCGCGCTAACCACCGGCTCGACGAGCCGAGCCGGGCGCTGATCGTGCCGGGCAATCGCTTCGAATATCTCGAGGCGCGCGCCGCACTCGACGCGGTCGAGGCGGGCGAGCGCGATGCCGATCGCTTCCGTCCCGGCGCGCTCGACGTGCTGGCCCAGCATGTCATGGCGCTCGCGTGCGCCGCACCCTTCCGAGAGGAAGATCTGCTTGTCGAAATCCGCGGTGCGCAGCCGTATCGCTGGATCGCAGCACCGGCTCGACGCCGGGATCATCGTCGATGCCCCGACGCTCGACGTGCGCTTCAAGAACGGGCGGCGCCTCGGCAGCGTCGAGGAATATTTCGCGAGCACGCTGACCGCGGGCGACACCTTCGCCTTCGCCGGCCTCAGCCTCGAGGTCGAGACGATCCGCGACACCGACCTCATCGTGCGCGCAACGACGCGTCCGGCGCGCATTCCCTCCTATGTCGGGGCGCGGATGGCGCTGTCGACGCGGCTCGCCGACCGGGTGCGCGCCTTCCTGGCCGATCCGGCGAGCTGGCGGCGCTTTCCAGAGGATGTGCGCTTCTGGCTCGAGATGCAGGCGCTGCGCTCGGTGCTGCCGCGCCCCGGCGAGCTGCTGGTCGAAACCTTCCCGCACGAGGGCGCGCATTATCTTGTCTGCTATCCGTTCGAGGGGTGGAACGCGCATCAGTCGCTGGGCATGCTGCTGTCGAAACGGATGGAGCGCGCGGGGCTACAGCCGCTCGGCTTCGTCGCTTCCGACTATGCGCTCGCGCTCTGGTCGCTGAAGCCGGTCGCGCATCCCGAGGCGCTGTTCGACGCGACCATATTGGAAGGCGAGTTCGTCGAATGGGTCGAAAATTCGCACCTCCTGAAGCGCGCCTTCCGCGAGGTTGCGGTGATCGGGGGGCTGATCGAACGCCAGCATCCGGGCAAGCGCAAGACGGGCAAGCAGGTGACTTTTTCGACCGATCTCATCTTCGACGTCCTGCGCAAATATGAACCCGATCATCTGCTGATCGAAGCCGCCTGGGCCGACGCGCGCGAGCGGCTCACCGATGTCGCGCGGCTCGGCGACCTGCTCGACCGCGCCGCGGGGACGATGGTGCACCAAAGGCTGGAGCGGATCAGTCCGCTCGCGATCCCGGTGCTGGTGCTGATCGGGCGCGAAAATGTCGCGGCCTCGGACCTCGACGACGCGCTGCTCGGCGAGCTCGCCGATACGCTCGCGGCAACCGCGATGGGCGGCGCCTGACCCTTCGGCGGCTTGCTTGCCGGACATCGCGAAACGGTGTATTATGGGCCTATAACAATAAAGAGAGGATGCCGCCATGAAGCATAACGCGCATCGTCCCACGCTGATGGCGTTGTTGCTCGCCGCACCGTTGTTGATCGGATCGGCCCAGCCTGTCGGCGCGCCGACGGCACCCGCAGCACCTGCTGTTCCCCCGGCTGCCGCGGATCCAACGCCCGATATGGTCGTCGATCCCGCAACCGGCGCGCTCATTCCCTTCATTCAGCCTTTCGATCTTGATGCCGGCGCCGAACGGACCGTGATCGCCCGCGAACTGGCCGCCCGACTCAAGCTGGCGCCGGGCGAACAGCTCCGGCTGGCGACCATCGGCGGCTCTGCGACCGTCCCCAGCTTTCGGGTCGCCGCCCTGCAAATGACCGACCTTGAGATGACCGGCTTGGTCGCGCCCGCCTTCTACGGTCGCCATATCGGCGCCGCCGGCCTGATCGGCGTCGACATGCTCGAAGACCGGCGCGTCCTGATCGACTTTCGCAAGCAGCACATGGAGATACTGGCAACGCGCAAGCGTGCTGCACCGATTATCCGCGACGACGACGCCATTGTCGTTACCGCGCGCAATGCCGCGGGCCGCCTTATCCTGTCCGACGCCCGGCTCGATGGAAAGCGCATTGACCTCATCGTCGATACGGGCGCGCAAACGAGCGTCGGAAATCTGGCGTTGCAGCGGCTGGTTGCGGCGAGGCGTGCCAACCGCGTGCCCTTTGTCGAGACTACGCTGAGCGCCGTGACTGGCGAGGCGGTCCCTGCGACGCGGACGGCGATCAAGCGCATTACGGTCAAGGGTCTGGACATCAACGACTTGCCCGTTAGCTTCGCTGACAGCCAAGCCTTTCGGGCGCTGGGTCTTGATGATCGACCGGCGTTGCTGCTGGGGATGGACAGCATGTCACTATTTGACCGGATCGAGATCGATTTCCCCAACCGCCGCGTCGTCTTCGATTTGCCGAGCGGGGCGAGCCGCGAGACCGGCCAGCGTTTCGCGCTCAACAATGCGGCGCGCGGGAGCTAACAAAGCGATCGGTCCGCGGCGCTTGCCCGCGGCGGGATAGCGCGCCATAGCGGCGCGATGCCGCCCGCGCCCGCCTTCGACTTTGCCGGCCAGACCTTTCACCTGCTTGCCGAACGGGCGCTGTTCTGGCCGCGGCACGGGGCGCTGATCGTCGCCGACCTGCATCTGGAAAAGGCGAGCTGGTACGCGGCGCATGGTCAGCTGCTGCCGCCCTACGACAGTCAGGATACGCTCGACCGGCTGACCGATCTTGCGCGGCGGACGGGCGCCCGCGCGATATGGTGTCTCGGCGACAGTTTTCATGATCGAACCGCGGACGAGCGCATCGCGCCGGCGGCGGCGGATCGGCTGCGCGCGCTGGCGGCGATGACCGAACTCGTCTGGGTCGCCGGCAATCACGACGGGCTGACGGGCGGGGCGTGGGGCGGGGCGATCGCCGACGCGCTTTGTGTCGACGGCATCATGCTGCGCCACCAATGTTGCCCGGACGAGGCGCGGCCCGAGATATCGGGGCATTTCCACCCCAAGCTGCGGCTGCAGCTTCGTGGCCGCCCCGTCTCGCGCCCCTGCTTCGCGCATGACGCCAAGCGTTTGATCCTGCCCGCCTTTGGCAGCCTGACCGGCGGCCTCGACGTATTCGACCCGGCGATCGCTGCCAATTTCGCTGGGAGATATCATGCGGCGTTGAATGCGCAGGGGCGGCTGCTCGCCTTTCCCTCGACCGCGGCGACCCGCGATGACGCTACGGCAAGCAAAAGGGCGGCGGCGCGATAGCGCGCTACGGCGCTGTATCGCGCCCTGGCCGCGCTGTGGCCAAAAAGCATCACCCGTCCAAAAACGTCGAAAAAGCAGGGGTCTCGCTGGATCGGGCCGCTATTTGCGGTATGACATAAGGGCAACGAAAAAAGAAATTATCTGAGAGGAGTGCCCAAAGTGACATCATCTTCCCTACTGAATGCCCGTCTGCTTCGCACGACCGCGCTGGGCGTGTCGATTGCCGTCGCGGCCGTCTCGGCGCCTGCCTTTGCGCAGGATGCCACCACCGATAATGCCGAAGACACCGCCAATGCGATCGTCGTGACCGCGCAGGGCCGTTCGCAGCTGCTGTCGGACGTGCCGGTCGCCATTTCGGCGGTCAGCGCCGAAACGCTGCAGAACAGCGGCGCCAACGACATTCGCCAGCTCAACCAGGTGGCGCCGTCGCTGCTCGTCTCGTCGACGGGCTCGGAAGCCAATGGTTCGGCGCGTATTCGCGGCATCGGCACCGTCGGCGACAACCCCGGCCTCGAAAGCTCGGTTCCGGTCTTCATCGACGGCGTCTACCGTTCGCGTTCGGGCATCGGCCTCAACGAACTGGGCGAGATCGACCGAGTCGAAGTCCAGCGCGGTCCCCAGGGCACGCTCGGCGGACGCAATTCGTCGGCGGGCCTGATCAGCATCTATTCGAAAAAGCCCGACTTCAACTTCGGCGCCAGCGGCGAAATCACCTATGGCAACTACGACTATTGGCGCCTGAGCGGCAGCGTTACGGGCCCGATCACCGACAAGGTTGCGGCGCGCCTCGATGGCGTCTGGGTCAAGCGCGACGGCTTCCTGCGCGACACGACGAACAATACCGACGTCAACAACCGCGACCGCTATTTCCTGCGCGGCCAGCTGCTGTTCGAACCGACCGACGCGCTGTCGATCCGGTTGATCGCCGACTATACCTATCGCAACGAAAAATGCTGCGGCGCGATCTATGTCGACAACAGCGTCAACCCGTACATCGGCAATCTCAACAATCCGTCGACGCCGCTGTCGACTGGAGCGACAGGAACGCCGCCAAACGTACCGCAGGCCGATGGCAATAACATCATCAACGTGCTGCGCGACCTTGGTCAACCGCTCAGCGCTTTCAGCCAGGGTTACAGCCGCAACCTGTCGGTCAGCCCCGGCCGCAGTTTCGCTGGCAAGACCAAGGATTACGGCTTTTCGGGCCAGATCGACTGGGACTTGGGCGGCGCGACGCTGACCTCGATCACCGGCTACCGCGAATATCGTTCGGGTCAGGCGGGTGACCTCGACTATGGCGCGGTCGACATCCTCTATCGTGCGCCGAGCGACAATGCCTACCGTCAGTTTCACACCTTCACGCAGGAACTGCGCCTGCAGGGTGAAGCGCTCGACGGCAAGCTCGACTGGCTCGTTGGCGGCTTCTATGCCAATGAAAAGCTGACGGTGCGCGACAATCTGCGGTTTGGCACGCAATATGGCCGCTTCGCCTCTTGCCGCCTTATCTCGGGCGGGGCGCTTGCGGGTCTCTATTCGCCGACGTCACCCGGCTGTGTTGCCGCACGACCGGCCGCCTTCGGCGCGGCTTCCCCGGCGATCTACGCTGCGCTCGATCAACTCGACAGCATCAGCGACAAGGGTAGTATTGACGACCGCTACCGGCAGGACGATACCAACTGGGCGCTTTTCACCCACAATATCTTCCACATCACCGACAAGCTCGATCTGACCTTGGGTGTGCGCTACACCCACGACAAGAAGAAGTTTGCGGCGACCTTCACCAACGACAATCAGGCCTGCGTCAACGTCCAGAATCTGGTCGGCGGTTTTCTTGGCGTCACTGCGTTGCAGCCGGTTTCTGCGGGGCTGATCGGGCTTGCCTGTCAAGGCAACTCGACGGCCGAATTGAACGGCGTTTCGATCAACGATCAGCGCAGCGAAGACAAGTGGACCGGCACCGCGATCCTGTCGTACAAGCCGGTCGACGATCTGTTGATCTACGCAAGCTATGCCCGCGGTTACAAAGCCGGCGGCTTCAACCTCGATCGGTCGGCGCTGAAAAATCCGATCCAGATCGTTGGCGGCGTTCCGACCTGGTCCTTTGCCCAGGCTGGCGGAGCGCAGTCGCTTGTGGGCAATCTGCAGTTCGATCCGGAAACGGTCGACAGCTACGAACTGGGCGCCAAATATTCGACCGGGCCGTTCAGCGCAGGGCTGACCTTCTTCCGTTCGGATTTCAGCAGCTTCCAGCTCAATACGTTTAACGGCAGCGTGTTCCTGGTGCAGAACGTCAACGGTTGCTCGGCTGATCTCAACGGAGCCGATCGCGATCAGAGCAAGTTCACCGGCTCGCCGAACTATAATGCTGCTGCCGTTACAACCGGTGCCTGTGCAGCGGACAATGTGGGCTGGGGCGTTCGTACGCAGGGCTTCGAACTCGAAACCTCGCTGGTTCCGGCGCGCAACTTCCGCATGACCGCTGGTCTGACTTATGCACGGACCAAATATCGCAACAATCTGGTCGGCAATGCATCGGGTGCGCCGCTCGATCCTGCGTTGCGCCTGCTCCCCGGAAACAATCTGTCGAATGCGCCCGAACTGGTCGCGACCGGCAGCGTGACCTGGACGCCCGAAATCGGCAGCAGCGGCCTGACCGGGCTCGTCTATATCGATGGTCGCATGACCAGCGACTATAATACGGGTTCGGATCTTTTCCCGCAGAAGGAGCAGGACGGCTACGCGATCTTCAACGCGCGCGTCGGCGTTCGCGGTCCCGACGAAAAGTGGGGCATCGAATTCTGGGCGCAGAACCTGTTCAACAAGCAATATGCCCAGGTCGCGTTCAACTCGCCCTTCCAGGAAGGCGGCGTGAGCAGCGCATTCTCGGATCCGCAATATCCGGGCGGCCGTCAGCTGTTCTCGCAGTTCCTTGCCGAACCGCGCACCTATGGCGTGACGCTGCGCGGCAAGTTCTGATCGCGTAACATGCGGCCGGCACGCCCGGCCGAATAAGGAACCGCCCGCTTGCCGAAAGGCAGACGGGCGGTTCTTTTTTGTGGAACCTTTGCGCCGACCCTGCATAGGCTGGGGGCATGTTCGCGATCGACTCCCTGCTCGTAAAAATCGCGCTGATCGGCGTGATCGGCATCGGCGCCCAATGGGTGGCGTGGCGAACCAACAAACCCGCGATCGCGCTGATGCTCGTCGCCGGCATATTGGCGGGGCCGGTGCTCGGGCTGATCGATCCGGTGCGCGATTTCGGCGCGCTGCGCGAACCGATGATCAAGCTCGCCGTCGCGGTGATCCTGTTCGAAGGCGGCTTGAGCCTCAAGTTTCGCGAGCTGCGCCAGGCGGGGACCGCGGTCTTCATGCTCGTCTTCATCGGCGTGCCGGTCGGCTGGGCGCTCGGCACTGCCGCGGCCTATTATGGCGCGGGCCTGCCGTTCGAGCTCGCGGCGCTGTTCGGCGGGGTGATGGTGGTGACGGGACCGACCGTAATTGCGCCGATGCTCCGCTCGCTCAACATCGCGCCGCGCGTCAAGAATATGCTCAAGTGGGAAGGGATTGTGAACGATCCGATCGGCGCGCTGCTCGCGGTCGGTATCTACAGCTACATCACCCACGGCGGTGCCGATGCGAATAGCGTGAGCATCGTCACCGACGTCGTCGCGGCGAGCGTGCTGGCGATCCTGATCGGCGGCGCGGCGGGATTCCTGCTGACCTGGGCCTTTCCGCGCGGCTGGGTGCCCGAATATCTGAAGGCGCCGGTGCTGCTGACGACCGTGATCGCGGTCTTCGTGCTTTCGGACCTCATCATGCACGAAACCGGGCTGATCACTGTCACCGTGATGGGCGTCGTGATGGCGAACCGCGAAACCTATTCGACCCGCTCGCTGCAACGCTTCAAGGAGGATCTGACCGTCGTTCTGGTGTCGGGCGTCTTCATCATCCTGTCGGCGACGCTCAACTGGGACGTGGTGAAGAATTTCCAGTTCCGCTTCCTGATCTTCCTCCTTCTGCTGCTCTTCGTCGTGCGCCCGCTGACGATCATGACCGCGCTGCTCTTCACGCGCATCCCGCTCAAGGAGCGGCTGTTCGTCGCCTGGATCGCCCCGCGCGGGATCGTCGCGGTTGCGGTAACGGGCCTCTTCGCGCTGCGCCTCACCGACTATGGCGTGCCGGGGGCGGAGGCGCTGGTGCCCTTGGGCTTCGGCGTCGTTATCGCGACGATCTTTGCGCACGGCTTTACCGCCGGAACCTTCGCGCGCTGGCTCGGCCTCGATCAGGGCAAGGGCGACGGCGTCCTGCTCGTCGGGGCGAACAGCTGGACGATCGCCTTCGCGCAGTTCGTCAAGGAACAGGATCGCGGCGTGATGATCGCCGACGCCAGCAAGTTCGCACTACGCCGCGCGCGACGCGCCGACATTCGGAGCCAGCGGCTCGGTCGCGTGTTCACCATCGGCGGCACCACGATCGACACGCAGCTCGACCGGCTCCACGCCGGATGGACCTTCGGCCGCACCCGGATCACCGAAAAATTCCCCTATGCCGACTTCGTCGCGCGGATGAAGGCGTCGGGGGGCGACAGCCTGATGGTGGTCAAGGCGTCGGGCGACCTCGCAATTTTCTCGACCCGCCACCGCCCGACGGTAGAGGCCGGCGATACGGTGTGGACTTTCGTTCCGCCCGACGACCCGAAGGCGCGCCGCGAGGCAAAGGAAGCGCCCGCGGCGGCCTGACGGTCCGGCGTCAGCGCGCGCGCGCGGCCTGATGCGCGATGTCGGTCATCAGCTTGCGGAACAGCACCGCGCCTGCGGTGCCCGATGCCTTCAGCGCGCGCTCGCATTCCAGCAGCCGCGTCATCAACCGCGCAACGCGCACCGAATCCCAGATGTGCAGCTGCGCCGTCACCGCATCACGCTCTTTCCAGAATACGCCGCTGCTTTTCGCCGCGACGACGGTCGCCGGGTGCGCGCCGGCATCGACCTCGGCGCGCAGCTTGGCGAGCTGCATCGCGCGGATCGCCAGCGCGCGGATGATGCGGATCTCGGCAACGCCGACCGCCGCCGCCTGGGCCAGCATGTCGGGCAGATCGCGCAGCTTGCCGCCGAGCGCGACGTTGATGCACGCGCTGACATCCTCTTCATGCGTCGCGGCGCCCAGCGCGGCGATGTCGGCGGGCGTGACCTGCCGTTGCCGGTCGGGGCCGGCGTCGAGGTAGAGCGCGATCTTCTCGATCTCGCGGCGCATCAGCGCCTGATCGCCCGAGACGAGATCGACGAGCAATTGCGCCTCGGCATTGGCAACCCGCAATCCTTGCGCCGCCGCGGCTTCCATCGCGATGCCGACGAGCGCGCGGCGGTCGGGCTGGTAGCAGATGGCGGCGACGGCATGATTGGCGCCCTCGACCAGCTTGACGAGCTTCGATCGCGCGGTGACCGAGGCGCCGGTCGCGATCACCGGGTTGAGCACGCTGTCCGCGCCGAGCAGCGCCTCGACGGCGGCGAGGCAATCGTCGCCGCCGCCCGAAATCTCGAGCCGGATGACGCGCGCCGGCGAAAAGAGCGACATCGACGCCGCTTCGGCGGCGAGCAGCGCGCCGTCCTGTGCCATCTGGTTCGATGTCAGATCGACCCGCTCGGCCTCCTTGCCGGCCAGCGCGATCAGATGCGCGGCGACGCTTTCCATCGTCGCGTCGTCGGGGCCGGTCAGCAGGATGAAGCGGACCGCGGGATCGAGGCGGCTGAGGCGTTCGAGTTCGCCGGGCTTGACCGACTTCATGCCGGTCAGGGCGCCGGGGCGGACGGCGCCGGCTGGCCGCCGCCGCGGTCGGCGAAGACCTGCGCCATGAGCGGTGCCGTGCGCAGGTCGGAGCACCCGACCGCCGACGCCTGCGGACGCGCGGGGTTGACCAGCGGGCC
>LULO01001178.1_pt1 | contig 10505 bp, 17 predicted proteins | sample 728121 | NCBI WGS metagenome assembly LULO01 (sample SAMN03860287, study PRJNA289734) | marine metagenome | biome: seawater column; feature: ocean; material: water; isolation source: Red Sea water column Station 149 - depth 50m | place: Saudi Arabia: Red Sea | collected 2011-10-15 | depth 50 m | reverse complement strand
GAGGGTTATCCTTAACACCATAGTTAGGCTTCAGTCCTAGCTGTAATAATCTCCTGTCAGCTATGTACCTAATGTACTGTAGCACCTCTTCCTTAGTCAGTCCTTCGATGTCACCCATCTCAAACACTAGGTCTAGGAACCTGTCCTCCAGTTCCACCATGTCCCTACAGGCCTGATAGATTTCCTTCTTAAAATCATCAGTCCATATCTCTATATTCTCTTTGATAAACTCTCTAAATAGTTTTGTCATAGCTTCTACGTGTAGCGACTCATCACGTATGCTATAAGTAATGATTTGACCCATACCCTTCATCTTGCCAAACCGGGGGAAGTTTAGTAACACAATAAAACTAGAGAATAACTGCAGCCCCTCAGTAAAACCAGAGTACACAGCCAGAGCCTTGGCTATAGACCGCTTGTCACCCTTAGTAACCTTTACATTGTCTATGTACTCGTGCTTGTCTGCCATGGCTTCGTACTCAGCAAAAGCTTTGTACTCGATCTCTGGCATACCTACTGTGTCCAGAAGTAAACTGTAGGCGTGTTGATGTATGCTTTCCATGTTGTTAAAAGCACCCATCATCATACGAGCCTCAGGCTTCTTAAAGATCCTCATGTACCTATCTACGTACCCTGAACTTACGTCTACGTCAGACTGTGTAAACAACCTGAATATCTGCGTCAGTAGGTTTCTTTCGTTATCGTCTAACGACTGCCAATCTTTTACATCGTTGTGCAAAGGCACGTCCTCAGGGAACCAGTGCATCTGATTCTGCTGAGAGTAGTAGTCAAACATCCATGGGTAGTCAAATGGCTTGTAGTAATCTCTAGTCGCTAATAAACTCACTAAGTGCCTCCAGCTTGTCCTTGTACTGAGCTATCTTTTCCAACTCATCCTCTATTGTTTGCAGCAAATCAGGGTGTTCAGCTACGCCTACATTGTTAGACATAAGTATTGACACGTTTACTTTGTGTCTATCTATCGATGCCTCTAACGAGTTCTTCAATGCTTGTATAATGCTTTCCTGCACGTCTTTGTTCCTCTTCCTGTTTTTTGTAGTAGTTTATCCACTCTTCGTAAGTAGTCAACCTATTTTCTTCCCAAATGTAAAACTTACAGTCGTATATTGGATGCCTAGGTAGCTGGGTAAGAAAATGACCCTCCGTAGAGGGCCACTTTACACTAAGAATTTTATCCAGCATACGCTCTATAAAACTCTTCTTAACCATAGTCTCTATAACCTCTCTTAAAAGCTAAAAGCTCTCTTTCTAAATGACGGTTATTGTCAACTACGGCACAGACTTGTCTGGTTCCTAGTTCCTGACAAAGCACTAGCTTATGGTCAGGTATTCCACGTAAGTTTGATGTAGTGGTTGTTGCACATCCAGCAGACAAGCAAAACAACATCAAAAACCCTACGCTCATAAACGCACTCACTACTTTTACTTCTGCCCCTCCGGGGTCTTCTTTAGCCCTCACAGCTTATACACTCCTGTTCTTCTAAGTTTATTTTTGGGATTTTAACGTTAACATTCTCTGAGTTCCTCGCAGCAGCAGACCTTAAGTAGTACATAGACTTTAACTTACTTGCCCCAGCCCAATGTACGCTGTTGACATAGTTTAAGTAATCGTTATGTATTTCCTGAGGTGCTTCAGACTTTGGAGGTACAAAGAAAAGGTTAACACTCTGGCTTTGGCAGATATACTTCTGCCTTTGGTGTGCATGATCTACCACCCACATTTGGTTTATCTCCGGGGCTGTCTTGAAGATTGCCTTCTCTTCTTCAGATAGTTCTTCAATGCCCTCAACAGAACCTTCAGCAGCCGAAATATCACGCCACGTCTTTTCATTGTTGAGATCTTTACTCTCCAGTAACTGTTCTAAATATTTGTTCTTTACCTTAAATGATCCTGAAAGAGTCTTGTGCGTGTATACGTTAGCCCTTGATGGCTCGATAGAAGGACTTGTTCCACCACATATAATACTGCTGCTAGCATTAGGAGCAACAGCGAGAAGGTGGGAATTACGCAAACCAGTACCACGCATATCAGGAGCTTCTCCACGTTCTTCACCCAAGCTGAGAGAAGCGATAAAAGCTGATTCCTTGATGTGTTTGAATGATTTATTATTGAAACTTGCAGCGTAAATGCCCTCGAAAGGTATTCCGTTACGTTGTACGGCTTTAGCGAAGCCTTTTTGTTCTTTTTTGACATATTTCATAAACTCCTTTATGTTGTTAGGCATTAAAAAATGAGGTTCAGGTAAAGTGTCTACAGCGTTGTCAACAAAGTGCTGTATTATGTTATCCAACATCCTGATTAAGTCAGGTATAAAAGTTGGCACATCCTTCCATTCATCAAAGTACTCTAAGTTAACGCTTGACAAACAACAAACGGCAGTTCTCTCTTCATCAGTAGCTAAGGTAATCTCTGAGCACAGGTTACTCTGGTGTACTTTCAACCCCATGTTTTTCTGTGCATCAGGCATAGCTTCGTTACACCTGTCTATATTTACTATATAAGGTTCTCCTGTTTCTGCTCTGGTGTGTATTAGTTGCCACCATAGATCCCTAGCAGGTACAACTTTGACTGCTGCATTAGTCTTAGGATCTATTAGTCTCCAATCCTCATCCTTCTTTACAGCTTCCAAAAAAGCATCAGTGATGTTTATGCCGTTGTGTAAGTTAAGACACTTACGGTTCAAGTCTCCACCAGTAGTCTTACGCATTGCTATGAACTCTTCCACTTCAGGATGCGTAATGTCCATGTAGGCAGCATAAGCTCCCCTTCTGGTTACACCCTGATTGAATGCTAGCATCTGGCTATCGACAACGTGCATGAAAGGTATGCTACCAGTTGACTGAGAGCCGTTAGAAGTAGCCACACCGTTACTCCTAACACTGCCCCAATAACCACCCAATCCTCCCCCGGACGAAGTAAGCCAGATATTTTCATCATAGTGAGAAGATAAGCCAACTCTGGAATCAGGAACAAAATTAAGAAAGCAAGAAATAGGTAATCCACGAGTAGTACCTCCATTACTCAATATTGGAGTGCTGAACATAAACCAGAGATTACTGGAGTAGTCATAAAGCCTCTGAGCTAGCTTGTAGTCAACTACACCTTGGTAGGTAGCTCCATAAACAGAAGCTCTAGCAAAAGCTTCTTGAGCGTGTGTTTCTTCCTTCCAGAAGTATCTGTCTTTGAGGGTACTCAAGGAGAAATCATTTAAGTTATCTTCTCTTGCATAGTCTATGCTGATACCTAAATAATCCTGAACTCCAGTTTTAGTTTCGCTTAACACTAGATATTATCCTCCCCTTTGAACTTCTTTTTCCAGTTCACATTCAATAAGCTTTTCGAGATAGTACCTAGCTTTGCGTAAGTCCTCCAAAGGCTTGTGTTTGTACTTGAACCTGTGCATATATTTTAACACAGATCCTTCGCAATAGAAAGAAAAATCTTCATCTAATTGCTGTTCAATGTAGTCGATAGCTTCCATACCACCTTGATTATAATGTGCTGGCCTAGTTACTGCGTCCCATTGCTGTGGGCTAGCTTCATCAATACTCTTCATTGTACGTTTCGTCCTCCAGTTCTTGCTCGAAGTACTCAAGCTTGTTAATTAACTTATCTTCAAACCTATCAAGTATTTCTTCACTTGACAAATCTAAAGACTCCACTAGGTCATCAGGATCGTATCTTTGTAACAGACGTTCCTTAATCTCTTCCATTGTTAGTCTAGGCTGACACATAATTCACCAGTTCCTTAGTTTCAGCTATTGTAAAAAATTTAAAGTTTTCCTTGTCACACCATTGACCCATAGTCATCTTCGCACCCTTACGTATTTTCTTGTTAGGGTCTGACAAAAGAAATACTAACTCTTTGTCACTGCTGTCTCTGATTGACTTGTACTTCATAGTATCCCCGGCTCTGAAGAAACCTTTGCATTCAATCATAATACCAGTTTTCTTATGCACAAAGTCTGGTTTATAGTTTCGGTGCATTACGTAAGGGACGTTGTAAGGCTCGTAGGAAAACTGTCTCTTAGGCAGTATCTTAGCAAAAGTAGCCTCAAGTCCTGACCTGTACTTATTCTTATAGCCCTTGGATTTCAGGAACTTTCGGTTCATTTTTCACCTCTGTCAAAAACTTAGGGCCAGTAGAGTAAGCAAAGATTCTTAAGTTAGGATAACAGGAAAACTTAAAGTGGCAGTAAGAACAACCTACGGCTAGCTTCATGTTACCGCTTTTACCGTCAGGCACAGTCTCATGGCAGTGCTCAGGAGGCTCCTTAGCCTTCACAACCTCTTTTATGTGCTTAACCCTAGCTACTATGTCTTCTTCCAAAACTTTGTGTACAGGAGCTTGTGTGTCCTCTAAATCATACTGTAAGTAAGTTAAGTGACCATTCTGTTTGTCCATAGCTAGCCAACCAAACTTAGTGTCACCTTCGGAATGTGCATAGCCTTTGATTTGATCTATATAACCAAAAGGATCATCAAAAGCCAGCGTTGCGTCTTTAAACTTCTTAAATCCATAACTACTAGCAGACTTTACGTCAGTTACTACTCCATCTATCTTACAGTCCATGTGTCCCTTGATACCGTCTACTTCACATTCTTTCTGTTCATCCGTTACGGAATGTCCTGAAAGCCTAGTGAGAAACAAAAGCAACTCTTCAATCAAGTGTCCGTACAGGAACTTAACTAAGGTAGCAGGTTGCATAGGTTCTTTCGGACCTACGTTGTTGTAATGGTTCCAAAGGTATCTATCGTCTTTACCTATGTTTGACATACGTAACTTACGTGCATCAAAGGGGCCACGATTAGTAAACTCTTTTCTCATTAAGTCTTTGACTGCTTCACCGAACTTCTCTATTTCAGCTTCAGCGTCTACTGCCTTGTCTACTCGTTTAGTTTTGACTAAGGCGTATATGTCTTCGACTAAAGTATTAACTGTTTTCACTATCAGAGCCTTTGTAATGGTTGACAAACCTACATTTTCTAGTTCTAGGATCAAAAGATAAAAACACTACTCCTGCATCTTTTTGTTCTTGTGTTCTAACACCAGAATGTTCTTTGTGAGGTTTATTAACTTTGTCCGTTTTAACGTCTATGAGTGTTATTTCTCCATCTTTGATAGCTATTAAATCTATCATCCCTGTGCTGCCTAAGTTTTTAAACACTTCATATCCATTATCCCAAAGCCAAGTAACTGCGTAATACTCAGCAAAGTCTCCTTTCCGGCTGGGATCACTAATACGTTCTTGTCCAGATTTTTCTTTATTCGTGTAACCCCAGTGTAAACTTTTTTTATATTTTATATGTCTAATTATCCTAGAGTTGTCTCTTTTATCTCCTTTGTAAAAGATAAAATTTAATCTTTCTAGCTCACTAGGCCTACAAGATATTGTGCTACGACCCATGTTAGGATAATTTTTTTCCATTTCTTTTACTGTAATTCCTTTTTCACCTGCTTCTTCAATTAAACCTAAAACAAATGCTCTAGTTTTTGCTAACGGTACTGAATAAGCAGCGTCTTTGCTCGTTGATGGAGCGTTTTTTCTGTGTAGTTTGTAACGCTCTTTATCGTCAAACATATTTAGTTGCTCTATATCAGTGTGTTTCTGCCCAGCTTTTTCCATAACTGTACTCTCCTGTTAACGGACATCTAAGTTTGAAGTGAAGGCCAGCAGCTTCCAAAAAAGAAACTGCCAGCCTTCCGAACTTATCCTCCTGACCCTGCCTCACTTCAGTTTGAACTTCATCGTGAATGTTACCTACAAAGTGGTAGTCAAGCTTCCAGCGTTGTGCATAGTCATCTAAAATAACTAACGCCTTCTTCATAACTATTGCCCCTGCTCCTTGCAGTAACGTGTTCAAAGCTGAGTGTTCACTTCGGACATGAAGGATACGTCCGTCTAAACCAGTTAGTTGGCCTCTTCGAGCTTTTGACGATACTCTGAGTCTAAGAGCTGCAAATGCTGGGAGATTAGACATAAATCGTTGTCTAAGCTCTGCACCATCTTTTGCATCTCCTCCAACCACTGTCCCAAGCTTTCCATCTCCTGCCCCATAGAGGAGGGCATAGATGAAAGTTTTAGCCTGATCTCTTCGTTCAAGCCCTGCAAGCTTTTGGTTAGCGGTGTGAATGTCTCCATTGAGTATTTCATTGGTGTACTCCTTATCGCCCATGTAATGAGCTAACATACGTAACTCAAGTCCACTGGCATCAAAACCAACTAATGATTTACCGTAGGGTACAGCCCAACATTCTCTACACTCTTGTCCATAAGGGGAGTAAGAGGCAGGGACTTGAGCAAGATTTGGCTTAGAATGGGTCATGCGAGATGTCACGGCCCCATTGCTGTTCACGTATCCATGAACTCTACCGTCTTCCTCATCCACTGCGTCTATCCAGCTGTACACCTGTGCCATGCGCTTTTGGACTAGCAAGTATTCAGATATTAGTTTAGCTTCCGGTATATTTTCTATCTGTGACAAAACAGACTCATCCACCATCGGCTGACCCGTATCAGTAAACTTTCTAGGTTTCCATCCGCACATCTTTAAGCGTTGACCTATCTGCTGTCTAGAACCGGGGTTAAAGCAAGAATATTCAATCCTGCTAAAAGTTCCTGCAACGTCAGTCCAATGCTCACCAAAGGGTTTAAGTCCAACTTTAGACAAAGACCCATCCTTCTTACGCTTTGGTTCCACCTCCTCAACAAAAGTTGGTAAAGGTAAGAACCGTTTACGTAAGGTTTCCTCTAAGTCGTACTTCCTTTCCTTTAACAAAGCCAACAAGTTATGAGTTTTCTTTATGTCCAACATCCAGCCGTACTTTATTTGCTGGTTTATTATATGTTGAACTTCATGCTCTAGCTTTATTGACTCTTCACTAAAGTCTTCCAGCTCAGTCATTAAATAATGAAAGGCTTGTTCAGTTACTTCTACGTCACGTACACAGTACTCTTCCATCTCTGGAGAAAGCTTTGACCAATCGTTATGATCTCCTTTAGGGAAACCTAAGATACTGCCCCAGTTAGCGAGGTTGTGGCCTCTGTCTCTCTGAGGGTTCTCAAGCCTTGACAAAACTAAAGTATCTATAAGCCTACTTTTGTCTATGTCTATGTCCCATACTTTTTTGATAACTGGAGCATCGAAGCCAATCATGTTATGACCAACAACGGGAGCATCGTTATCAAGAGCTTCTCTAAGAGTCTCTGCATCGTAGTGTTTTAGTATCTGTTCACCTTGTTTCGTCACGGCTATCCAAATGATGTCAGGATTGAGACCATTTGTTTCTATATCAAGAAAGATAGGTAGCCTGTCAGAAATCATTATCTAAGTCCTTTGGTGGAGCAACTTCAGACATTCTGGAAGTAAACTTATCATACTTAAGGTAACAAGCTGGCCCTGTAAGTCCTGCATAACGATTCTTTAGCACACGCACTGTAGTAGTGTTACGTCTGTCTTCGTCTTCGTCCTGCTGGTTACGTTCCAAACCTATTACCATGTCGGACAGTTGTGCAATAGCCTGTGAGCCTCGTAGCTCACTTAAGCTTATCTTACCTCCGTCCTCGTGTGGTTTACCCTGTGTGCGTCTTAAGTGAGACACGAGGAATAAACCTATGCCTAACTCTTGAACCAAGGTTCTCAGGTTAGTCATTATAGCGTCTATGGCTTTACGCTCATCGTTGTTTTCTTGTGCAGACACAACGATACTTAAGTGGTCCAGTATGATCCACTTGCAGTCCAACGCTTTAGCCATATGACGTACTCTTGCTAGGAGCTTGTCCTCACTGGTGCTTCCCCAATGGTCAAACATAAAGTAACGACCTGTGCCTAAAGTTTGCTCCCAATACGGAAAGGCAACCTCTGGGTCAAGATCCTCCTCTAAGTGCAAAGGACAATCAGCAGCTATGGACATAACTCCTAGCGCAGTTCTAGCTATGTCTTCCTCAAGTGCTAGGATTCCTATGTTGTCCTCCGTAGCATTAAGTAAGTAGTACTCTAGCTCTCTAACAATCTGACTTTTACCCATACCGGAGCCCATAAGGCCTGAAACCTTTTGTAAGCTCCGTCAAGCCATTCCAAGGGTAAGGTATGGATTTAACTGTCATCTTGTTGATAATAGCGTCCCAAGTCTCAGAACCAGCTATTATACCGTCAGGTTGATATATCTTAGAGTCCCACCAAGTGTTTTGAAATTCTCTCTGTCTATTGGCTACTAACATATCGTTAGCGTCCTTTAGAGGCAATCTACATATACGCACTTTGTTGGGGCTAAAGACATCCTTTACGGCATCTACAGCAGCTTCCCCAGCCTTGTCGTTATCAAAACATAACACGATGTTTTCATAACCCTCTAAAAATTCTAACTGCTCCTTCACCTCCTTTACGGCAGCACTAGCACCGTTTCTTAAACTAACTACGTCCCATTTCCTGTCAAACATCTCACTGATAGACAGAGCGTCAAGCTCACCCTCACAAAGTGTTATGAACTTACCTCTACCTCTACAAGTGTTTTGCCCAAACAGCCCAGCACCTTGTAAGGAGCCAGTAACCACAAAGTTTTTGTTTTGCACTCTTCTGACTTTAGACCCTAAGAGGCTATCGGAGTCCGTAGCGTAGTAAGGGTAATAATGCTTTACTACCTCACCATTTGTTCCAAACTCCACAGTTAATCCAAACTTATCACAAGTTTGTTTTGATATGCGTCTATCGGGAATGTCAGCAGAGACACCAAACATCTCTAGTGGTCTTTTTGATACTGTTGCTAGTTCCACAACTTCTCCATTTGATTTCTCGAAGTGTTTACACTCTGCACTGAAGCAGTACGCTGACCCGTCGTCATAACGGGCCAACGCATCACTAGAGCCGCACTGAGGACACGGCTCATGCTTCAGGAAGTTAGCTTTCTTAAAGCTCGTCATCATACCCCTTGTCTTCTGCTACCTCTAGAACTCTGATAGCGTTGAGATAGGTTGGTGTGCCATGCACCGGGTGAGCATCTCCAGCTTTATAACTAATTTTTATTTTAGACCCCCTTGGTATCTCACCTTGGAAAGGATTGCCTTCCGCATCAATCTCCCTAACCTTATACATAGTAGAAAACTTTCGTTGTGCTGCTCCTTCGTATGCGGAAAGCTTAACCCCCTGAGAAGATAGCGCTTCTGCATTCTCTTCATCTAAGGTTCCTTTAACGCTATAGCGTCCTGTATCCTGTCCCATGTATGTCTCTGTGGTTTCCACATTGGAAAATGCAACCTGCATATAAGCAATAGCCATAAGTTATAACCTCATTAAGTAATTAAACAAACAAAGCTTAAATCGCTTTATGACTATATTATAATCTTCTAAAGTGAAATAAATGTAAAAAGATATTGCTTTTCTAAAAATCAAGCTGCTTTTATCATTTTTTTATCGATTACACAGCGCACACAGACTAATTTTCCATTTATAAGAGCCATGCTGACTCTTTTGGATACCTTAGAGCACTCAGAACACTTCTCTAGCTTGTTTTTTATCTTCATAGCTCAAAACCTCAATTAAAAGACACAGTGTTTGGGTCCGTGTAGTCTAAAAGCTCATCGTCTTCGTTATATCGAGCTACGTTGCTTATCTGGTAGCATATGGAGCATAAATCGATAAATTCTCTTGTCGCTTTCTCTTTCCTCTTCAAGTCTGAGTCATTAGTTAACAACACGTTGCAAGCTTTGCATCTCATTTTTACCCCCTTCTTAGTGCATCTCCGGGTTGGTGTTAAATACGCCCCTATAAAGCTCTGCAAGCTCTTCTAAGCTCTTTTTGCTTAGTGCCTTGGACATAGACTCGGTAAGCATAGTTAACGCCTCAGAGAGCCTCAGGCTGTTTAACTCGTACTCAAGTATCTGATCCATCATAACTTGCCTTATGGGGTCTTCCCCCTCTAAATCATCCATTAGATATATTCCTCCGCATAATCCCAAATGCACCTATCTGCTTGCTCTTCGTTGAATGCGTCACATTCCTTGCAATAGTAACCCTTGTGAATCGGTGGTAAGTCTCTGTCAGACTTATCAGACACTGATTCGTGCCAATGCTCAGAGAATCCCTCGCACTCCTGACAATAAAGCTCTGTGTATTTTTCTTGTTCTGTGTCCATAGGTCTAAAACAATCCTCCATAATTGCCCATACGTCAAATTTAACCATCAAAACAAACCCTCGATTATTGGTTCAGCAAAGAGAGCCAGAGAGAACACGAGGACCACTAGAAAGTAATCTCTTGGCCTTATCTCAGGTTCCTCAGTGGGTATTCTGTCCGGTCTATAGTCTTTTCTCATAGTATCACCTCAGTTAGTTAGAGAACATAGTTTAACACATTGGCTACAAGTGTTAACCAAAGAGCTAGTGTTAATTTGTCCATTCTTCAACACACTCCATTTCATCCAATAAAATATCAAATTGGTTTAGCTCCCATTGCGTAGCCTCACCATCTCCGTTAAACGCTAAGAT
>LULO01001248.1_pt1 | contig 10516 bp, 9 predicted proteins | sample 728121 | NCBI WGS metagenome assembly LULO01 (sample SAMN03860287, study PRJNA289734) | marine metagenome | biome: seawater column; feature: ocean; material: water; isolation source: Red Sea water column Station 149 - depth 50m | place: Saudi Arabia: Red Sea | collected 2011-10-15 | depth 50 m | reverse complement strand
ATTGTTAAATGAATTAGAAAAAACAAAGAAAATAAAAAAGCCCTCTAGGCCTGAACCAATCCCGCCTTTAAAAGTAAGGCCAAAAAAACTATCAGTAACGGAAATCAAATCGTTAATCCGTGATCCGTACTCAATTTACGCTCGTCACATATTAAAAATTGAACCGTTGGAGCGTCTAGATAAGGTTTCTGCTTACGCGTTACGCGGGATCGTTTATCATTCAATCTTTGAGAATTTTGTGATGAATTGGAATTCTGATGCTGATTTAAAGGGCCATCAAGAAAATCTGGAGAAGATGGCATCCGATGTAATTAAAGTCGGTACTTCAAATAAAATCCTGCAAAACTTCTGGAGAAAGGGAATAAACGATATCTCGTTGTCATTTATTAAAGACGAGATCGAGCGTCAACAGGAGGCTACGCCTTCAGCTTTTGAACGAAGCGGTAAATTGTATATTAGGGGCTTAAATTTTGAAATATCTGGAAAAGCTGACAGAATAGATTTGAATAAAAATGGTGGTGCAATTATTTATGATTACAAGTCAGGAACTTTACCATCTTTAAAACAGCAAGTTGCTTACGATAAACAGCTTTATCTACTTTCACTGATCCTGCAAAATGGTGGTTTTGAAGGAATTAGTAGCACTAAAGTAGACGCCGCTTTCTTCGTTCCAATTAAGCCAAACTTAAAGAAAATACATATTCCGGTTGATTTGGAGAGTGTAGAAGAGTTTGAGGTTAAGCTAGGTGAATTGCTCTCTGCTTATCTAATGCTCTCGACAGGCTTTAAGGCTCGGCGCGCTCTTTTCTTAAAACAGGACTACTCTCCATATGATCAAATTTCACGTTATGGTGAATGGGATACATCTGATAAATGTGAAATTGAAATTTTATGAAAACTAATTCTGCAACAAATGCTCAAATAGCTGCATCAGATGCCAAATTATCAACGTGGCTGACCGCAAATGCTGGATCTGGTAAGACAAAAGTTTTGATAGATAGGGTCGCGCGTTTACTCCTCGATGGTGTACAGCCAGAGCAAATTTTATGTTTAACTTATACTAAAGCTGCTGCGGCGGAAATGAAAAATAGGTTGTTTGATCGGCTTGGAAAATGGGCAATGTTAGCAGACAAGGAACTGAATTTTAGTCTTCTTGAGATGGGTGTTCATACGCAACTCGGGACCGAGGAGCTTAAAAAGGCAAGAACATTGTTCGCGCGTGCTATAGAGGTGCCCGGGGGATTAAAAATTCAAACAATACATGCATTTTGCGCATCGTTATTGAGAAAATTTCCTCTTGAGGCAGGTATATCGCCACAGTTTAGAGAATTAGATGAAAGAGGACAGCGTGAACTTTATTTGAAAGTTCTTGAGCTGATTTCTAAAGATAAATTAACCCAAGAAAGTTTTGAACATTTTTTAAAGATTGCCAATGCAAGTAATTGGGAAGAGATAATTTTAAAAATTGTTTCAAAAAGGCATGTTTTTTCAAAAAATAAAAGCCGTGTAGAAATATTTGAAGCCTTTAATCTAAATAGCAATGTTTCAATAGACGACGATATAAGTGCTCATTTTGAACAAAATACCCTAAATTTAGTTAGAAAGATATCTGATTGCTTAAAAAAATCTTCAAGTAAGGCTGATCAAAAGACTGCTCAAGAACTAACTGAAATTGCTTCTATTAATTTGGCCAGCATTCAGCTTCTCGAAAAAATTTTTCTTTATGGCAAAAGTGCTAAATCTCCATTCACGGCGAAGTTAGGAAAATTTTCAACAAAAGAAATGAGAAGTAGTTTCTTAGTTCATTTTATGGATGATATTGATGACTTTATGGTTCGTCTTGAACACTTCAGGAATAGGCGACTTTCTTATCAGGCGGCTGAAGCTTCATTATCCATTCACAAATTCGCTGAAACGTTTCTGGCGGTTTATAAAGCTCAAAAGCATATCAAAAGTCTTTTAGATTTTGACGATTTGATAGACATCACAGTCAATCTCCTTACTACCGCAGAAGTTGCTGACTGGGTGTTATATCGACTAGATGGTGGTATAGATCATATTTTAGTTGATGAAGCTCAGGATACTAGTCCTTCTCAATGGAGGGTGATTGAAACTTTAGCTCAAGAATTAACAAGTGGGCAAGGCGCAAGATCAAGTAAGCCGCGAACAATTTTCGTCGTAGGAGATCAAAAGCAATCCATCTATTCATTTCAGGGTGCTGATCCAGCTCAACTTGATAGGGTTCGTGACAGTTTCTCAGCAAAGTTAGAAGGGGCTGATAAAAATCTGCAAGTGGCTTCTCTCGACTACTCATTTAGATCTTCAAAAACCATTTTGAGTCTTGTTGATAAAATTTTTGGAAATACCAATAAGGATAGCTTTGGTTGGGGGCGGAACCATTTAGCATTCAAGGCAGATTTACCAGGTCGTATTGATTTATGGCCAATTATTCCAAAAACAATGAATCCAAATTTGTTAAAATGGGAAGAACCATTGGAGCTGATTAGTGATGCTAATCATTTTATAAGTTTAGCCCGATTGATAGCCCAAGAAATAAAAAGAATGATAGATCAGAGGGTTCAAATACCAGAGCAGAAAAATATCCAGCAAAAGCCTACCTTTCGTCCAGTTCGGGCAGGTGATTTTTTAATTCTTGTTCAGCGCCGGTCAGAAATATTTCACGAAATAATAAGGGCCTGCAAAGATGTTGATTTGCCAATAGCCGGTGCTGATAGATTGCGTTTAGCCGGTGAGCTTGCGATCAAAGATATATGCAATTTTCTTTCATTTATTGACAATGCAGACGATGATTTTTCACTAGCGGCAGTTTTAAAGTCACCATTGTTTGGGTGGAATGAAAAGCAGTTGTTTGACCTGGCCCATTCTCGGGAGGATATGACGTTATGGCAAGCAATGAGAAAAAATCCGAAGAAATTTTCAAACGAGCTGAATGTCTTTGAGGATCTAAGATCTGTTGCTGATTTTTTGAGGCCTTATGAATTAATCGAACGAATATTAATTCTTCACAAAGGGCGGTCTTTATTAATTGGTAGACTTGGAAAAGAAGCAGAAGAGGGTATCGACACATTGCTGAGCCAGGCAATGAATTATGAAATTTCTGAGATACCAAGTTTGACGGGGTTTCTGTCATGGATCTCTGATGAAAATATTGAAATTAAGAGGCAATTCGATAGCTCCATGAATCAAATTAGAGTAATGACTATTCATGGTGCCAAGGGACTGGAAGCTCCAATAGTAATTTTACCTGAGACTAATGACTTCAAAGATGATCTGTCAGATGAGATATTATTTACTGATAATATTGCATTGAAAAAGTTTTCCAGCACGGAGCGGTGTAGTAAAACAACTGAAATTTATAATAGCCAAAAGCAACAAAACGCTGAGGAACGCGACCGTTTGTTATACGTTGCATTAACGCGGTCTGAGGTTTGGTTGATAGTGGCCGCAGCAGGTAATGTATCCGATTTTGGTAATAGTTGGTATAAAAAAATTGAGAAAGGCCTTGTTGATCTTAATGCTGTTTCAGAGAAATTTTTGAATGGTGAAGGTCTTTGCCATAAGCATGTTGATTGGTGTTATGACCCTTCTTCTGAATATTTAATTCAAGAGAAAATAGAAGTAAATTTGCCAACTATTTTTACAGAAAACGTAAAGTCCCCACTAAAACTTGAGAAATTTATTAACCCGTCAAATCTGCCAGGCTCTAAGACTATTCAAACTATTGATAATGAATTTCACGGTGATGATGCTAAGATTTTTGGTACTATAGTGCATCTGCTTTTGGAGAAACTACCAAAAATTAATCCGAATAACTGGCAAACTACACTGCCTAATATTTTAAAGTGGGCAGATATAAATGTGTCTGACGAAATTCAGAATAAAGCTTATAAGCAGGCAAAAAAAATAATAAATAACCCAAGTTTTGAATTTATATTTGCTCCTGAGACTTTAGCAGAGGTCCAGTTTTCAACAATTGTGGAGCCTCTTGGAAAGTTACCTATTGTTGGGGTGATTGATAGGCTTGTATTGTCTGCAGACTTAGCATGCATAATCGACTTTAAAACTAATCGGGAGGTGCCTTCATGCGTTGATCAGGTACCCCTTGGGATTCTACAACAGATGGGTGCGTATGCTGCATCGATGCAAAAAGTATTTCCAGAAAAAAATATAGAATTAGGAATTATTTGGACCCATTCAGCAGAGTTAATGAAAATCGATGTAAATACAGCTTTAAGTTCAATAGAACCCATTCGAATGACTTGACCTTTCTACTATGCGACCATAGTTTCTTACCAGGTCAAGTTTAGGAGAACTCCATGGCAACAGTAGCAGTAACCGATGCAACATTTGATACAGAAGTTAAGAATTCAGACATACCTGTCGTAGTAGATTTTTGGGCAGAATGGTGTGGTCCATGCAAACAGATTGGACCGGCATTGGAAGAGTTGGCAACGGAGCTAGAAGGAAAAGTCAAAATAGCAAAGGTTGACGTTGATACAAACCCTAGTGCAGCTGCTTCGATGGGTGTTCGAGGAATTCCAGCATTGTTTATCTTTAAAGATGGTGAGGTAGTTTCTAATCGTGCCGGAGCCGCTCCAAAAGCCGCACTACAAAGTTGGATTGAAGAAAGTATCTAGATCTTAATTCGAAATTTAGCCTTTTTGTTCTGTTCGAGACTAAAGTATTGTTTAAGCCAGTTTTTTGGTGAGGTGTAGACCCAATGGCACAACCGGAATTTAATACATGGCATGGCACCACAATTATTGGTGTTAAAAAGGGTGGAAAAGTAGTTATTGCCGGTGATGGCCAAGTTAGCTTGGGTCAAACAGTTATAAAAGGGACGGCTAAGAAGGTTCGAAAGTTGTCACCAGGTGGACATGATGTGGTGGCCGGGTTTGCTGGGTCTACGGCAGATGCATTTACACTATTAGAACGTTTAGAAGCTAAATTGGACGCGATGCCTGGTCAGTTGGCTAGAGCATCTGTGGAGTTGGCCAAAGATTGGAGGACAGATAAGTATCTCCAAAAACTGGAGGCTATGCTGATTGTTACTGATGGCAAGCAATTGCTTGTGATTACTGGGGCTGGAGATGTTTTGGAGCCGGAGCATAATGTTGCAGCAATTGGTTCTGGTGGTAATTATGCGTTGGCAGCAGCCAGAGGTATGATGGATAGTAAAAAGAGCGCTGAAGATATAGCTCGTCAAGCTATGGCAATAGCAGCTGATATATGTGTCTACACCAATGGGAAGCTTACGGTTGAGACACTTTAATTTTTTCTGGAGAATAAAAAATGACTGATCTTACTCCAAGAGAGATAGTATCAGAGCTTGACCGTTACATTATCGGGCAACGAGATGCTAAGCGAGCGGTCGCGGTTGCATTAAGGTCAAGGTGGCGGCGGAAACAACTCGGTGATGATTTGCGAGACGAGGTGTATCCAAAAAATATTTTGATGATAGGTCCTACTGGCGTTGGCAAGACGGAAATAAGTCGCCGTTTGGCAAAGCTTGCCAGAGCACCGTTTATAAAAGTTGAAGCTACGCAGAGGAAAGAGTCCTGGATGCGATAGCAGGTGTAGATGCCAGAGAGGCTACAAGGGAAATGTTTCGAAAAAAATTACGTTCTGGAGAATTAGACGAAACAGAAATAGAGTTAGACGTAAATGATACCTCTAACCCACTCCCAATGTTTGATATACCTGGCCAGTCAGGATCACAAATGGGAATGATGAACCTATCTGATTTATTTGGCAAAGCGATGGGCGGTCGAACTGTGAAAAGAAAAATGACAGTTGGAGAGAGCCATGAGGTCTTGATGAGTGAAGAAGCAGATAAGTTGTTAGATGATGAAACAGTCACCCGAGCTGCAATAGATGCGGTTGAGCAAAACGGCATTGTATTCCTCGATGAGATTGACAAAGTTTGTGCAAGGTCAGATGCGCGAGGTGGAGACGTTAGCAGAGAGGGTGTGCAAAGAGACTTGTTACCTTTAATAGAGGGTACGACTGTATCTACTAAACATGGCACAGTTAAAACTGACCATATCCTTTTTATAGCATCAGGTGCTTTTCACGTAGCAAAACCATCTGATTTACTGCCGGAGCTTCAGGGCCGTTTGCCAATTAGAGTTGAATTGCGCGCTTTAACAGAAGAAGATTTTGTCAGAATTTTAACAGAAACAGACAACGCTCTTACTCTTCAATATACAGCCTTAATGGCAACAGAAGGAGTTGAGGTAACATTTTCCATGGAAGGAATAAACGCATTGGCAAAAATAGCTGCCGATGTAAATGAAAGTGTAGAAAATATCGGAGCCCGTAGACTTTACACTGTAATGGAGCGGGTTTTTGAGGAGCTATCGTTCACTGCTCCTGATAAGTCGGGAACATCAGTTGAGATAAACTCAGAGTTTGTTGAGAGCAATATTGGTGATTTATCAAAATCAGCTGACCTAAGTAGATATGTCTTATAGCTTATTGATTTAATAAATAATCAGCCAATGGCCCATTTATTGGATCCAGTGCTTTCTCTGTGCTTAGTGGAGGGTGTACCTTTTTATCTTTAATGATGAGTGTTTGAGATGCGACTTTTTTTGCATCGGCTGGCTCGTGGGTGACCATTAAAACTAATAATTTTTTATTTTTAGCAATTTTTTTGATTAATTCTAACATTTGATCTTTGAGAGATGGGCCCAATGCAGAAAATGGTTCATCTAATAGCAAAATTTTATTTTTTTGCAGTAAAACTCTCGCTAACGCCACGCGACTTTGCTGACCTCCTGAAAGTTGTGAGGGTTTTCTGTTTTCTAGGCCAAGTATTCCAACTTCTGACATAACAGCCTTTAGTTTCTCCTCATTATCTCTGGAAATTTTTGGCCAGTGAGTAACAGCCAGTGCTAAGTTTCGCCAAACGCTTAGGTGAGGGAATAGGTTATTATCTTGAAATAAAATTGATACACTTCTTTTTGCTGGAGGTAGATTGCTAATCTCCTGTCCATTCCATATTATGGTGCCACTAGAAATAGAACACCAGAAGGGCCTACTACTGCGTAAATTTTGTCGGGTTCTAAGGAAATGTTGGTAGAAATCGTTAAATAGCTTTCTTTCAAAGAAAAATTAAGTTTAAGCATTTCTTGTCTTTCCAATTCTGTCAAAGATTAAGAAAATTCCTATTGAAATTGAAACTAATATTACGGCTGATGCCATGGCTTGTTCTGTACGGTAGGCACTCATTAGCTGATAAATAACAAGCGGAAGTGTTTCGAAATCTGCGCCTCCGAATAAAACAATTACACCTAAGTCTCCCATAGATAGTGCTGCTACCAAGCCCATACTGTAGGTTAAAGCACCTTTTAATCTTGGTAGATACACCCAGTAAAACCAAGCGAAAGATGACATCGCATGCGCGTGAGATAAGCGTCTAAAGTTTGATATTATTTCATTAGACGCTGGACGCATAATTCGAATTGAAAATGGAAGGCCCATTACCGAGTTTACTGTTAAGGTCACCCAGAAGGTAATTTCAAACGGGTTGGTTATATTTCGAACCATCAGAAACAGGCCTGCTCCTATAATTATTGGAGAGACTGCGATGCTCAGAGTTCCAACCACTTCGCCCCATCTATTCATAAAACCCATTGCTAAAATAGTAGAAATAAGCGCAGAGCAAAGTGCAAGTATGATTGAGTTGATTATTGGAATCCAGATTGTGTTTTCTAGTAAATAGAAATTTTGAATTCCTTAGGAAAAGCCCTAGCAGTATTATAACACCAAAGTCCCAGAAGAAAGACCAAACGCTCAAGTATCTTTTATGCAAAGGACGATCAAAGCCACTGTTGAAATTAGTGGGTAGACCAAAAATTAAGATTGATAATGTGCATGTGAATGCGGCGATACACAATTGTATGAAATCTAAAAATGCTGCCCGTCCAAAGTCTAGTTCAAACCGAAATGATTGATAGATAGCTAATTCAAGAGTAGTTGCTTTTGGTCCTCCACCCAAAGTTAGTACAACAGCGAAACTCGTTAAACACAGGACAAAAATAAGACTAAAGATTTGTGGAGCTACAAAGCGGATGATTGGCCAATCCAAAATCCAAAAACGTGTTAAAGAAACTAGGTTTAATCCATCTGCTACTCGCTCTAGTTCTGTTGGCCTTCTTTCCAGAGCAAGCAAAAACGCCCTTGTCGCTAAAGGTATGTTGAAAAAAATATGAGCTAATAAAACACCAGCAAGTCCATACACTGAAAGTATGGGAAATCCAAAAAATTGTAATAAAGAGTTTAAAATTCCTGAATGGCCAAAAATAGATAGTAAACCTAATACAGCAACTATAACTGGAAGAATGAAAGGCACACTTAAAGCGACTATTAAGAGCTGCCGCCCTTTAAATTGTCTTCGAGACAAAGCTAAGGCTAAAGGCCATGCAAGTACTACAGACAAAAGGGATGATAGAGCAGCTTGCAGTAAGGTAAATTCTAATGCTGCCTTATCAGCAGCTGTGAAAGTAAAATTTTGGTCCGCATGGAATATTAATACAAACAACGGACCAAAAACTACAAAAAGCAAAATGCAATTTGAAATTATTGAGAAAGTGCGTTAGATTGCGGCATGGGTAGATCAGAAAATACAGAAGGCCACTTTTCTACTGCCTGTGCGGAGGGGTATGACCAATTCGTCATTGGAATTAAATCCTGAAATTCGTCAGACAGTATGAACTCCATAAACATGGAAGAAAGTACATCATTTTCTGAAGATTTGACTTTGGCTGCAAGCTTAAAGAAAGGATAATGTCCTTCCTTAAATATGGCAGCTTGCTTGGTGTTATCTTCCTCCACTGCAATATGATAAGCCGGTGATGTTGTGAAGGAAAGAACTCCTGCTGCTTCTCCATCCGTAAAAAGGCCGTAGGCCTCTGACCAGCCCTTCGTAACTGTTAGTATTTTTGGTGCAAGTTTTTGCCAATATGCTGCAGCGTTGTCTCCATATATTTGTTTAATCCACAAAACTAGTGCTAGACCAGAAATCGAACTTCTGGGATCTTGGATAACTATCTTAATATTTTCTGGTAAACTCGCCAATTCTTCGAAGTTATTTGGCAGATTTGTTTTTGTAGTATCGAATACAAAACTGACATAAGACCAGTCAAATGGCAAAAATATTTCATCCTCCCATTCAACTGGAAGGTTCAGACGACTATTGTCTTGATTGTGGGGCGAAAAAATTCCTAATTCTCGAGCCTTTTTTGTTATATCTGTATTAAGGCCAATAACCACATCTGCCTTAGTATTTTGTCCCTCTAATACAAGCCTCGGCAATAGCTCTCCAGCTGAAAAAACTAGATCACAATTGCAAGTCTCTTCAAATTTAGCTTCGATTGAGGGGCCTGGACCCCACTCAGAGGTAAAATAATCTGGTGCGTATACTGTTAATATGGGGTTCTGAGCCATGACTATTCCTGCGCTCAATAATCCCGCTGCAAAAGTAAGTTTGAACATTTCTTCTCTCCTTATGCTAGCGGAGAGTGGTTCAGGACAGTGCCTAGACCTTCCCTCCGCCGGTTCTAACCGGTTCAGGTTCAACGGGTTCATTTAAATGTCTCAGCCCTAAGGCACCCCGAGGTACTTTCTTAGTATATACAGATTTGATAATGATCAAGAGGAATTGACTTGAGGAAAGGCTGACCAACGTTTACACCGTTTTTAGACAAAGGAAGTTGTGATGAGTATAAATACATTTGGACACTTATTTCGCGTAACAACTTGGGGTGAAAGCCATGGTGAAGCCATTGGTGCAACCATAGATGGTTGTCCTCCAGGTATAGAAATAACCCAAAATTATATTCAACATTTCATGGAAAAGCGACGGCCTGGGCAAAGTAAATACACTACACAACGACGCGAGATGGATTTGGTGGAAATTTTATCTGGTGTTTTTGAAAACAAAAGTACAGGAACGCCAATCCAACTCCTGATAAAGAATACTGATCAAAGATCCAAAGACTATAGTGAAATTGAAAATACGTTCCGCCCAGGGCATGCCGATATAACTTATTGGCAAAAATATGGTATTAGAGATTACCGAGGTGGCGGAAGGTCTTCAGCAAGAGAGACAGCTTCCCGTGTTGCCGCAGGAGGGGTGGCGCGTGCCGTTTTATCGGAATTGATGCCAGACCTCCAAATTCAAGCTTATCTAACTCAAATAGGACCAGATAAAATTGATAAAATTAATTTTGATTGGAAAGCAATTGAGCAAAATGATTTTTGGTCTCCAGACAAAAAGGCAGCTGCAAGATGGTCAAAATATCTAGATAAAATTAGGAAATCACATAATTCCACAGGTGCTATAATTGAGGTGCAAGCAATCAATGTGCCTCCTGGATTAGGTGCACCAATTTATGGAAAATTGGACATGGATATAGCTGCTGCATTGATGTCTATAAATGCTGTTAAAGGTGTTGAGATTGGTGAAGGAATGCAAGCCGCTGCGTTAACT
>LULO01000958.1_pt1 | contig 10572 bp, 17 predicted proteins | sample 728121 | NCBI WGS metagenome assembly LULO01 (sample SAMN03860287, study PRJNA289734) | marine metagenome | biome: seawater column; feature: ocean; material: water; isolation source: Red Sea water column Station 149 - depth 50m | place: Saudi Arabia: Red Sea | collected 2011-10-15 | depth 50 m | reverse complement strand
GGATAATGACAACTCTAACTGATTTAGCAAGAAATTCAGCACCAAGAAATGTTGCGGCTGATATTGGTAGATTATTTGGAGAAGCTATTGCATAGAAAATTGACAAAGACTTAACAGCTTTATTCGGTGGTTTTTCAACAACTGTCGGTTCAGCTTCAACAGCTATGTCAGCAAGTTTAATCTTCCAAGCAGTTGCTAAATTAAGAGCAAATGCAGTACCGGGAGATAATCTAAATGCTGTAATCCATCCACAAGTAGCATTTGACTTGAAATCAGGTCTTACAAATACATTTGCTAACCCAAATCCGGGTGTTGGAAATGAAATTTTAAGATCAAGCATAGTAGGTCAAATAGCTGGGGTAAATATATTTGAAACTTCAAATATGACAGACTCATCAAGTAATGATCCGGGAACAACTGGAGATTACAAAGGTGCAGTATTCCACCCAGATGCACTAGGATTAGCGATGATGCAAGATTTAAAAATTGAAACGCAACGCGATGCTAGTTTAAGAGCAGACGAGATTGTAGCAACAGCAGTTTATGGTGTGGCAGAGTTAAACGACACTAATGGTTGTGAAGTCGAAGCAGACTCATCAATCCAATAATAATTGGATACTTTGTGAGGGTGGGAAACTGCCCTCACATTCTAATAAGGAGAATTTATGGATATAAAATTAACAAATGGCAGAAAAATAATAACTAAAGATAAAAAGTATTACGAAGCTAATTTAGGATTTTATAAAAGAAATGGTTTTGTTCCTGTTGATGGAGTAAAAAAAGAAATTAAAAAAGCGACAGTAAAAGACATTTCTGATAAAGTAGTACAACTAAAACCAAAGAGAAAAAAAAATGCTAAGAAAACTAAAAAAAAGAATTAGAAGATTTATTAATTGGATTATGGGTGTTAAATAATGTCTAATTACACAGGTGCAAATGTTATAACTGCAAGTGATGTCACAAAGTATCAACCTGATGCTTTTGGTTTTGGTATTGCTTCAACAGATACAGAAGCAGTAAATTTCTTTGCACAAACAACAAATGATATTCTAAGACAGCTAAGAGTAGAATGGTGGCAGACATATAAAACAAATGTCTTTACAGATATTACAGTTTTAAATACAGCAGAGATGGTCGATACAAAAGTAAATTTAGATCAGTTTGAAAGGGCTGGTGTATATTTATTTTTAGGAAGATTTCTTTGTCCAGCGTTGACTAAATTTAGACCAGAAACAGAAAAAGATAGATTCGAAAGAATGGGAGAGTTCTATATGTCAGAATACAATAAAGAATGGAGAACAATCTTAGAAGATGGTGTTGAGTATGATGAGACAGGAGATGGCACTATTCAAGTTTCTGAAAGAGAGCCTTTACATGGATTTAGAAGATTGACTAGATAATGGCTATCAATCTTAATATCAAAACAAATCAAAAACAAGTATCAGCTAAATTTAAAAAGTTTGGTGCTGTATTACCAAGAATTATTGATAAAGGTGTTAAACAGGCTGGGTTTCAATTAGTAGATATTATTAGAACAAAAACAAAAAAAGGTATTGATTTTAACGATAGAAAATTTGCACCTTATTCAGAGGGTTATTTAAAAAAATTACAAAGAGAGGGCAAACCAACAGCAGTAGATTTATTCTATACTGGAAGAATGTTAGGTGCTTTAACACCATCTATGGTTAAAAAAACAGGAAAACATAAAGTTTCTCTTGCTTTTAGTAGAAAAGATGAAATAGACAAAGCTTTTTTTAATCAAGTAACTACAGACCCACAAAGAAAATTTTTTGGCTTTAATACTAGGACAGAAAAGATTATACAAAGAACATTCAATAAATTTGTAGAAAAAGAATTAAGGAAGTTTAAAATATGAGTAAAAGGGAAAATATTGCATCTAATCTTCTTACTGTTGTATCAGCTATATCGAGTCCTGATATAAAAAAAGCTACAAGACAACCTTTTCAACTAGATGAATTGTCAGACAAACAATATCCAGCAGTTATTATTCAAACATCAGAAGAAACAAGAGAAGATCAAGAAATTGGTTCTGGTGCCAAAACAAGAATAGGAACTATTGATTTTCTTTTACTAGGTTTTGTAAAAGGTGCTGAAGTAAATATTGACACAAAAAGATACAGAAGTAATATCTGTAGAAACAGACGAGGGTACATTGTTTCCAATAGGCGGAATAAGAATGACTATCAGGTGTATTTACGAGTTTGAAGCTGGAACACCATAGGAGATATAATGAACAGAGATAAAATTATTGATAAGATAGAAAAAAAAATAGACTCAATAGAAAAGTTACATGATAAAGAAAGTCTAATGTGTGAAGAAGTTAAAGATTTACTTGCTGATTTAAGAGACCAAGAAGAAGATGAGAAATGGGAAGATGACTCAGAAGAAGATTTTGACGAAGATAATGACGAAGAAGAAATTGACGAAGAAGAAGAAAACTAATATAACAATTTAATTATAGGAGAAAAAAAATGGCAGTACATCATGGCAAAGAGGGCGAAGTAGTAGTTGGCGGCACAGCAGTTGGCGAACTCGTTTCATTCACTTTAGAAACAACAGGAGATGTTGTTGAAAGCACAAAAATGGCTGATTCAGCAAAAACTTTTATTGCTGGAAGAACATCTTTTTCAGGTACTTTAGAAATGCATTTTGACGAAGCGGATAGTGTACAAACATCGTTAGTCGCTGGTGCAAGTATAACTTTTAAATTATTACCTGAGGGCAGTTCATCTGGCGACAGAAAATTTGAGGGTGCAAGTGTTATTACAGGAATGTCAGTATCACAACCTTTAGATGGAGTAGTTGCAAGATCAGTTACTTTTCAAGGAACAGGTGCTTTAACAATCGGAACTGAATAATAATTTATGTCAATAATAGACAGAGCCAAATCTCATTTCGAGAGTATAGGTGTTCAATCTATTGAAGTTCCTGAATGGAAAGATGAAGATGGAAAGCCATCAGTAATTTTTTGGAATCCTATTAACCTTTTTGAAAAAAATAAACTATTTAAAAAATCTGAAAACTTATCTGATGTAAGCATTTTAGCAGATATTGTTATTATGAAATCATTAGATAAAGATGGTAAAAAAATATTTAAACTTGACGATAAAATGGATCTATTAACAAAAGTAGATTCTGATGTTTTGTCTCGTGTAGCGACAGCTATGGTACAAGTTATTAGCCCTGATGAAGTAAAAAAAAACTAAAATTTGACCCTCAATTAAAGAATTGTTTTATTGTAGCTGATAGATTAAAAATATCTCTAAGAGAAGTTTTACAAATGGAAGAATGGGAGTATAACCATTGGTTAGGCTATCTTATGTTAGAAAACGAAGAACACAAAGAAGCTATGAATAAAACTAGGTAAATATGGCACAAAATTTAGTATTAAATATTTTAGCAAAAGATAAAACCAAACAAGCTTTTAATGGTGTTAGGGCTGGATTAACTAATCTAAGAAGTGCAGTATTTTCTGTTCAATCAGCTATTTTAGGTATTGGTGGTGGACTTGCTATAAAATCAATTTTAAATGTTGGCTCTACTGTTGAGCAACTTAGATTAAGATTTGCTTTTTTATTTAAAGGTGTCAAAGAGGGAGATAAAGCTTTTCAAGGATTAATTAATTTTGCATCAAGAGTTCCTTTTTCATTAGAAGAAATACAAGCTGGTGCTGGAAACTTAGCAGTAGTCACAAAAAATGCAGAAGAACTAAATGAGATTGGAGAATTTGAAAAAGCTACTGAAGTTCTATCAACTTCATTTACAGGTACATTATCAATGTTATCTGATAAATTATTTAAGTTTAGATTAGATACTGCCAAAGCTGGTTTTTTTGATTTTATAAAACAAGGATTAGCTGAAATAAATAAATTAATTGAAAACAACTCAGAGGTTTTAACTAGCTTTGGAGAAAAATTATCTGCTGGTTTAATTACTGCTACAAAACAAATTATACTTGGTGGTGCTGTAATAATACAAGCTATAAAACCAATATTTTCATTTGTTGGTCAATCTTTATTAGGACTTTTTGATTTTTTAAGAACTTTACCTGAGGGGGTAAGAACTTTTGGTATTCTTGGTTTCTTGATGCTTGGTGGTAAAGGAAAAGCTTTAGTAATTATTATTGGAGGTTTTATTGATGAAATAAGATCAATGATGGGAAAACTTCTAATGAATTTTGCAGAGTTTAATCAAATAATTTTAGAGGTAAGAAAATCATTAGGTTTAATAAGTGATGAAAATTTTGTGAAAATATTAAATCAAAATAATAGATTGGTTGGAATAGCAACAAATTTACAAAAACCTATTAATGATTATAGAAAAGAACTTGAAGCAACAAGTGGTGGATTAGATAACAACATAAAAAAACTTAGAGAATTTTTAGAAACTTTAGAAGCTAAAGCTTTAATATCTGCTAAACAAGTAGAAGAAATATTAAACAAACTTAAAGGAGCAACAGACGAAAGTAAAAAAGTTGGTTTAGAACTAGGTAAAGTAAAAGACAATATTTTAGAAGCATTTAAAAAAGACTTTGAATCAATAAATCAGACTATTGGTAAAATGGCTCAAAGTGGTATCAAAGCCTTTTCAAGAGGATTAGCAGAGTCACTAGTTTTAGGTAAAAAATTAAATATGACTATGAAAGAAATAGCACAAAAATTACTTATAGATATTTTAGCATTTACAATTCAAATAATAATTCAAGAAACAATTAGAACTGTTATAGCTGATATACAATTAAAAAAAGAAGAAGATAAATTAAAAGTTTTAAAAGAACAAGGTAAAGAATTAAGAAAAAATACAGGATTAGGATTAGTAAATACAGCTTTATCTTTTTTTGGTGGCAAAGCATCAGGTGGCTCAGTATCAAAAGGTAAGCCTGTTGTAGTTGGAGAAAGAGGTGCTGAATTATTTATACCAAACTCATCAGGTCAAATAACTCAATCAGCTAGAGGTACATCAGGTGGAGCAGTAAATGTGAACTTTACTATTAACACAATAGATTCAAGAGGATTTAGTGATGCTTTACAAGAGAACAGAGGTACGATAACAGGAATAATAAACAATGCTTTAGCAGAAAAAGGAAGAAGTGAGTTAGTATAATGAGTGGTGCATTTCCAATATCAACATCAAAATTTCAAACACTTGGTATTAAGTCTATTCAGAATACACTTATATCAAAATCTATATCAGGTAAGAAACTTGCAAGACAAGTAGATAATCAAAGATTTGGTTTTACAGCTAGAATTATTACAGCAAAAAGGTCAGATGTTTATGGAGAACTTATGGCTTTTATAATAAAACAAAGATCAGGAAAAGAAAACTTTACAATAATCCCACCTGAAATAGAAGATGCTAGAGGTAATGTAAGTGGTACTGTTCTTGTAAATGGTGTTCATGCAGTTGGAGATACAACAATAGATATTGATGGCATGACAGGAACTTTGAAAGCTGGAGACTTTGTAAAATTTGCATCACATAATAAAGTTTATATGGTAGTTGCAGATGCAACAGCAGATGGGTCAAACGAAGCTACAATTACAATAGAGCCACCTCTTATAACAGCATTAACAAATGATTCTGCTGTCACTTATGACAATGTTCCTTTTACTGTGCATTTGATAAATGATATTCAAGAATTTGGTACAGTGGGTGCTGATAAAGATGGTAATGTGTTATATCAATTTGAGTTAGATGTTGAAGAAACTCTTTAATGAAAAAATACAAAATTACACACTTAATTAGTGCTGACTTTGAAGCTACTGCTATTGTCAATGAAGATGAGATTGATGAAAAAACTAATGATTTAAAAGCTTACAAAAAACCTGATAGCAAATTTAATTTTACCATGTTAAAAGGTACAGAAGCTATAACTAGAACATATTACGAGGAACATGGCACGAACACTAACGACAGCAGTAAAAAACGAGTTATTAACAGGTCAGATTAGACCCATACATCTTATTGAGATAGGATTTTCAACACCTGTATATTTAACTGATAATGGCTTTGATTTAACTTCTTCAATATCAGGTACAAGCAGAACATACACAGCTTCTCCATTTTTAGTAGGTGGCTCATCATTTGAGGAACAAACAGATATTACAAAAACTACATTAAGTTTATCTTTATCAGGTGCAGACCAAACTTTTATATCAACAGTTTTAAATGAAAATGTTGTTAATGATACTGTTGAAATATACAGAGGATTATTAGATTCAAACAATTCAATTATAGCTGACCCAATACTATTATATTCAGGAAACATAGATACATTTGAAATAGCTGAAACAGAAACTCAATCAAATGTTAAATTAATTATTGTATCACATTGGGCTGATTTTGATAAGAAGTCAGGTAGAAAAACAAACAATGCTTCTCAGCAAAGATTTTTTAGTACAGATGTTGGTATGGATTATTCAAGTGAAACAGTTTTAGATATTAAATGGGGTAGAGAATGACAACTTTTGCTGAGATTATAAACTTGTACTATAAGTTTGATAAATATAAAAAAAATACATATCCTGAGTTATACTATCATATTTTACCATCAATAAATCTTAATCAATACAAACTATTTAAAGATGAACAAGGAGTATTTGGTTTTGTTAATTGGGCATATTTAAGTGAAGAAATAGAAAAAGATTACATAAGAACTACTAAAATTTATAAAAATGAATGGAAAAGTGGAGATTATTTATGGTTATATGATATTGTTATAATTAGAAAGAGTAAAGAGGTTATGTCATGGGTTTATAACTATTTTAAAAAATTATTAAAAACAAACGAATCTATATCTTGGTTGCGTTTAGATAAAAACGATAAAGTATATAGAGTTGCAAAAAAATATAAAAGGGAGTTTCATAACTAATGGGTGGCTCGGTAAAAAAAATAATTAAGCCTGTTGTATCAGCATTTAATATCTTCAAGGGAGATTTTAATCCATTTGTTGCTTTAGGTGTAATGGCTATTGGTTGGTTGTTTGCAAGATCAATGAAACCTGATGTGCCTGATTTTGGAACAAACGATTTTGAAGAAACTGAAAGAGGTATCTTAGTAAATAAACAATCTAACAATGCTTGTGTTCCTGTAATTTATGGAGAGAGACTTGTTGGTGGAACAAGAGTTTTTGTTGAAACTTCAGGAACAGATAATACTTATTTATATGTTGCTTTAGTTCTTTCAGAGGGAGAGGTAAATTCAATAGAACAAATAAGAGTAGATGACAAAGTAGTCACATTTGATGGTGCATTAACTCATGGCACAGTAAGAGAAGTAGCAAGTAGCGATAGTAATTTTTATAAAGACTCTACAAGTCATATTCAGATACAAGCCTTTATGGGAACAGACGACCAAGTAGCATCAAGTGTTTTAACACCTTTATCATCATGGGGAAGCAATCATAGATTAAGAGGTATTTGTTATTTAGCTTTAAGGTTTAAATGGAATCAAGATGTATTTGGTGGAATACCAACAGTACAAGCAAAAGTAAAAGGTAAAAAGATTGTCACATTAGCTTCTAACTTATCAGAGCAAACAGCATCTTTTTCTACAAATCCAGCTTTTTGTTTGTTAGATTATTTAAGAAACGAAAGATATGGAAAAGGTATTGCTACATCAAGTTTAAATTTACAAAGTTTTTATGATGCTTCACAAGTTTGCGTCACACAAGTCACACCATTTTCAGGCGGTAGTGATATTAACTTATTTGATTGTAATGCTGTTGTAGATACATCTAAAAAAGTTATAGACAATGTAAGAGATATTGTAAAAGGCATGAGAGGTTATCTTCCTTATGTTCAAGGCAAATATAAATTAGTTATTGAGACAACAGGTACAGCTTCAGTATCTTTAACAGAAGATGATATTATTGGTGGATATGCTTTAGCTTCTCCTACAAAAAATTCTAAATATAACAGAGTTATTGTTTCTTTTATAAATCCTGACAGAAACTTTCAAGTAGATGAAATTCAGTTTCCACCTATTGATGACTCAGGATTAGCAAGTGCAGATCAACACGCAACTATGAAAACAGCAGATGGTGGATTTTTGTTAGAGGGTAGATTTGATTTTAGAACTATAACTTCTCCATATCAAGCTGAGGAGATGGGGGAGATTATTCTGAGACGCAGTAGAGAATCTTTGGGTCTTAGTATTAACTGTGGATTTAAAGCTTATGAATTACATATAGGAGATATTGTAAATGTAACTTTAAGTAGTTTAGGTTTTTCAAGTAAAGCATTTAGAGTTTTATCTATGACATTTAGAGAAGATTACACTATTGATTTAAACTTAGTAGAATATCAATCATCACATTATACATTTGCAACTAAAGGACAGGTATCAAGTACACCATCAACTACTTTACCAAATCCATTTTCTATACAAGCACCAGCATCACTTACACTTACTGATGAACTTATAGAGTATGCCGATGGAGTTGTTTTAACAAGATTAAATATATTAGTTGGTGCAAGTACAGACCAATTTGTTCAGTATTATCAAGTAGAAGCCAAGAAATCTACTGAGTCAGATTTTAAAATAATATCTAGTGGTACTCAGCTAAACCATGAATTTATAAATGTTGTTGATGATATTACTTACGATGTAAGAGTAAAAGCTATTAATAGCTTTGGAGTTTCTTCTAGTTATACATCAGCTTCAAGAAAAATAGTTGGTGCAACAGAAATACCAAGTGATGTAGATGATTTATCAGTATCTATGGTAGGCTCAAATCAAATGGAGTTATCTTGGACACCTGTTGATGACTTAGATATATCTTGGTATGAAGTAAGATTCCAAGATGTGACGAGTGGTGCTACTTGGAATGAAAGTACACCTATTGCAAAAGTAGTACGAAGAAAATCAAACAGTTTAGTGGTTAACGCACAGGTTGGCAGTTATTGTATAAAAGCAGTAGATAAATTAGGCAACTCTAGTGCAGAAGCTTCTATTGTATCAACTAATATTTCAGGATTACAAAATTTTACAAATATTTTAACTTTAAGTGAATAATGGCAGATTTTTTAGGAACAAGAGATAGTAATGTTGCAATATCAGAAGATAATGCTGGTAGAAAAGTATTGATTTTAGACACTATTACACAGGTTGATAGTCTTGTTGGTAATGTTGATTCAGCAGAGGGTTTTTTTGATTTAGGTGGCACAGACTCTACATCTAATCCTACAAATTTTAATGGTAATATACAATCATCAGGATTTTATACATTTAGCAATACTCTTTCATTAGACCAAATATATGACACTAATTTAGGTGCTGTTATTGGCATGAGTTCAGAAGACGAATACGATTTATTTGATTCAGGTAGAGGTGCATCACAATTTGAAGATGCTAAAGCACCTTTTGATGGGTCTCCTGAAATACAATGTGGAGCAGAAGTACAGGTTGGATTTGATAATACAAGTTTAGACAATATTTCAAGCTTTCAAAAAATTGCACAACAAAGCACTATTAAAGGTAAATTTTTTAAATTTAGATGTAAGATTACAAGTGATGATAATAAGGTCAGAGCAAAAGTTCACACTCTACAAACAAAAGTAAATATGGAAAAAAGAACTGAAGCTGGGCAAGATGTAGTTTCAGATGCTTCAGGAACGACAATAACTTTTGTTAATTCTTTTTACGCAACTCCGAGTATTGGTATTTCTGCACAAGGATTACAAACAGGAGACTATTATCAAATAACAAGTAAATCAAAAACTGCCTTTACAATAAGGTTTTATAATAGTAGTAATACAGGAATATCACGAACATTTGATTATCAAGTTGTTGGTTATGGCTTGAAATCAACTTAGAAATAAAATAAAAGGATTATATGAGTCAAGTGTCAGATGTAAATTTAGCCAATCAGGGCTTTGCAAGTTTTAGAACTGAACTTAATAATATATTAGGTGCTTTAAACACACAGCATATTGGGGGTTCAGCACCATCATCAGTTGCCACAGGTACGATTTGGGTAGATTCAGGAACATCAGGATTTTTAAAAGTTAAGATAAACGATGGCTCAGATAACATAGAATTATTTAGTATTAATACAACAAGCAACGCAATCACTAGCACAATGTCGGTCACAGGTACTATATCTGAAACAGACCCAAATGCTTTGCCACTAGCGATAGCTTTAGGATAAGGAGAATAAATGGCAAATACTTTTAAAGTTAAAACAAATGGTGCGATGCCATCATCGGCTGGAACTCCACTTACTCTTTACACAGTACCATCATCTACAACAACAGTAGTCATTGGATTAACACTTTGTAATATCCACACAACAACTGTCACAGCAGATGTTCAATTAGTATCAGACACATCAGATACAGAAACAAATGAAACAGTTTTATTGATTAAAGATGTCAGTATTCCAGCTGGGTCATCTTTAGAACTTTTAACAGGTGGTAAAGTTGTTCTTCAGACAACTGATATATTAAAAATAGATTGTTCAGTTTCAGCTAAAATAGATGCAACATTATCAATCCTAGAAATAACATAGGAGTAATTAATGGCTTACATTGGACAAGCACCAGCAAACAA
>LULO01000952.1_pt1 | contig 10600 bp, 10 predicted proteins | sample 728121 | NCBI WGS metagenome assembly LULO01 (sample SAMN03860287, study PRJNA289734) | marine metagenome | biome: seawater column; feature: ocean; material: water; isolation source: Red Sea water column Station 149 - depth 50m | place: Saudi Arabia: Red Sea | collected 2011-10-15 | depth 50 m | reverse complement strand
TCGAACCGGTAGTAGGCTTCTTAACAAGATACGGATATGTAGAGTTAACAAACACTGCATCTTCACTTGGTAACGCGGCTGACTACGTTGGATTAGTAGGTATGAACAGCGGAACAAACTTAAAATTCAAGTAAGCCACAGGTTTATTTTTATTTTCGAAAAGGGCGGCTTCGGTCGCCCTTTTTTTATGACCGATGGATAGTTAAGCATACACTTAATAATTTTTTTTCACACTCATACCATCCACAGACCAAATAAGGTAACTTTACTTTCAAACTAGGCACCTAAATAATTCCGAGTTTCATTAGAAACTTTAAACATCAAGGGAGGTCCAACATGGATATCATGATGAAAATAAAAGGATGGGCGAAAGGAATCGCTGATGTCGGTGTAAGTTTAATCGCATTGGGAATCGTTTTAGAAGTCCTTTTCAAAGGTCAAGGTATTCCGTTCTGGCCAAACGTTTCGGTAATCGGAAACGTCCAGGGCGTACTGCAAGGTTTCTCAGATCAAGGTCTGATCGGACTAGTAGCAGTTTGGATTTTATATCATATCTACAACAGAAAATAATATAAAAATCTAGAAATACGATAACCTCAAGAGTGGTGTGAGCCATTTTGTTTGCACCACTCTTTCTATGCACATTTAATCACTGCTAAAATTTGGTAAATACTATCAGTTCAAACGTGCTTTGGCACAAAGCCAAAGACTTATGCGGAGATACCAACCGCGTACCTAGGAGAACTAGGATTGGACTCCTTTAAGGAGAAAACAAATGGGAAGACCAGTAAAGAAAAGTAGATTCGGTAGCTCAGCAGGTGACTTCGAAGTCACAGGAGCGTTCGCTACAGGTACTACACAACCAGACGGTACAGGTTCTGAATCGGTATCAACTGCATCAGGCAACTTCATCGTCTCACAGAGATCAACTAAACAGTTCAAAGTGAACTTTTTATCTGCTGATGGTTCAACAAGACTTATACAAGTTTTGACACTAACAGGAGTAGCGCCAGGATCATTAACAAATGGCCAATTCTGCATCCAGATCATATTAGATGACTCTACAGTGGCTTACGCAACTAAGATCTGTAACAACACAGTTTCTTACTTGACTGCAGGCGGTGTATCGGGTAGAACGAAATACTCATTGAGTTCAGAAGGTGCTGACGAAGGTAAAGTAACTGACGTTGGTTCAATCGACACGATCTAATCTTAAACACGTGCTTATTAGGGGGAGTTACACGCTCCCCCTTTCACAACATAAATACTGCAAATGTCAAAAACAATTAGAACATCTAACAATCTAACAATTGACGCGGCAGGTGACGTCATACTCGACGCGGACAATGCCGATATAAAATTACAAGACGGTGGCACAGAATTTGGTAGAATCAGCAGGGTGACCTCTGATTTGGTGATCAAATCAATGGGCACTAACAATGACATACTGTTGAAGGGACTGGATGGTTCTTCAACAATCACAGCACTGCAACTAGACATGAGTGAGAACGGCAATGCCATTTTCAGTGGTAACATCACAGCCACAGATATGACTGCAAACAGCCTAACAACCAATGAGATAAAGTCAAATGGTTCCAATGCTGACATCAACATACAACCAAGTGGTACAGGAAATCTAGTCACCACAGATATCAATGCAAACAGTTTGACAACAAACGTGATAAGTTCCAATGGATCAAACGCTGACATCAGCATCCAAGCAAGTGGCACAGGTGATGTTTTATTAAGTGCATTGAGAGTCAACGGCACAACACTTGACTCAAGTGACTCAACAAAAATTACTTTGGCCGAGGCTGTTGATGTTACAGGAGCCGCATCCTTTGGATCGACCGTATCTCTAGATGGATCCGGAGATCTAATTACTAACGGCAATAGGATCTCTTTTGCTAATTCAGGCACAGTAAGTTTCATGGACTTCACTGTGACACAGTTTGGACAAGACAACAACACTGTCCTAAGCAGTGTAAAAAGTATCAACATGTTCCTGGACTCCAATGGTGGTGATTCCGGACAGGCATTCAGGATTTTCAACAACACCAACCCGGACAGTTCACCAACTGAAACCACTTTTATTTTCAAAGTGGACGAAAGCGGTGATACTACCATAAAAGGTGATCTCTCTGCAATAGACATCACAGCAAACAGTTTGACAACAAATGTGATCTCAGCAAATGGATCAAACGCAGGCATAAGCATACAACCAAGTGGCACAGGTAATGTTACACTAGGTGCTTTGAAATTAAATGGCACAACATTAAGTTCAGATGATTCAACAAAGATCACGGTAGCAGAAGCAGTAGATGTAACAGGCACTTTGTTCTCTCGAGGAAATGTTTTTGGTGTGCAAAGACTGACTGGATCGGGTAGCACAGAGGTTGTGAATTTGACAGACACAGTCACACTGTTAATAACAACCGGAACCCAAAACTTTTCGTTAGCAAATGGTACAGAAGGACAGATCAAAATAATTTCAATGGTGACAGACGGTGGCGCTGGAACAGTAACTCCGGCCAGTTTTGTTAACGGAACAAGCATCACATTTGACGATGTTGAGGACACAATTACATTACTGTATCAATCAACCGGTTGGGTGGTATTAGCACGTCAAAATGCAGTTGTAAATGCATAGGGATAATTAATGAAATATAAAGAGATAGACATCAACATCAAGGCCATCCCAGACAAGGAAGATGAGGCACTACTTAATCAACTGATGGGTGCCAAAGGCGTGTCAGTATCAGACACTGACAGCAAAGCAGATGACACAGGAGAACCTAACAGCGACAACCCAGGCAAGGTGGCATCAGATGATCCAAACACTGTGCCAACAGTGTATCCACTACAACAAGAATTAGAATTGAAAAAACAAGAGGCAGGTAAGGATCTTGGGCAGTTCTCAAACATACAACAGGACGCCGACGAAAGGGCACCAGACGAAACTGCAAGACAGGATCCACCGTTGGTACAAGCGCCAGAGACAACGGATGGAGACCAACCAGGTGTGCCTGCTGAAATGAAGAAGAAACAACCAAAGACAGAAAGTGAATTCATACAAAGACTAAAAACATTATCTGGCCAAAACTAAGGAGCGTACATGGCATTTAGAAAACTAGTAGGATCTTATAAAGATTATAACCTTTCAACACACATACTTGAAGACGGATATCTAGCAGTTGACGTGGACACAGGTAGTTTACGTCTTGGCAATGGCACTACTGCAGGTGGTATAGCGATAAGCACAGGCGGTGGTGGATCATCTACTAGCCTAGGTGATTTGTCTGCAACTGGTTCAACATTATCAGCACCAACAAATGCAGATTTAACTTTAGCGGTCGCAGGCACAGGCAACATAGTGTTAACAGGTTTAACTTTTCCTAACTCAGATGGGTCTGCAAATCAGATTCTAGCAACCAACGGTTCCGGAGTACTTACTTTTGTCGATCCAACTGCAATCAATATAGATGGAGGCACTGCTGAAAGTACTTACACATCAACACCATCAATTGACGGAGGCACAGCGGCCTAATGCCAACAAAGATTCAGTTAAGAAGAGATACCGCGGCAGATTGGACATCCAATAATCCAACACTCGCGGCAGGAGAGTTTGGCTGGGAATCGGACACTAACAGATTCAAAATTGGTACAGGGTCAGCGGCATGGAACAGTCTTGAATATGCAGATACGCTTAAAACTTTAGGCGACCTAGGAATAACTGGATCAACTATTTCTGCACCATCTAACGGTGACCTAACACTTACAACATCCGGATCGGGTAAAGTTAACATATCAGGCGCTTATACACTTCCATCATCTGATGGTAGTGCAAGCCAAGTATTACAAACAAATGGAGCAGGGGTATTATCATTTGGATCTGTATCAGTAGGTGATTTTAGTTTCGTAGGCTCAACAATGAGCTCACCATCAAACGCTGACATAACACTGTCACCAGGAGGCACTGGTTCAGTGGTTGCATCAGGCATAAAAATAAAAGGCACAAGTATTAGTTCAGATGATTCAACAATTATCAATATTAACGATGGACTTGTAGTTGACGGCAGTTTGACTCTACAAACAGGTGCTAGTGTAACAGGTATTGCTGATGAAGATGACTTTTCATCTGACAGTGCAACTCTGTTAGCAACACAACAATCAATAAAAGCCTACATAGCAACGCAGATTGCAACTAAAGATAATTCAGATGAGATTACAGAAGGATCAACTAATTTATATTTTACAAATGCAAGGGCAGATGCTAGGATAACGGCGGCGTTGATTGACGAAGATAATATGTCATCCAACAGTGCAACTAGAATACCAAGTCAACAGAGTGTCAAAGCATACGTAGACAACGAAATAGCCAACGTAAGCGTTGGTGATCTAACTTTTACAGGGTCAACAATTGGAGCACCAAGTAACGCTGACCTTACACTGACATCAAGCAACGGAAATGTTGTGATAGAAGGAATAAGGATAGCAGGAACTACAATATCCACAGAGGACTCAACTCCAGGTATAGAGATACAAGGTAACCTAATACCAAGTCAGGATGGTGTATTTCAGTTGGGATCGGTTACACGTAGATGGCAAACCGCATACTTGGCCGCAGAAACAATTGACCTAGGTGGTGCAACAATAAAATCCGACGGGAGCGGTGAATTGACTATTGCGGCTACTGGTGCCACATTACCACAAGGATCAAAAGTTGTTGACCAATCTATTGTACTTGGTGGCAAAACTAGTAAAACAAACGCTAGGCCTGTGCAAATTGTAAAAGTATTTGTAAGTGATGGCAGTTCAAACTTCACCGATGCACAACTACTTGCAAAAACAGCCAATCTAGAACTAGAATTTAATGGAACAGTTGAAGATGTTCCTGTGTACACAGAAGCAAACCAGACTTTCACGCTTTCCTCAGGTACTTCTTTGGCGGCAAACGCCGCGGGTGCCACGCTGTTCCAGTTTTAAACACAAATATTCCATAAATACCTAGGTAAACATAAACAAAAGGAAATGCATCCGGTGAGTCCAAGAAGGCCGGGCACAGAACTAGGATATGGCAGATAAAACACCGGTACGAGTAGTCTTTAACGCATCTAATGTGGCCACAGGGTTGGCAGAATTCCAATCGGGCGACACAGTAGGCACAGCGTTCGGTGGAACAGGCCTAACATCCATAGGTTCAGCAGGACAGGTCCTTAAGGTAAACGCGGCTGGAACCGGCTTAGAATTTGGTGCAGAAGGCGACATATCAATCACAAACTTGGTTGCACCCTCAAACGCAGATTTAACATTTTCAACATCAGGCACAGGAAACATTGTATTAGACGCAATAACATTGAACGGAACAACTTTAAGTGCCGCAGATTCAACAAAAATTACAATAGCAGAAGCATTAGATGTCACAGGGCAATTAACTGCTTCAGGTTTAGCCTTTCCAACATCAGATGGATCAGCAAATCAGTTTCTTAAAACAAATGGATCAGGCACATTATCATTTGCTGATGTTTCATTAGGTGACTTCTCATTCACTGGATCAACAATTAGCAACTCTAGTAACGCGGATCTTTCAATACAACCAAGTGGAACTGGTGATGTAGTGATCAGCGGAATCAGGGTCAACGGAACAACACTAGATTCATCAGACTCAACAGGAATCAACATAAACGAAAACGTAATAATTGATGGTAACTTGAATGTCACAGGCACAGTGGACTTTGCTGACCAAAACATATCCAACGTTGGAAGTTTATCACTAGACTCAATAAGTGGTGACGCTGATTCAAACACATCAATAACTTTCAGTGGTTCAGATGTAATCACAATGGCAACAGGTGGCTCAACAGCGGCCACTTTCAACGCAGACCAAACAACGTCATTCAGTGGCGCAGTAAACATTACAACTACCACAACAGGTGCATCACTACTAATCACAACAACAGAAGACTCAAACAGTGCCGCGCCTGTGATCGAACTGAAAAGAAACAGTTCTAGTCCTGCAGACGCAGACTATCTTGGAAGATTGACTTTCAAAGGAGAGAATGACGCGGACCAGGCAGTGACTTATGCAAGAATATCAGGAAAAGTTTTAGATGCGTCAGATGGAACAGAAGATGGTGCCATAGAGTTCAATACCATGAAGGCCGGTTCGGCAACAATATCGGCTAGGCTTAACAGCGATGAATTGAAATTATTGAACGGTACAACACTAGATGTTGATGGCTCAGGAACTTTTGCTGGATCAGTCACAGCAACTTCGTTGACAACTAACACCATATCATCAAACGGTTCAAACGCAGATTTAAGCATTCAGCCAAGCGGAACAGGTGATGTTTTGATAAGTGCATTAAGAGTCAACGGCACAACTTTAGATTCGTCAGATTCAACCAAGATAACCATTGCTGAAGCGGTGGATATAACAGGAGCATTGACATTTTCAGGATTTACCTTACCAACAAGTGATGGTACAGATGGTCAAGCTCTTGTCACAGACGGTTCAAAAACTCTAAGTTTTGGCACAGTTGGAGCGGCTCCTGTCAGTGATGACAGTGCGGCAAGTGTTGTTAATGACAAGATGATTAGGTCAACAGCAAGGACAATTGATTCTTTTCATACCACTTTCCAGGACAGTGTTCTTTACTATGTTGTGTCAAACGATTTCAACGAAGACGCGATAAACGTGCAAAAAGTTTCGGTTTGCCACAATGATTCTGTGTCACAATGATTCTGCCTCATTCATAGCAAGTGCAGGTATACAATCTAAAGCATCAACAACAATGACTGCTTTTACAACATCTGTGGATAACAGTATGGTTAGGGTCAAGGCGGCAAGTTCAAATGCAGTGGGAGGCTCATTGTCATTTTACAAATTTGGATTGGGAGACAACACATCAACAGGTACAAGTAACAATGTAATAATTTCACAGAACACAGATGTTGATTCAGCGGCAGAAAGTCTAGTGACTTTTGCTCATGCTGATTTCAGAGGTGCAAAACTATTCATAAGTGTAAACAACAACAGTAAAACAGAGGTTGGAAACACAGAGGCACTTGTTGTGCATGACGGCAGTAACGCATTCATATCACAGTTTGGTGGTATACAGACAGGAAATCAACCGATGTTGACACTGACAGCGGCCATATCTGGAAGTAACGTTGTGGTATCAGCGGCGGGTAATGAACCAAACTTGAGAGTCACAGTACACGCAATAATGTTGAAAGACACTATGACGTCCAATGATGGAACATACTCTAACGCAGAAGCAATCGCTCCTGTCACAATATCATCCAGTGCAACAGCAGTAGATGAACTGGTTGAAACAACTGCCAACGGAGCAGTGTACTACCTGGTCAGTAAAAATACCTCAGAGGGGGAATATGCAGTGAACGAAGTTTTCTTTGCAATGGGCGGCGGCGACATCACAGTGGCAAGTGGACCATTTGTCAGCACTAAAGGCACAAACCAACTGAACTTTACAGCAGATTACAAGGATGACGTTGAAAACACAGGTAGATTGTTGGCATCATCAACATCAGGTGGATCAACGACTGTAAGTGCATACAGAATAAACGCCCTGGCGAAATAATACCAAATTCTGGTAAATATACTATATTAATAACAATCATGCGGGAGATATGGAACCATGACAACAAGAAACTTTAGAGTAAACAACGGTTTGGAAGTAGGTGATATTACGATATCAGCCTCAGCAAACACAATCACAGGCGGAGCAACGGCGGCACCAAGTGCTGACGGACAATTCGCAAACAAGAAATACGTAGACGATTCGATAGCGGCTATTTCACAATCGGCTATTTCACAACTTAACTCCAACGTCACTGTAACTGACTCAGGAACAGGAAAAATTGAGATCACAGCAGACGGGACAGAGGTGGCGGACTTTGCGGTAGCGGCAACGACAATCACTGCCACAGGAGCAATCAACCTTTCAGCAGGTTCAGACGTAGTAATTCCAACCAACATTGGACTACACTTCACTGACGCCAACGAGAAGATCGAATCAAACGGAACAGATTTGACAATAAATGCAGGTGCAGATATCAACCTTACAGCAACGAATGATGTAAACATACCGGCCGATGTTGGTATTACATTCGGTGATGATGGTGAGAAAATCGAAGGTGATGGTACAGATTTAACTATCGCAACTTCAGGTGCACTTAACATCAACAACACAGGTACATGTACAGTGGCTGGTGCTTTGACAGTAACAGGTAACCTTACAGTAAACGGTACAACTTCAACAGTTAACTCTGTAAACACAACAATAGCAGATAACCTTATTGAACTAAACTCCGGTATATCAGCATCATCAAATGATGCAGGTATCATCATTGAGAGAGGTTCAACAGGTAACAACGCGGCTATCATCTGGGATGAGTCAGCAGACAAGTTCACGATGGGTACAACAACTGCAACAGCGGCTGATAAATCAGGTGGTATATCAGTATCGGTGTCAACACTAGTTGCCAACCTAGAAGGAACAGCAACAGCGGCACAATATTCTGACGTCGCTGAAAGATTTGCATCTGACTCAGTATACGCACCAGGAACAGTTGTAGCATTAGGTGGTGCTGAAGAGATAACACAGGTGAACGAAGAAGCATCAGACGAAGTGTTTGGTGTTGTTTCTAGCCTGGAACAAGCGGCATTCAAAATGAACGACGGCGCAGGTAACAACGAAACTCACCCTTATATCGCAATGACAGGTAGAGTTGACGTTAAGGTCATCGGCATAGTAAACAAAGGTGACAGATTGATTTCTGCATCGGTGCCAGGTTATGCTAGAGCGGCTACAAAAGCAGAATGCACAGCATTCAACGTAATTGGTAGAGCTTTAACTAGCAAAACAACAGCAGGACAAGGTTCAGTATTAGCGGCAGTAAGAGTAAGCCACTAGTAAATATACATACTTTTTAGTAGAATTAAAGGGCGGCTTTGTGTCGCCCTTTTTTTATATCATTTATAAATATTTTTACGTTCATCCAATGGGACGGAAGTAGGGCAACCGAAGGAACGCACTTTGTTGAAATAGGGAGAAGTGCGTGAAAGAATTAATCATCGAGCATAAGTTTCGTCACCTGCATTTAAGAGTGTTCAAGGGGATGGAAGATGACTATGACCTTGTATTCACTTCCTGTGACTATCCGTATTTTAGGGTACAATTTAAAGATTTAGACAAAATTAATTTAGATCATTTGTATCCTTTGTACAGAAACAGGGCGTGGATATTACAGTGGTTGCCACCAAGATGGTGTCATTATCTTGTTATAGGAGCGTAGTCAAACAATTAAGTCTAATATGGTTTGCAACTTGCCTTTGATACTTTTATTGTTAAGCGTATTTTTAAGGCCCATGTGTAAGTTCTTAGGCCAGCACTCGAAAGCAGTCCAACAGTAACCAGAGTGTTCGCCGTTGAGTTTTGGAATGAATTCTGATTCTATGGCAATGAGATATGTGTGAAAGAAAAACTTTTGGTCATTGGATGTAAACATCTCCAATGGTATCACTTTTTTAAATTTAGGTAGACTGCCAGTTTCCTCCTCTATTTCTCGTTTGAGTCCTTCGAAAGCGGATTCGGTAAATTTCGATCTGCCACCAACCAATCCCCACATTCCTTGCGTTTTTTTGTCTGTTCTCTGTAGGAATAGGAAACGTTTAGTGCTTGTTGCATAGAACAATGCTCCGGAACAAACTATATTATCTTTCATAACTTATTATAACAATTATGGCGTCTGGGCGTCAATTGATGAATTGTATCCTGCATCTTCACCACCATCAAGCACTATGCTCCAATTACCTTGTGTGTAGACCCCTTCGTAAGATTTAACCCATTCAGTACCATTGAATCTGTACTGTATGCCTGTGTTTTGATTGGTTACGTAGTGTTGTGTGCTGTCAGGGTTGCTGGCATCAAAAGCAACATTCCATTTTGATGTTGTGCTGTTGTATTCTATGATATCTCCTACACTGGCAACAAGTGTCCCCCAAGTAGAACTTTGGAAACTGGCTGTGCAGTCACCAACATCATTGATCACCAAGTATCTATCACCATTGGCAGGTGTGCCTGGATCGAATGTTGCAGGGTTGATAATTTTCTTAACGGCGGTGAGCGTGTTGGTAGGAATTGTATCATCATCAATTGTGTACAACAAAATTGTATCATCCAATGTTGTTGTTGCTATGGTTCCTATTATTTCCTTGCCGTCTGGTTGTGTCAATCTTATTTGTGATGTGCCATTTATAACTTTGCCGTACTGATCAATTAACACTTTCCAGTTCACTGCTGGTCCAAAAGTTTCAAAAGGATCAAAGTTGTTTGGTTCATTTGCCCCTGTGTGGAATCCGTCACCACCAGACTTGACATTTGTACCAGTAGATCCTAGCAACCTAAGTTGGTTACCTGTTACTAATAAGCCAAAATTATTAGGAGTTATAAAACTTTGTGAAATCAATGGACCACTAATCAATCCTTTTGCTATGCCACCTTCGTCGTCATACATGCTCATTATGATTTTTTGTACGACTCCAAGTTTTTTTACTTTTACAGGTGGTGATAAC
>LULO01000486.1_pt2 | contig 10613 bp, 5 predicted proteins | sample 728121 | NCBI WGS metagenome assembly LULO01 (sample SAMN03860287, study PRJNA289734) | marine metagenome | biome: seawater column; feature: ocean; material: water; isolation source: Red Sea water column Station 149 - depth 50m | place: Saudi Arabia: Red Sea | collected 2011-10-15 | depth 50 m | reverse complement strand
AATCTGGTCATCTCCGAGACCGAGGACGCCGACACCGCCACCTTCCGCCTGACCAAGTCCGGCTCACCGGGCGGATCGCTCGGCTTCATGAACCCGCCGGACCCCGCCTATGGCGACACGCAGGGCATCGCGTGGTTCAACAGCGAAGCCTACTGGGGCGGTCGCGCCTCCGGCCTGCTGGATGCCGGAAGCTACATGTATACCATCTTCCTGCACGAGTTCGGGCACGGGCTGGGCCTTGCGCATCCCTTTGACGGAAGCGGCCAGAACGTCATGCCGCAGGTTGGCGAGGGGCTGGGTCTGGACCAGGGCGTCTACACAGTGATGACCTACAACGACGGCTGGCCCGAGGCGCCAGAGGGCCTGCCCGAAAGCCGCGCATGGGGCTGGAACCTTGGCCCGTCGGCAATCGACATCGCGGTGATCCAATCGAAGTACGGTGCGAACATGGAGACCGCCACCGGTAACGACCGCTATGTCCTGCCCGACGAGAATGCGGACTGGACCGGCTACCTCGCCATCTGGGATGCGGGCGGGACGGACGAGATCCTCTATCGCGGTCAGGCGGACGCGGTGATCGACCTGCGCGCCGCGACCTTGAAGGCGAACACAGGCGGCGGTGGTTACGTCAGCCATGCCGAGGGAATCCACGGCGGGTTTACCATCGCGAATGGCGTGGTGATCGAAAAGGCCACGGGCGGGGCCGGCGATGACGAGATCACCGGGAACGGCGCACGCAACACACTGTCGGGCCGGGGTGGCGAGGATGTCATCCGGGGCGGCAACGGTAACGATAGGCTGATCGGCGGCGGCGGCTCGGACGACCTGTTCGGCGGCAATGGCCGCGACACCGTTATAGATCGCGAACAGCTCGCCGACCCAGTTGCCCGCCGCCTGATAAACCGCACTGGCCGCGTCGGTCGTGCCGAAATGATATTGCGCGACGATCGGCGTGGTATTGATCCACATGATGAACAGCGCCGACCAGCTGAAGAACTGTACCGCCGCGAGCCGCTTCATGAGCGGCGGCATTCCCGCAAAGTCGCCGACGATGCTTGACAGCATGTTCTTTTCATAGCCGCGGCGCGCGAGCGCGATGGCAATCATGCTGGCCAGGCCATAACCGATCAACAGCGTGCCGAGCAGCAGCACCTCGCGCAGCAGCGCAAATTCGACCTGAATCAAGATGACTGCCAGCCCGGCGGCAATCCAGCCAAAGTTGCCGATGTGGCTGCGCGACGCCAGCGCGCGCCCGGCCGGAGCATCGTCTGCATTCGCGGGTTCGAACGCAGCCATCTGCGCAGGGGTATATTCGCTGGTCGAAACGACGGTCCACAAAACTGCAAGAAACAGGGCTAGTCCGCCAAACCAGAAGGCATAGCGAACCGTATCGGGAATCTGCCCCGGTGGCGCGACATTGGCGACGCCTGCCGCCTCCATCAGCGCCGGGAACGACGAGCCGACGACCGCGCCGGCACCGATGAAGGCGGTCTGCACCGCATAACCGATGCTGTGCTGATCCTTGCGCAGCATATCGCCGACGAACGCCCGGAAGGGCTCCATCGAAATGTTGAGCGATGCGTCGAGAACCCACAGCATCATTGCCGCAAACCAGATGGACGGGCTTTCGGGCATGAGGAACAGCGCGATCGTCGCGAGCAGGGCGCCGGCAAGGAAATAGGGGCGCCGCCGACCAAGGCGGCCGAGCCAGGTACGGTCGCTCATGTGGCCGATGATCGGCTGGACGAGCAACCCGGTCAGCGGTGCCGCGACCCACAGTCCGGGCAATTTCTCGATATCCTCGCCCAACGATTGGAAAATGCGACTCATGTTCGCATTTTGCAGCGCGAAACCAATCTGGATGCCGAAAAAGCCGAAACTGACGTTCCACATGCCGGCGAAGCCCTGCCGCGGCTTTTCCATCATCTCTCTCCCATGGCCGCTGACGGCTGTTGTCGGCAAGACGTGTTGCAGCGGGCGGCGTGCGGGGCAAGCGCGCGGCAACCACGTATACGAATACGTTGACTAAACTGCTGTGCTTTGTCGCCTGATCAACCGGGCGGGCAACATGCGTTGCTCGACCGGTCGCCCGTCGATGCTGGCGAGAAGAGCATCGACAAGGAGCGTCCCTGCGCCCTTCATGTCCTGCATGACCGTCGTGAGCGTCGGTGAGGTCAGGCCAGCGGCGGGAATGTCGTCGAAGCCGATGATCGCGACATCTTGCGGGAGTTTCAGCCCTGCTTCGGAGAGTGCGCGCATTGCGCCGATCGCGATCAGGTCGCTCGCCGCGAAGATCGCGTCGAATCGCTTTCTGCCAGCGAGCAACGACTGCGCCGCGGCATAGCCCGATGCCTCCGAGGATATGGCGTCGCGTTGAAGCGCGGCATCTGGCACGATGTCGGCGGCACGAAGCGCCCGGCACAGACCGGTGTAGCGGTCCTGAAATTCGGGCGCATGGTCCGACGCATCGCCGAGGAAAGCGATCGCCCGGCGGCCTATTTCCACCAAGTGTGCTCCCGCCTGTTCGCCCGCGCCGACATTGTCCGACCCGACCGTCAACCCGATCCCCTCGCTCGACACCGAGCCCCAGCGAACGAAATTAGTGCCCATCTCGACCAGATGCTCGAGCTTGCTGAGATACAGCTGATAGTCGCCATAGCCGAGCAGGATGATTCCGTCCGACCGGTGGCTGTCCTGATAGGCGACGTGCCAGTCGTTGTGCATCTGCTGAAAACTGATGAGCAAGTCATATCCGCGCAGCGCGCATTCGCGGGTGATGGATCCCAGCATCGACAGGAAGAAGGGGTTGATCATCGATTCGTCGGGCGTCGGATCTTCAAAGAAGAGCAGCGCGAGCGTGTGGGTGCGTTGCGAGCGCAGGCTCGATGCATTCTTGTCGACCATGTAATTCAGTTCGCGTGCGATGCGTTCGATATTGGCCCGGGTCGCAGCGCTGACCGATTTGCTGCCGCGCAATGCGCGCGAGACCGTCGGCTGCGAGACGCCGGCAAGATAGGCGATGTCGAAACTCGTCGGCTTGACGGAGGGTGGCCGGCCCATGCTGTTCTCCCGGTCGCGGCGCCCTTATCGTTGGTCGCTCGGCGCGTACAAAGTAACCGGCGACCGCGGTCCTGCCAAGATATTGCAAGTCCCATCGCGCTTCGAACAGCCGCTGTGGCATTTGGGCGACACGTCGGGAATGCGCATATTATGCGTATACGTATACCCTATGGCCCTCGCAGCCGATTGGCCTCAATTGCGAGGGCGAAAGATGGGATCATCCCACGCATCGGAGAGGATAGTCGCGGCTGGCAGCCGCTTCCCTTGATGCTGGGCGCGCGATCCCGTCGAAGCCAGGGGAGCATAGATGACAAACAACAAAAGCCTTCGCCGCGGCGCCAGTGCCCTCGCACTTGGCCTCGCCTCGATTGTCTTCGCGCCGAGCGTCGCCTTGGCACAGGATACCGTCTCTTCGTCTGCGGACGATTCCAGCGGCGAGGGCGAGATCGTGGTCACCGGCTTCAGCGCCAGCCTGCAAAGCGCAGTCAATGCCAAGAAGAACCGCGACCAGGTGGTCGAATCGATTTCGGCCGAGGACATCGGCAAGCTGCCCGACGCCTCGATCGCCGAATCGATCGCGCGCCTGCCGGGCCTGACATCGCAGCGCGTATCGGGCCGTTCGAACGCGATCTCGATCCGCGGTTTCGCGCCCGACTTCTCGACCACGCTGCTCAACGGCCGCGAACAGACCTCGACCGGCGACAACCGTGCGGTCGAATATGACCAGTATCCCAGCGAAGTCATCAACCAGGTGCTCGTCTACAAGACTCCGATGGCGTCAATCGTCGGGCAGGGGCTTTCGGGTACCGTCGATCTGCGCACGATCCGTCCGCTCGACTATGGCAAGCGCGTCATCTCGGTCGGCGGGCGGGGCAGCTGGGCCGAAATCGGCAAGCTGAACGCCGGGTCGAAGAAATATGGCTACCGCGTCAACGGGGTGTACGTCGACCAGTTCGCGAACGACACGCTGGGGATCGCATTGTCGGCAAGCTATGTCGACGAACCCTATCAGATCCAGGAATTCAACGCGTGGGGCTATGCCGGCGACGGTACCGCGGCGAACCCGGTGGTCATCGGCGGGTCGAAAAGCTACGCGACCTCGACCCAGCTGACGCGGCTTGGCCTGCAGGGCACGGTGCAGTGGCGGCCGAGCCCCAATTTCACCTCGACGATCGATGCCTTTTATTCGGACTTCAAGGACGACCAGATCAAGCGCGGCATCGAGCTGCCCCTCGCCTTCGGCGGCGCCGGGGTCAATGTCACCGACGTCGACAGCAGCGGCCAATATGTCTTCGCGCGGTCGGGCACCTTCACCAATGTCGAGGGGGTCGTGCGCAACGACGTCTTCGAACGGCAGGCAAAGCTCTACAGCTTCGGCTGGAACAACCGCTGGGAAGGCGACGACGGCTGGAACGTCACCGCTGATATCAGCCTGTCGAATACCGACCGCAACGAACTGATCCTCGAAAGCAATGCCGGCACCGGGCGCGGCGCGGGCGTCGGCGCGACCGACACGATCGGCTTCAGCAGCGACCGCAACGGCACCGTGTTCAGCCCCGGCCTGAACTATGGCGACTATGATCTGATCCAGCTCACCAGCCCGCTCGGCTGGGGCGGCGACCAGACCGGTGTCGACGGTACGAGCATCCGCGGCGGCCAGGACGGCTATTACAACAACCGCATCATCAAGGACGAGCTCTGGCAATATCGCGTCGAAGTCGAACGCGAGCTCGACGGCTTCCTGAAATCGGTGCAGTTCGGCGTGAACTATACCGATCGCAGCAAGAGCCTGGTTCCCGACGAAGCCTTTGTCGGTCTCGTCGCCAACACCGACGGCCTGACCAGCGTGCCGATCCCCGAACAATATCGCCTCGGCACGACCAACCTGTCCTACCTCGGGCTGGGCCCCGTCGTCAGCTACGACCCGCGCGACCTGCTCGCGGCCGGCATCTATCAGCTGGTCGCCAATCCCTATGGCGACGTCGTGGTCAAATCCTACGACGTGTCCGAAAAGCTGATGACCACCTATCTCCAGGCCAACATCGACCAGGAAATGGGCTCGTCGGTGCTGACCGGGAATGTCGGCGTGCAGGCGATTTTCACCGACCAGAACTCGAACGGTGCGAGCGCCGCCTATATCGGCCAGAATGCGAATGGTTCGCCGAACATCCAGGGCATCCCGCAGCGTGCGAGCACCGACTATGTCGATGTGCTGCCCAGCCTGAACCTGTCGCTGCGTACGGCCAGCGATTTCGTGGTCCGCTTCAGCCTGGCGCGCGAGATCATCCGCCCGCGCCTCGACGACATGCGCGCGTCGCTGAAATATGGCACGACGATCGGCGACGTCGGCAGCGGCGTCTGCCCCGTCGGCCGCCAGTGCGCCGTCGTCCGCGGCGACGCGGGCAACCCGGACCTGCGTCCGTGGCGCGCCAATGCCGCCGACCTGACGTTCGAGAAATATTTCGGGTCGAAGGGTTATCTGGCCGTGCAGCTCTTCTACAAGGATCTGAAGAGCTATATCTACAATCAGGACGTCGCTTTCGATTTCACCGGCTATCCGATCCAGGATCCGGGCCTCGACGTGAACGGCAATCCGATCATCGTGAACTATCTGGGCACCGCGAACGTCCCGATCAACGGCAAGGGCGGCAAGCTTTACGGCGTCGAACTGGCGGGTACCTTGCCCCTTGGTGAGCTGGTATCGGCGCTCGACGGTTTCGGCGTGACGGGCGGTGCGTCCTATACGAAGACCAAGATCCAGCCGACACCGGGTGCGCCGGCCCAGGATATTCCCGGCTATTCGAAATGGGTCGCCAACGGCACCGCCTATTTCGAGAAATGGGGCTTCAACGCTCGCGTCAGCGCGCGCTACCGGTCGAGCTTCATCGGCGAGCTGTCGGGCTTCGGCGGCAATCGTGTCCGTCGCCGCGCCCGCGCCGAGACGATCGTCGATGCCCAAATCGGCTATGACTTCCAGCCGGGCAGCGCGCTCGAGGGGCTGTCGCTCTTCATTCAGGGTCAGAATCTGACGAACGAGCCCTTCGTCACCGACGATCCGCGCGATAGCCGGGCGGTGATCGACTATCAGGTCTATGGCAGCCGCTACCTAGCGGGCGCTTCGTTCAAATTCTGAACCCTCCCTGACGGGGGCGGCCGGGTCGCGCCGCCCCCGTCCTCTTGTTGCGCTACAGGGCAGAGGCTGATCTTATGTCCCCCATGCGGCTAGTTATCATCGGCGGAGGCACGGCAGGCTGGATGGCGGCCGCCTGCTTGCGCCGCTTTTTGCCGGCGGGCTGGTCGGTGTCGCTCGTCGAATCGGACGAGATCGGCACCGTTGGCGTCGGCGAAGCGACGATCCCGCAGATCCGTCTGTTCAACGACGCGCTCGGAATCGACGAGGATGAGTTTCTTGCCGCGACGCAGGGCACGATCAAGCTCGGCATCGAATTCAACGGCTGGACGCGGCCCGGTCATCGCTACATGCACGCCTTCGGCGCGGTCGGGCGCGGGCTCGGCCTGCTTGAGTTCCATCAATACTGGTTGCGCGCGCGGGCGGCCGGGGTAGCCGAAACGCTCGACCATTATTCGCTCAACGAGCGGGCCGCGTACGCGCGGCGGATGCAGCGCGACGCGCCTCGCACGTCGCCGCATCTGCTCGAGATGCCCTATGCATTCCATTTCGACGCCGCGCTCTACGCTGCCTTTCTACGCCGCCGCGCTGAAGCGAGCGGTGTCGAGCGGATCGAGGGAAAAGTTGTCGATGTCCGTCTGAATGGCGAGACCGGCGATGTCACCGGCGTCGCACTCGATGACGGGCGGTCTGTCGAGGGCGACTTCTTCATCGACTGTTCGGGCTTTCGGGGCCTGCTGATCGAGGGCGCGCTCGAAACCGGATATGAGGACTGGTCGCACTGGCTTCTCAACAATCGCGCGGTGGCGGTGCCGTGCGCGCACGGCGCCACGCCGCAGCTGCCGTGGACCGGCGCGACGACGCGCGACGCGGGTTGGCAATGGCGTATCCCGCTGCAGCACCGGATCGGCAACGGTTATGTCTATTGTTCGGACCATGTATCGGACGACGAGGCCGTCGCGACCCTGCTTGCCAATCTCGACGGACCCGCGCAGGCGGAACCGAACCGGCTGCGCTTCGTCAGCGGCAAGCGGCGCCGGATGTGGAACCGCAATGTCGTCGCGCTTGGCCTGGCTAGCGGCTTCATGGAGCCGCTCGAATCGACGAGCATCCATCTGGTGCAGGCCGGCATATCGCGGCTGCTCAAGATGTTGCCATCGGGTGCTACCGACCCCGCCGTCGCCGCCGAGTTCAACCGGCAGAGCGACTTCGAGTGGGAGCGTATCCGCGACTTCATCATCCTGCATTTCAAGGCAACCGAACGCCGCGACACCGCCTATTGGCGCGATCGGGCAGAGATGCCGGTTCCCGACACGCTCGCGGCGAAGATCGAACTGTTCCGCGCCCAGGGGCTCATCTTTCGCGAGCATGAGGAGCTGTTCACCGAATCGGGCTGGCTGCAAGTGCTGGTGGGGCAGGGGGTTGCGCCGCGCGCGTGGCATCCGCTCGCCGAGGGGATCGGCGCCGACGACCTTGCGCGCTATATGGCCGGCGTTGCGGCGATGGTCGAAGCGGAGGTCGCGCAAATGGCGAGCTATGACGATTTCCTTGCGGCAACCTCGCGCGCGGCGGTGGCGGCATGATCCGCGGGCTCGCAACGCTTGCGTTGATGCTGGCGCCGCTTCCGGTGCTGGCGCAGGCCGGCCTCGCCGACGTCCGCGCGCGTCCCGCGACCGACGAAGTGATTTATTTCGTGCTGCCCGACCGGTTCGAGAATGGCGACCCGCGCAACGATCGCGGCGGGCTGACGGGCGACCGGCTCGCAACCGGTTACGATCCGTCGGCCAAGGGCTTCTATCACGGCGGCGATCTTGCCGGGCTGACCAAGCGGCTCGATTATATCCAGGGGATGGGCGCCACCGCGATCTGGTTCGCCCCTATTTTCAAGAACAAGCCGGTGCAAGGACCCAAGGGCGACGAGAGCGCTGGTTATCACGGCTATTGGGTGACCGATTTCACGCGTGTCGATCCGCACTTCGGGACCAATGACGAATTCCGGGCTTTCGTCGACGCGGCGCACGCGCGCGGGATGAAGGTCTATATGGACATCATCACCAATCACACCGCCGACGTCATTCGCTACACCGAAGGCGACGGGACGGGGTACCGCTATCGCAGCCTTGCCGATTATCCCTTTTCATGGCGCGGCGGTGCCGGCGGCGCGGCGATCAATCGGGGTTTCGCCGGCGACGGTGATCGCTCGCCCGAAAACTGGGCGAAGCTGACCGATCCATCGTTCGCCTATACGCCCGTCGTGCCGAAGGGTGAGGAAAAGGCCAAGGTGCCGGCGTGGCTGAACGACCCGATCTATTATCATAATCGCGGAAACAGCGACTGGGTCGGCGAGTCTGCGCTCTATGGCGATTTTGCAGGGCTAGACGATCTCGCGACCGAGAATCCGAAGGTCGTGCAGGGCTTCATCGACATCTATGGCCGCTGGATCGACGCGTTCGGGATCGACGGATTCCGCATCGACACCGCGAAGCATGTGAACCCAGAATTCTGGCAGGCCTTCGTGCCGGCGATGCTGGCGCGGGCGAAAGCGCGGGGGATTCCGAATTTCCACATCTTCGGGGAAGTCTATAACGACGCGGTCGACCCCGGATCGCTGGCGCGCCACACGCGCGTCGCCGGATTGCCAGCGGTGCTCGACTTCAGCTTTGCGCGCGCGGTGATCGATGCGGTCGGCGGAACAACCGGAACCGCCGTGTTCGAACGGCTGTTCGATGGCGATGTGCTGTACAAGGGCGGGCCGGCCGCGGCGCTGCAGCTCCCGACCTTCCTCGGCAACCACGACATGGGCCGCTTCGCGATGTTCGTGAAGCAGGCAAACCCCGGTGCGAGCGCCGACGACCTGCTGAAGCGCGTGATGCTGGGCCATGCCATGCTGCTGACGCTGCGCGGTGTCCCGACGATCTATTATGGCGACGAACAGGGCTTCGTGTCCGACGGGGGTGACCAGCTCGCGCGCGAGGACATGTTCGCCTCGATGGTCGACGTCTATAACGACAACGACCTGATCGGCACCGATGCGACCACCGCGTCGGCCAATTTCGACCCGGCGCATCCGCTCTACCGCGAGATCGCGGCGCTTTCGGCGATCCGCCGCAAGACGCCCGCGCTGCTGCACGGGACGACGAAGCTTCGCGCCATTTCGGAAAAGCCCGGCTTGCTCGCGGTCTCGCGGTTCGATCCGGACTCCGGCCGCGAAGTGCTACTGGCGTTCAATACGTCTGCAACGCCCGTCTCGGCCAATATTGCCATCGACATGAAAAGCGCGGCCTTTACGTCGCTCCTTGGCGACTGCCCGGCGCACGCCGCCGCACCGGGCAGCCTGTCCCTCACTCTCCCCGCCTTCGGCACCGCCATATGCCAGGCCAACGAATAAGCGGAAAAACGACGCGTGACGACGAACCATAGCCTTGCCAAACAACCGCACGCCGTCGCCGACGCCGACCTGCCGTGGTGGAAGGGCGCGGCGATCTACCAGATTTATCCGCGCAGCTTTGCCGATTCAAACGGCGACGGGATCGGCGATCTGGCCGGCATCACCGCGCGGCTCGATTATGTCGCCTCGCTGGGTGTCGATGCAATCTGGCTGTCGCCCTTCTATCCCTCGCCAATGGACGATTTCGGATACGACATTGCCGATTATTACGGCGTCGATCCGATCTTCGGGACGCTCGACGATTTCGACGCGCTCGTCGCGCGCGCGCACGCGCTGGGTCTGAAGGTGACGACCGACCTTGTCTTTGCACACACGTCGGACCGGCACGACTGGTTCGCGACCAGTCGCGCGAGCAGGGATAATGCGATGGCCGACTGGTATGTCTGGGCCGATGCGAAGCCCGACGGCTCGCCGCCGACTAATTGGCAGTCGGTGTTCGGCGGTCCGGCATGGACGTGGGACGCGCGGCGCGGCCAATATTATATGCACAATTTCCTCGGGACCCAGCCGCAGCTCAACGTCCACAATCGCGCGGTGCAGGATGCGTTGCTGGACGTGGTCCGCTTCTGGCTCGACCGCGGCGTCGACGGGTTCCGCATCGACGCGATCAATTTTGCGATGCACGATCCCGAATTGCGCGACAATCCTCCGGCGCCGCCGTCGAACAAGGTCCGCACCCGGCCGTTCGATTTTCAGCTGAAAATCCACAACCAGTCGCATCCCGACATTCCGCTGTTCCTCGAACGCATTCGCGCGCTAACCGACGAATATGGCGGCAGCTTCACCGTCGCCGAGGTTGGCGGCGACGATGCGGTGCGCGAGATGAAGCTGTTCACCGCGGGCGACCGGCGCCTGAACAGCGCCTATGGTTTCGACTTCCTCTACGCCGACCGGCTGACGCCGAAGCTCGTTCGCGAAGCTGCCGAGCAATGGCCCGACGCGCCGGGTATCGGCTGGCCGAGCTGGGCCTTCGAA
>LULO01001471.1_pt1 | contig 10614 bp, 20 predicted proteins | sample 728121 | NCBI WGS metagenome assembly LULO01 (sample SAMN03860287, study PRJNA289734) | marine metagenome | biome: seawater column; feature: ocean; material: water; isolation source: Red Sea water column Station 149 - depth 50m | place: Saudi Arabia: Red Sea | collected 2011-10-15 | depth 50 m | reverse complement strand
ATCGGTCATCAATGTTTCAGAGATTCTTTTGCCTTCGTCATAACAGGCACGAGGTCCAATAGTATTTACATTGCCGAGATAATATTCTGGCTGTGGATGGATTTGTGGGTCACCATAAATCTCAGAGGTACTGGTAAAAAGTATTCTTGCTCCCGATCTTTTTGCTAATCCGAGCATATTATATGTACCAAAAAAGCTAGTTTTTATGGTTTTTATAGGATTTATTTGGTACTGAACAGGGCTTGCTGGACAAGCTAAATGCCAAATGCGGTCTACCTCTAACAGTATAGGCTCAATTACATCATGTCTAATCAGTTCAAAGTTCTTGTGACCAATCAGATGGGCAACATTTCTTTTCTTACCAGTATGGAAATTATCAAGACAAATAACCTCTTGATTGTCTTTTATTAGTGAGTCGACCAAATGTGATCCAAGAAAGCCAGCACCACCAGTAACTAAATGTCGCATATAAATAAGTTGTTACTGTGATGTTACAACAAATTTAATTGGTTTACAATTAATATTAATTGTATTATAATTAAAATGTCAAAACAAAACAGACTTCTTATGACAAACGAAACAACTTACGATCAAGAAACACAAGACTTGATCTTAAAAAACATGGTTAACTCAATTGCTGATGACTATGCAGAAATGTACAGTTCAACACCTAATCCAATCAAAGATGTTTTAAATCAACTTCTTATGTTTGGAGAGGAAGAGGGTGTACTTGTTACAACAGCAATCAAAAAACTTTATAAAGTTAATCAAGAATACAAGGAGGGTAAATAAATGAAACGTGGTCACTACTACAATCAAGCAGAAAAAGCTTTTAAAATACTTGATAAATTCCACACCAAGATGTTTGATCTTGGTGGGGAGGAATCAGAACATTGGTCAGATGACTTTAATGGCAGAGAATCTTGTCTCCGCAGATCACTTGAAGCAGGCAAAGATGATGTAGCGTTTGTCAAACTAGAACAATACGACAGACGAATTAATATGTGCGATCAGGATATAAAAGACTACAAAGAACAAATTAAATATCTCAGAAAAAAAATTGCTAGAGAGCAAACAAGAAAAGACAATATTCAAAAAGAAAAGTTGGATTGTATTTTGGAATGGGATATGGACTATAAAACTATAGAAAAAAGACTAACAAACGAGTTTCCAGAATTTATACCATGACTTTCTTTAACACAATAGACGAGAATCCAGATGAGCTTGCTAAATCGCAAGCTCAAGCTCTGACACAAGAGCAAAAAATAATGCAATGTTTTAATCAGTACGAAAAGCCATTGAGTCCGTCAATGATTCTTTCTATTTCTGGTTTAAAATGTCCAATAACCTCTATCAGAAGAGCAATGACCAACTTATCTGATAATGGCAAACTCGAAAAGACAAAGGAATTTGTTATGGGCAATTATGGTAAAAAAGAACATTTATGGCAATTACCAAAAAAACCAGAAGAGTACAAACAATCAAGTTTTGATTTAACAAATTTCCAACTTTATGATTGGGAAAAATAATGGATTATTCGTCTTATAAACGTACCTTTCCCAATCTTTCTGTTCGTGAGATAGAAAGATTGCATCAATTTAAAACCAACTTCCCTAATCAGACAATCGAATGGTTAAAAATAATTGATAAAAGTAATGACTCTGACCCATCTAGAGCAAGAGCTATTGACCTTGCAAGGATAAGATCAGCAGTTAGATATAATGAAACCAATGGACCAAAAAAGAATTACGGGAGCAATACTAAAAAAGTTAAACAAGTTGATCGTAAAAAGTTACAAGCAGAAGAACGTAAATTGTTGATACCAAACAAACAAATGCCTACTTCAAAACTAACTAAAACAGATCAAAAACTGTTTAGAGGAACCGCAGCAGAGGTTCATGGATTTATGTCTAACGAGGACATTCTTAATTCAATCGGCTGTAACTTCAATGTTGACCGCAGACCTCATAAAATTAATGATCGTGAATATCCAGAAATACAAATCTGGCACAGAAGCGATAATATGGATGCTCTAGGGGTATTCGGAAAGAGACGCCAATGTATTCAGCCAACTACATTCATTGATTACTTCAGACAATTCTGTGATGCAAGTCAAAAAGAGATTACACTTGACCTTGTTGGTTCATTTGATGCTGGCAAAACTTTTTACATGGCATCAAAGCTAACTAACGATCAAACAAAATTCAGTGATGTCGGAGATAAAACCGACAGTTGGTTGGTTGTAACTGATTACTACGGTGAATCAAAATCTCCAAAAGTAATGGTTTTGTTCAATGAGCTAGTTTGCACAAACGGAATGACTAGACAAATTCATCAAAGATTTAATTGTTTCTCACACTTGAGAGAAATGACATTCGGTGATGTTCAACCTGTACTTGATGCAGCAATCAAGGAATCACAGGAATATAACAGAATCAAAGACAAGTGTATTAAAACACCAATCACAATGGATACAGCAAAAAATGCTATCAGAGGATTCTTTGATGATGAAAAAGCTGAAATGCTTAAAACTAGAACTGTTGAAAAAATCCTTAGTGAAGGACTTATCGGTGGTGATCTTGAATCTAGAAACGGAACTGCTTGGGGTCTTGTTTCTGCAATGACACAATACACCAGCCACAACAGAACAAAAGCGGCTGACCAAACAGATGAGAGAACATTTGCTTCTCAACTAGATGGTTCTAGAAATTACATGAATAAAAAGTTCCTTGAATACCTAGAAACACAAATGCTTGTTACTGCATGACAAACAAACCTGACCTACTGACTCTGAAAGGGTCAGTAGGTATCAAATACTTTTACTATCTCCTAACTCAAGTAGGGTTGGGAGATACAAAAGCATACGAAATTGCACAAACCGCTGCACAAACTAATGCCTTTCTTGCAGATGGTGGCAAAAAAGGGATAAAAGCAGCAAAAAGTCTGATTGATTTAGAAGCACGTTGGTATAATTCCGTGCGAAAAACCGATAAACCTGATTACGATTGTTATTCTGAGGACATTTATTTAGCAGAAGTATGGTGCTGTTGGGATTTTTATGCACGCAAATATATTAATGACCTGAAAAATAATCGAAATGTACCACCATTTGGTTTTAAAAAATTAATTAAAGATTATACAAACATAGTGGATCTCGGTAATGGTGTAGGAATGTCATCTGCTGCACTAAAACAAACATTTCCAAAAAATATTGTTTACGGAACTAATTTACCTGATACTACTCAATGGAAATTTAATAAATTACTTTCTGAAGAATACGACTACAAACTGATAGATGATCTTAAAAAACTGCCTAAAGATATTGAATTTGTTTTCGCTTCAGAATATTTCGAACATTTTCCTGACCCGATCAATCATCTGACAGACGTTTTAACATATTGTAATCCAAAAATATTAGTCTGTGCAAACGCTTTCAAGCCTGACAGTATCGGTCATTTTGATAATTATAGCCATGGTTCTGAAGTTCTTTCACCAAAAGAAATCTCTCGGGAGTTTACAAAGTTTTTAAAAGATAATGGCTACATTAAGTTAAAAACAAAACTTTGGAATCAAAGACCAACAATATATTTAAGGGGTGGTTTACATTTGCTATAATTGTATTATATTTAAAAAACCCATAAACAATATGGCTCGCAGACCAAAAGGCTCAGTTCTTCGAACTTGTGTCATTCAATCTAAACTTACCCCTCGTGTCGGACAAGCTCTTGACCAATTTGCTAACCAACAACAAAAATCAATCAGCACAGTCGTACAGGAAGTTATTGAAAAAGAACTCACTGTATCTGGCTTTTTAAATGATTGACGAAGATTATTCAATGGAAATACAGGGTGTCGCCGATAACCTTGTAAGTGTTGAAAAGGAACAACAAGCATATAAAATGCTCCAATCAATTCCTTATTCTTTACCCCCTGCTGAATTTAATTGGGAACTAGCTGCAAGAGGTTTCTACACCAAAATGCAAAAAGAACGAAGTGATAAAGCTCTTGATGAGTTTGAAAAGGAACTTCAACCTAAAATAAGCGGAGAAATGTCAGCATTTCTTGAGCTTGAGGCACTAGGGATTTACAGCGAAAAAGATCAATTTAACCCAAACAAAGCAGACAATGATTTCTACACCAAACGACTTGAACGAGTACGAAAACTACGAAGAGACGATACTCAAGGAGGACTTGGAAAAGTTAAATCAAATAGATCAATACGCAATCAAAGTAATAGATTTAGAGAAAGATACTACAAGACAGATTGAACTGTTAAAACTTTGGACACAAAGAGATTTACATTTTTCAATCAGCAATACATTTGCTTGGAAAATAATTTGCAAAGCATCAGGTCAAAAGCTCGGGATTCCTGAACCAGTTAGTGGTGATACTGAAATTGATATCACAGAAGATTCAATGGTATGGGGTGAGATACTTATGTATGAAAGCTGGAATCTTATTTCGGCTTTACCAAAAGTTGGTAAATCTGCATTAGTTATTGGTATTGCTGGTGCTGTTTTAAATAATAAAAAAGAGTTTTTAGGACTTCCACTAACACATAGATTTGACAATTTAATTATTGTTGGAAATGACCAAAGCAACAAACAATGGGGCAAATTATTTTTACGCGAATCCCTATGTACAAAAAGTGGTAACAGAATAAAAATTGACCCAAGAATTGCTTTATGGTCGCAGGGTTCTGGGATTCAACTAAATGAAGAAGGAATACAGAGAATTGTAGAGGAATGTAAGAAAAGGCCAAACTCTTTATTACTGATCGACACTTTAAGATCAGTTACGTCTCAAATGGGTCTAGATGAGAATAAAACTGAGATTTCAGCACCGATAAGAAGAATACAAGATGCAACAGCAGACCTTGGTGTTACAGGCGTGATATTGCACCATACAACAAAATCTGTTTATGGTGGAAATGCTGTTATTGCATCAAGTGGTAGTGCTGCGATTCCTGCTGCATTTGACCAAACTATTTTAATGAATTGGCTTAAACCAGTTTCAGATCAATCAACGCAAACAGATAAAAGAATTGCAATAAGTTGTATGGGTCGTGGTATCAGTTCAACAATAGTAGCAGAGCTAACTGATAATAAATGGATTTCGCATGGTGATGGAGAAGAAGCGATTAGAGCAGAGAAAATCTCAGAGTTAGAGGATAATTTACAAGGCAGACAAGGTGATGTATATGACCGATTAATACAGGCTTGGGAAACAAATACAAAAATGTCTACTGTTGATATTGCAAACGCTTTAAATTTAACCGCAAACAAAGCTTTGCGGACATTAAAGGCATTAGAAAGAAAAGGTTTAGTAATGCAAGATGGTGTAGCTCCTCGTACAAATGAAAAAGGTAGACCAATTGCATTATTCAGACCAACTAAGGGGGACACATTTAATGGGTGTTTTAATGACTTTAATGATTTTAATACTAATAAAACCCCTAAAAACATTAAAACCCCTGCTTTTTCTCCTCCCCTGAGAGAACAGGTGCCAATAAATTTACCAGTTCAACGACTTGTTGATAATGGTGATTGGCAAAATGGTTGGATAATTTCAGATAATACTGATTTATCTAACATACAAATTGCCAGAGTTGGTTCTCCACACATTTGCATTGATAACTGCAAATGGTTAATTGACCTACGCCCCTGTAAAAACAACTAAAACAATGACTACCAAACCAAAATTACTTAATTCATTACCAATCGAGTTTGATGAAGAGACTCACAGGTATATCTGGACTCCAACAAACGAAACAATGGCAAATTCAGTTACTTCTATTACTGGATTTGATATGCCAGAAAGCAAACGAAAAAGTATTGAACAGTTCAAACATATCTGGGCGCCTCGTGGAACTGCTGTCCACAAGGCACTCGAATGTTATTTGCTTGATAAACAAGTACCAGAACAACCAAAATATGATGATTGGGTAGTACCACTTCTAACACATCAGTATTTCCAAGAATTTTTTAAACCGCTTGCTGTTGAATATCGGGTTGTCGATTTAAAAAATAGTATTGGCGGAACGCTTGACGCATATGGAATTGATACCAGAACTAATAAAAAAGTATTAATGGATTTAAAAACACAATCAAATCCAAATGCAAACGCATATAACACTAATGAACAGCTTGGTGCTTATTACTCCATGCTCAGTTCAAATGGTATACATGTAGACGAATGTCGAACTGTTTGGTGCAGACCAAATAAAACTGTGGTTGGAGAATATCAAGACCCACAACAATGCTATTCAGATTGGGTAGACAAACTTGATATATGGAAAATGTATCAGGAAGAATTTTAAACACTAGCAAAACATATAAAAGGTACTACAATAAAGTACAGGAGTAGGGGTACTCCTGTTTGGTAGAGAAAGGGCTAGGTGTTTCCTGTTTTGACCTAGCCCTTTTTTAATGCATAAAAAAAGCCCCCCGAAGGAGGCATTTAAGTTAAACCACTACATATATTTTTTCAATATATGGACATTCTTCTTTTGACTCAAGGCAAGTAATGTTCCCAGAATAATCTGCTGACCATCCTTCGGCTTTTGATATGTCATAAAGATGAACACATAATCTTTGCTCGCCAGTTTTTTTGAATTTAAACATGTGCTTCCAATCTTGTTTGAAATGCTTTCCAGCCTTATAAGCTAGAACATGATTATCTTCATCTGAGCCTTGCGCCCAAGAAGAACCGCCACCGCTTGTATAAATAATTGCAAGCTTTGTGGCTTTGTCGTCAACTGTTTTAGTTGACTTTTTAGACTTGTTAGTACAAGTTAATTATAATACAATTAATTTTATTTGTATTACAATTAATTAGTCTTGTAACAATCTGAAACAATTGTATTACAATTATTACAGTTTTGTAAATATCATATTTATTGTATTACAATTACTAAGTTTTATTGTATTATGTATATATACAAATCAAACAAACTCAAACAAATGGACATCTTTGACAGAAATCAACCAAGAAGATTAGCTTTAGCAGAAGCAATCAAAAAGGCTGAATATGCTCTTCAAGAAACTGAAGAATACTATAGATTACAAATCTTAAAAGAACAGCAAAAAATGCTTCCAAACAATCAAGGCTACACAATGTCTGACATCAGTTGGGAAAGAGCAAAACAACTTGGCAAAGAAGAGCTTGCTCAACACAGAGAAAGAATTGACAAAGAAAACGAAGCAGATTGGGAGCATAATGAAAGAAAATATGCCATGTTCTGCAGAGTCCACAGGCTAGAAACTTTCTAGCTTTTTTAATGTATTACAATTATTACAGTTTTGTAAACATACTAATAATTGTAATACAATTACTAAGATTTATTGTATTATATAAATATACCAAACAAACATTCTTTAAACAAAATGGAAAACACAATCAAAGCTCCAACTTACAAATTTCACAAAGAGTTATTTACATACGACGGAGGGGATTTATGGTATGGTCATAACTTAAACGACGAAGTGTTCATTGCTCGTTTTAAACATGGACCAAAAAACTACAGAAAGTGGATTAACTTCCTTTGCAAAAATTTTACTGTTGAAAGTTACTTACAAGATGCAGAAAAAACAAATCCAAGAGAAGCAGTTGAGGCAAGAGGATTTGTAGATGAAATAACAATTGCTTGCATGAAAGCAAAGCTAATTGATAAGGACAAAATCATTGCTGAATTAAACAAAAGGTTGGAAGCTAAATAACTTCCAACCCTTGTGGCATTAAATCTGAATAGTGGAAAATACAGTAGCTCCTCGCAGATTTATGTAAGTCCACATCTCTAGTGGGTTGACTAGGTTCGTATTGTTCTCATTAAAGGCTCAGTAATGGTTTTAGAGTTTTGTACCAGCCGCCTGACCGCCCACAATTAAGACTCTTGCAAATGATCTGCAAGGGTCTTTTTTATTCGTATTACAATTGTTACAGTTTTGTAAATAGGAGTTTAATTGTAATACAATTGTTTGTATAATGTATATATACCAAACAAACAAAACAAATGGTTACTAAATTCAACCCCACTCACAAAATGACAGGCATTGGACAAATCGCTGTTCCTGTTATTATCAATTTCAAACGTGACGCATTATGGCTTGTAACTGATGCAGATGGCAAGCAATACTGGGTTGGCAAATACAACGTAGAGGAAATCTAATGAAACTCTACAAAACCAAAAAATTTGATCTTGGAATTGCATACGCAAAACCTACAAATCACAGACTTGACCCTGACGGTCACATCATTGCAGATTTCACTATCGTAATGACACCAGTAGATTTACAAGCAGAAATCGGTAAATTCAATACATACAAATTAAGAGATATGGAGACTATCAAATGAATATCCATTACGAAACTAAAACAGAGCTTGTAGAAAAAATGGAAGCTCTAAAAGTTGACATTAACGAAGCTGATGAAAAATATCAACAAGCATTGGCTCGTGGTGACTTTGATACTTGTGGCAAGTATTCAAACGAACGTGCGCAATACAGACGCACATTCGCAAAATTATTAAAATACAAAATTAAGAGGAAATGGTTATGAAAACTGAGTACAAAATTTACCCACGCTCTAAAGTACATGAATTAATCGTTGACTTTATCGAAAAGAATAAAATTCATGCACAATACGGCAATGATTCAGAAGGATTATTGGTTGTACAATTTTTAGTGGAGGAAGAATATGAATAAAACTTTTTACTTACTACAGTACATAGTCTTTCCCGTAGCATTATTTGTCACACTTAATTCTACTTTGACAGATATGACTGTTGCCGATTGCAATGCAGGGGTACAATTAGCTTGCGATGAATTGCATAAATGAAAACATTTAACTTTCCCTACAACCCCTATATAGGTCAAATTTATCTAGATCCTAATTACAGGACTTGGGAGTTTGACAGTACAGAAGAAGAAGGAAAAGGTAAATGGGTCGATATAACTGAATACGAATTAGCACCTTGGTGGAATTAATGGATCAAACTTTTAAACATAAATGGATTAAGATAATTAATCAATCAAACGAGCAAAAATGTCGATTATTTATAAAAAGACTAAAACAACAACCTATTGATGTTCCATTTAATTCCAAACAAAAATTTGTTTGGAAATTACTTAGAAGCAGATTAGAATATTTAGCTCAAGAAAAAAATACAAATAAAGAAATAATTAAACTTCCTACAGCAGAACCAACAGACTTAAATTGGAAAAATCCAAAAGCAATTTTCAATAGAGCTTTACAAGAGTTTTTATTTACAAAAGAAAAAAGAAATAATACAACAAGATGAATGAACCAAAAATGATTGTTGTTAGAGGAAAGCCTGCTCCTCAAGGAAGTAAAGTAAGTTTTCGAAATGGATATATGAAAGAAGCAAGTCAGTTTCTTATGCCATGGCGAAATCAAATTGTTTCAGCCTGTATTGAGCAAAAAATAAATAATGGTGAGATTATAGAACAACCTGTAGAAATATTTATTGACTTTTTGTTTCATAGACCACAGGCACATTATGGAACTGGTAGAAATGAAGGAAATCTAAAACCATCTGCACCGAAATATCCAACAACAAGAACGACAGGCGATATTGATAAACTGTGCAGAAGTACTTTAGATGGATTATCAGTACCTAGTGGTGGTATTTTATTACGAGATGATTCTCTTGTTGTAAATCTTAGAGCAAAAAAATCATTTGCTACAAAAGGTGGATTTCAAGGAGCTTTTATTCATATATGGCAGTTATAATAAGTAACACTTAAAAGGTGTACATAACTCCTAAACTGGCTGCAGCGTTATGCAAATTTCAGATGGAATACAGCAACGCAGTCCGTGATGCGTCAGGTAACTTTGGCTCGTATGTTTCACTAAGCGAAGCAGAATATGCTGTTAGTCCGGCTACAAAATTTGGACTATCACATACATTTATTATTGAAAGTGCAACGTCACATTCAGACGATCATATTATCTGGATAACTCTCAGAATTATGCATGAATCTGGAGAATACATTGATTCCAGACTACCTATAGTTACAGATAATCAAAGAGGGCAAAACATCTACCACAAAATGGGTAGTGCTATTACATATGCCAGAAGATATATGTTGCTTGCTGCTTATGGATTAGGTCAAGCTGATGATGAAGCTGATGCATTTAGTCAAAAATGTGCTGATGCAGATAATACTGGTAAAGCTAGAAATAATAAAATTAGCAAACCAAAATTTCAAGTATCAACAACAAAACCACCAAAGGGTCAAGAAAAAATATCTGAAGAAGCATTTGCACAATTACGTGCTGAATTAAATTCCAGACCTGATAAAAAACAAATAATGGATAATTTTAAAAACAAATTCTATCCATCAGTTGACAAGCTATTAGCTAATCACATTGAATTAACAATCCACGAGGATTTTCTTCGTGAACAAATGACAAAATCTAAGGAGAAAAAGTAAATGTCTGAAACACCAAAATCAAAGTTTTCCATGTGGTTTAACTGCCAATCAGAAAACGAACAACACAAATATTGGTCTGTATCTGAAATAACAGTTGATGAGGTTTTAAAACTCTACGATTATGCTATGGACGAAAAAAATCTTATAAAAGATTATAAAGG
>LULO01000483.1_pt1 | contig 10626 bp, 12 predicted proteins | sample 728121 | NCBI WGS metagenome assembly LULO01 (sample SAMN03860287, study PRJNA289734) | marine metagenome | biome: seawater column; feature: ocean; material: water; isolation source: Red Sea water column Station 149 - depth 50m | place: Saudi Arabia: Red Sea | collected 2011-10-15 | depth 50 m | reverse complement strand
ATACAATTAGTTCATAGGAGATAACATGGCAACAATAACATCAGTAGGTGGTGTTCAATATATAGGTGATGCACCAGCAGGTGAATCTATACACGAACATGATTCTGAAATAAATAAAGATCAAATAATAACTAGTGCTGTTTTAGCTGGACCAATTACATTTGCAGCTACAGTTACTGTTACTGGTACAGTTGTTGTTGTATGACAAATATATACGACAAAAATCAAGAGATACATATTGATAGAGGAACTCGTAAATTAGTTGTTAGAAGTAGACAAGATACTAATCCTATTATGAAACAAAACAAAATGTTTCGTAATCATATACCTGAAGCTCAAAGAGGTGATATGCAAAGAATTGCACAGATACCTTTAATCGCATTACAAATAAAAACTAAAGAGTTACATGGACATTCTAATTGGTTTAAGTTAGATCTTGATCAACAAAAATCATTAATTAAAGGAATGATCAATAGTAACGAATTTCAAAACTTTAAGACAGGAAGTAAAAATTTATAATGGCATTAGATACATATACAAATTTAAAAACAGCTATTGCTAACTTTTTAGCTAGAGATGATTTAACTTCTGAGATAGATGATTTTATAGACTTAACTGAAGCAGAGTTTAATAGAGAACTAAGAATTAGAGCTATGGAAACATCTGTATCATTTACAATTGATTCTGAGCAAGAAACTTTACCTACAGGATTTTTAGGTGTACGAAGTTTTTTTGTTAATAATAGTGGCAAAGAAACATTACAGTTTGTAACACCATATCATCAGTTTCATACAAGAGGTAGCTCACAATCAGGAACACCTAGAACATATAGTATTGAAGGATCTAATTTTAGATTTGCACCAGCACCAGATACATCATACACAGCTACACTAGTTTATTATAAAGCGTTTGATAGCCTTGATGGCTCTACAGCTACTAACTATATTTTAACTAATCATCCTGCTGTATATCTTTACGGTAGTTTATATCATGCTAGTAATTTTATTAGAGGTATAGACCCTCAAACAGTAGAACAATGGAAAGGCTTGTTTGTTGAAGGTATTAATCAGATTAAATTAAAAGATGACGGTGATAAATACAATGGGTCACCTTTAATTCAACATTCTGGTATTAATATCAACAATCATGATAATGTTAACTAATGCAAGTACCTTTTGGAGAATGGTTACCTGATCTACCAGATCATTTAAACCCAGGAGCAACACAAGCTAAGAATGTTTATCCTGCTGTAAATAGTTATAGACCTTGGAAAAATATAACTACAGCTACAGCAAATGCATTAGATAATAGATGTCAGGGAGCTTCATCATTTACATCTGATGGTGGTAATGTCAGTATTTTTGCTGGTGATTCTAGTAAACTATATAGAATACTTGCAAACTCAGTAGTCGATGAAAGTGGTGGCACTACATTTAATACTGCTGATAATGGTTATTGGGATTTTGTTAAGTTTGGAGAAACAGTCATAGCTTTTAATGGTGTAGATGCACCTCAAGCATGGTCACTAGATACATCCACAGACTTTGCTGCATTAGGTGGATCACCTCCATCATTTAGACACGCAGCTGTTGTAAATAATTTTGTAGTAACTGGTTTTCAATCTACTGCTCGTAATAGAGTACAATGGTCATCAATTAATAGTGCTACATCATGGACTTCTGGAATCAATCAAGCTGACTCAGAAGATCTACCAGAGGGTGGAGTTGTTACTGGAGTAACTGGTGGACAGTATGGATTAATATTTCAAGAGAATAGAATCACACGAATGGATTATCGTGGTGGTAACGTAGTATTTTCTTTTAGAAGAATTGAAGATAACATAGGAGCTGTACAAGGTAAGACAGTTATCAAAGTTGGTAACCTTGTATATTTTTTATCTGAAGATGGTTTTAGAGTAACAGATGGTAACTCATCTAAACCTATTGGCAATGGTAAAGTAGATCGTTTCTTTAAAGATGATTTACGATTTGCACATAGAGAAAGAGTTAAAGCAGCTGTTGATTATAAAAATAAATTAGTATGTTGGTCATATCCATCTACAGCTAGTGGAGTAACAGATAAGATTATAGTTTATAACTATGAAACATCTAGATGGTCTATTGTAGAACTATCACATGAAATGATATTTAACTACATATCACCTGGCTATTCTGTAGATGATTTAGATAACTATCCATCATCAGGCTCAAATAACTTAGATGCAATCAATGTACCACTTGATAGTGATATATTTGTTGGAGGATTAAGATCATTTGGTGTATTTGATACATCACATAAGTTTGGAACATTTGAGGGAGATAACTTAGCGTGTGAAATAGGTACAGCAGAAACAGAACTATTCCCACAACATAGATCTTTAGTGACTCATGTAAGACCTATAACAGATACGACATCAGCAACTGGCTCACTTACATTTAGAAACAGAGTTGGAGATGCACAATCAACAACATCACCAGTTGCAACTATGCACGCATCAGGAACAATACCATTCCATAAAAGTGCAAGATATTTTAAATTTAATATGCAAATAGCAGCATCTACAACTTGGAATGACGCACAAGGTATAGATGTTGAAGGAATAAGAGAAGGATATAGATAATGGTTACTTATACAAACCCACAAGTTGGAAATCTACAAAGCAGGATTCAGAATTTAAATTTTGGTAGTCCTAATTATTTGACTGGTGTTACTACAACTACGCCTTATTTTCAAATGGGTAATACTATGCAGACTTATACTCCACAAGCGTTTAACCCAACAGCACCTGGAGATACATCGAGTTATTTAGGGTATACACCACAACCTTATGTACCAACTAATCCTCAGTTTACACAACCTTATACTCCTGCTTTTCCAGGAAGACCAAGAGGTCAAGGTGGTGGTGGAGGTGGATATTATTCTTTTCAGGGTGGTGATGTAGATCTTGGACAATTTGACTTGGATGCTCTTAAGAATTTTAAAGTAACTGATTTACCAATGGTTAAGTTTTTAACTAATATATTTTCTGGTAATGCAACGGATGATGAAATAGCTGCATTTAATGAAATGACTGCATCTGGTGATTATAGCACTGGTATAGAATCTGTTTTGAGTCAAGGTAACAAATTAAATAATTTTGGACCATTAGGAATAAGTGGAACAGTTATGAGTACTCAAAGTGGAGATACTTTTGTTGGTAACCCTGCTACAGGACAAGGTGTAAATCAAAATCCTGCAACAAATACTGTAAATCCTGCAACAGCAACTATATCATATACTGCATCTGGTGATAGATTTTATGGCCCTCCTTCAAATAATAACACAGGAGGTAACACAGGAGGTAATACTGGTGGCAACACAGGAGGTAGTACTGGTGGAGACACTGGAGGATTTGGCGGTGCAACTGGAGGCGGTTGGTGTTTTGATCCTGATACTTTAATTCAAATGGAAGACGGATCTGAAAAGAAAATTAAAGAAATACAAATAGGTGATAAAACATTAGGTGGTGAAGTTACTGGTGTTGTACAGTTTAAACCATATGATGAGATACATAATTATAAAGGAGTTATTGTAGCAGGTAGTCATTTTGTAAAAGAAAATGGCAAGTTTATACCTGTAGCTGATAGCCCACATTCTTACAAAATAGATATTATACCAGTAGTATATTCATTGGATACAACTGACAGAAGAATATGGATTAATGATATTGAGTTTGCAGACTTTAATGGAGATGGTATTGCTAAACAATTCTTATATAATGCAGGTGTAGATCTTACTGGTTTTGATAAAGAAGTATTAAGACAAGTAGAACATAAATTAATGTAATGGCTAGTAAGCAAGATTTAGAATACATTTATCAATATATAGATAGTCCAGAGGACTTTCAAAGAATAGTAGAAGATATAACTAATCAATTAATTACTTATCACAATACTGAAAATCAGGAGGTAGCAGCATGGTTTCTTGCGTAAATTGTAATCATCCTTGTCATTGTCATAATGATGAAACTTGTAATAAATGTGATTGTGCATATTGTGAACATGGTAATGCTTTAGATGAATTTTGGAAAAACTTAAAAGATGGCACACACATACAAGAATAGTAAAGTAGATTTAACTACAACAAATGATACAGTTTTATATACTGTACCAGCTGCTACAACGAGTATTGTAAAATCAATATTAGTATCTAATGACGATACAAGTAATGCTTGTCATGTAACAGTTACTTTACTAAATACAAGCAATACAGTTTTTAGTATGTTTAAAGAAAAAAACATAACTGCAAAAACTACAGAAGAATTACTTACACATCCAGTAGTAATGAACACAGATGAAGAACTTAAAGTACAAGCAGAAAATGCTAATGATCTTCATGTTATATGTAGTTATTTAGAAGTTTCATGATCAAAGCTGTATTAATACCTACTGAAAATGTTGAACAATGTTGGACATTAGTAGATAAACATATAGCTAATGCATTAGCTAGATCAGGCAATCATTTTAACAGTAATGATATAAAAGAAAATTGTTTGAATAACAAAATGCAATTATGGCTTGGTTGGAATAATGATGAAGATAATAGTCATTATTGCACAGCTATTACAGAAATTTTGCAACGACCTAATAGTAAAGTATGTAATATATTTATTGCAACAGGTCGTGAAATGAAAAAGTGGGTTCATGTTATGGATGAACTAGCCGAATGGGCTAAATCTAAAGATTGTACCCACATAGAATCTCATGCTAGATTAGGATGGGAACGAGTCTTAAAAAATTATAACTTTGAAAAAACTCATGTTTTTTTAGAAAGGAAACTATAGTATGTCAGGCGGAGGCGGAGACACAATTACACAAACTAATGAGGTAACACCTTATGCTCCATCTACACAATATTTAGATAATATTTTAGGTGAAGCATCTAACCTTTATCAATCTGGTACTGGGTCAACATATTATCCTGGATCTACAGTTGTACCTTTTGCAACTCAAACTCAACAAGCACTTGGTGGTTTAGAAAACTTAGGTATAGCTCAAATGAGTGGATCACCTATGATTCAACAAGCAGGTAATGTTTTATCTGGTTATGCAGCAGGTCAAGCACCATCAGTATTTGCTGGTGGACAATCACTAAATGATTTTAGAAATGTTTTGGCAAACCAAGCTGTACAAGGTGTTCAACAAGAATTTGCAGGTATGGGTAGGACTGGGGGGTCACCTATGGCTCAAGCAGCAGCTACCGAAGCATTTAGTAGAGCTTTTGTACCTACAGCACTACAGTTTAGAGAAGCTGAACTTGGTAGAGAACAAGCAGCCAATGCACTTGCACAAGCTCAACAATTACAAGCTGCGTCTGCACTACCAGGAATACAGTCAGCAGGAGATGCTAGAGCTTTAGCAGGAGCCGATGCTCTTATGGGAGCTGGAGCAGCATACGAAGACTTAGAAGGCAGAAAACTTCAAGAAGACCTACAGAGATTTCAATATGAACAAATGTCACCATACAATAGACTTGCACAGTATGCAGGTATAGTTACTCCTATTGCATCTGGATTTCCAGTTACACAACAGGCAGCACAACAACCAAGCTATAATGCACTTACAGGAGCTTTAGGTGGAGGAATGGCAGGAGCTAGTATGGCTAGTATGTTAGGATCAACAAACCCTTACTTTGCATTAGGTGGGGCATTATTAGGTGGATTAGGAGGAATGTTTTAATGGTTAATTTTTTTACAGATATGCAGTCTAGATTTAATACTGCTATGGCACCACAAAATCAAACAAGTAACTTTTATGATTTTATGGCTAAAGAATATGGTCTTACAGAAGATGGCGAATTAAATTTAAGTTTAGATTTAGGTAATAAAGAAGATGCACCTAAATTAATTGAAGCAATATTTAAATATAATAATCAAGAACCAACGCAAGGGGCAATAACTCAAATGATGAATAATCCTGGTTTTATTATGGGATTATCATTAATGAATCAAGCAGCAGGTGGTAAAAGTGTTGGTGAAGCATTATTACCAGCAGCACAAACAACACAAGGTTTTATGGCTAATCAAGAATTAACTAAACAAAATAAAAAGTTAATGAGAATGAAAGAAACTGGTCAAGTAATGGCAATAAGTAAAGATGTGTCTCAATTAGCAACTGAAGCCAAAGGTAGAGAAGTGTCAGATGCTAATATTGATAGTATATTTGCTAGTATTAGAAATATAGATGCTAGAACAAAAGGTCAACAAATATCAAATCAAGATAATGAAAAGAGAATTGATTTACAAAATCAAGCTGTTGAATATCTACAAGATAGTGGTTTGTATAGACCAGATGAAATTTCTGCATTTAAACAAACTGGTGTAGTACCTGTATTAAGAGGAGATAATGTACCTGTAACGACTGAACAAAGAGCAGAAACAATTAAGATTATTGATACATTTAATTTATATGATGATAATAATATTCTTGCAGCAGTTGTTGATGCTATACCTGGATTTGATGGTACAGCTGAAGACATAAGAAATAAAGATAGTTTATTTAAAGAAGCAATTGTACGACAAGCAACTGAATTAGCTCAAAGAAAAGCAATAGCTAGTGGCAACCCAAATAATATTGTAATTACAAAAGAAGTTGTTCAAGAAGCTCAAGCTTTAGTTTTACAAGATAAAACCCTTGTTAAAAACATTTATGGAGCTGCTGAAGTAAAAACAGGTGAGGCTGCCAATCCTAGTTTGATGTCAGCTATTCCAAATTTCTTTGATTGGATTTTATCTGGCGTTAAAGGAACTGAAGCAAAAGCAAAAGGAGGAGCAGTTCAGGCTGGACAACCATATCTTGTTGGAGAAGAAGGACCAGAAATAATGGTTCCTAATCAGTCTGGTAATATAATTTCTAACCCAGCTACAAAAGGTGGTTATACATGGGAGAATGCTATTATTGATAATAGTCCTGAACTTAAAAGAATTGCACAATCAAGTGGTATAGCAGAAGCTAAAAAGGCACTAAAGAAATTTAGACCTGATTTATATGTCTAATGGAACACCAAATATACCATTACCACAAGTTGAAACACCAACACCTGGATTTAATATAAGACCACTTGGAGAACTGTGGTTTGAAGAATCTTTACCTGCATCTTTATATCAATACTTTACAGGTAATACTAAAAAGAAACAGGCAGAAAAAGCTAAAGAAAAGTTAAAACAATTAGATCCTGATTCAGAAGAATTTAAAGAACAACTTAGAATATATAATAAATTTAGCTATCTTTTAGCAGAGCCAGGCTCATTTGATGTAAAAGAAGTAGCTAAGTTTGTTGCATCTAACCCATCATTTCTTGCTGGTGAGATGGTAAACGCTGTATTAGCAGATCCATATTTATTATTTATACCTTTTATAGGGTGGGGTAAATTAGGAGCTAATGCACAAAAAGCTATTGGCATAACATCAGTTAAAGCACAAAAGATTACTAATGCAACTACTATGTTTGCACAAGGAGCTGCTATAGGTACTCTCTATGGTGGAGCTTATCAACTTAGTGAAGATGCACAATTGTCAGCAGGTAGAACATTAGCAGAAGCTAGTATTGGTGGTACAGCTAATTTAGCCTTTGGTGCATTATTTGCAGGACTAGGTACTAAAGTAACTAAAGCTACTGGAGCAGAAGCTACAAAAGTAAGTCGTGAGATTGCAGAAGCAGTAGAGGAAGCAGCAGATAAAGGAATAGACCCTGTTGAATTAGTATCAGCTAGAATGGCTAAGATAGTAAAAGAATCTAATGCGACTAAAATTACAGAGTATGAAGTTAATAAATTATATAAACATAGACTACGACAAGAGTTTGATGCTATTGAAAATAAAACAATACTTGGTGATTTTAATTGGAAGGTAGCAGGTTCATTAGGTGGTATAGGCGCAGCTGCTGGATTTCTTACAGCTAAAGATGAAAAACTACAAACTGCATTAGAGTTAGGTGCAGGTTTTGCAGCAGTACCAATTGCATTTAAAGGGTTGCAAAAAATTACTACTAAAACCAAACCTATTAATGAACAGAAAGCTCAAAGAGCTAATGAAATATTTGCAGATGAACTAACAGCAAATTTACAAGATCATATTTCTAAATTAGAGCTGGGTGTTCGTAGAATGCAGTATGCATTAAAGACATCAGTATCAGATATTAAAAGAGAAGCTATGGTTTTTGCAGTACAAGAACCAGATAAAATTATAAATGGATCATTTACATTTAAAAAGTTTGATAAAGGTATTTTACTAAGAGCATTAAATGCTAGAGAAAAAGGACAAGATCCTACAGCTATCTTGGATGAGTTAAAAGATGTTACAGTTGTATTCAACAAAAATGAACTGAAGATTATAAAAGATATAATACCTAAGTTTCATAATGATTTATTAAAGAACATCAAAAGAAAACAAAGTCGTTTTGGTGCTATATCTAATTATATTATGCAAGAGTGGGAAATTGGTCCAGGCAAGTTTGCAAAAGCTAGAAATATAGAACAAGGTGAAGAAGTATTACAAGGCAGAAGAATATTAGAACTTTTTGGACTTACTGGAGGTTTAGGAGGACGAGCAAAAAAACGATTGATACCGTCATATAGAGAAGGTATCGAAATGGGTTATATTCCTCGTACCAATGATATTGGTGAAATAGATATTGCAGATATTCTTGCAAGATACGGATTAGGCGTTGGCAAAGCTTTAGTAGAGAAAGATTTTGTTTCATTTCTTAAAAAGAGAGCATTTCCTGGTTTATCAGCCCCTGCTGTATTTGATGATTTTTCAAAAATACCTGATTCATTAGCACCTGATTATATACAAGTTAATCATCCTATACTCAATAAAAAAACCTATGATGGTGATAAACTAGTTGATGAAACTTTAGCATATGTACATAAAGATACATTACCATACATAAGAATGGTTATGGATGCTACTGATCCACCTACAATTATAAGATACGCACAGAACTTTAACTTTTTTATGAAAAGATTTGCAGTAGGAGCATCATTCTTTCATGCAGGATCACTAGGAGAAAGTGTACCATTTACATTCTTAAGAAATCCAAAAGATCGTAAACAAGGATTTACACAAATAGGTCAATCATTAACAGGTAAAAAGACTGATATGCTTAAATGGGCAGACAATCCTGATGACCCATCTTTTATTAAATGGTTAGAAAATAACTATGTAGCTACAGCTGATAGACTAAAAAATTCTGACTATGATGATGTATTTGAACTATTAACAGCTAATGGTTTAGAGATAAATAAACCTGGTGATGTTGGACATGATGTATTTTATAAAGGTTTTAATGACATTGAAAGAGCAGTATCTAAAGTACCAGCATTAGGAAAAGTATTTAATGATCTAGGCGTTAAACCTGGTCGTAAAGTATTTAAGTGGTTTGATAAGATTACTTGGGAAAGAGCATTTACTTCATTTAAATTATTTACTGGTACTGCAAAACTTAATCAACTTATTGCAGATCCAGCTAATGCAAATGTACCTCTACGAATATTAGCTAGAGATGCAGCTTCTTTTGCAAATGATGCATTTGGCGGTCAGAACTTTACTAGATTAGCTAATGAAATTGCTAACCCTATGTTTAGAAGAATGGCACAAGAAGCATTTAAACCTTCTGCTAGACCATATTTACAATTAGCAATGTTTGCACCAGATTGGACAATATCTAATATACGAATACTAGCTAAATCATTTCCAGCATTTAATGCTAATGAACGCACTAGAAACCTGTATATGACATATTTAATAAATGGTGCTATACTATATGCAGTATTAGGTAATGCTGCAAATTATGCATTTAGTGGTAAATCTATATTGGAAAATAAAGATCCTACTAGAATAGATCTAGGTAATGGAGAAGTATTGACATTTAGTAAACAATACATGGAGCCTTTTCATTGGATTACAGATCCACAAAAAACAGCTCTTAAGAAAACAAGTTCACTTACAAAAACATTTGCAGAAGTAATGACCAACAAAGAGTATTTAACTACTGGTTGGAGTCCACAAATAACTAAAAAAGACGATAGTGCTTTAGACAGAGCTTTAGCAATTGGTGGTCAAGTGGGCGAAAAGTTTTTACCTATATGGGTTAGCCAGGCAATAGAACAATATCAAAAAGATGGATTATCATATGATGATGCACTTAATGTATTTTTAGGACAAATTGGACATCCTAAATATAAAGGTCCAAGAAGCACAGCATTTCAAACTAGAGGTCTTATAGAAGACCCAATGAAAGTATTATTTTAAGGAGATTATATGGCAGGTACTGGAGCAGGTAAATATAGTACAACAGCAGGTAACAATACTACTACACAAACTGTAAACTGGTCTGAAGGTATGGCTCCTTCTAATGTAAACAATGCAGCTAGAGAAACTATTGCTAACATAAGAAGTATGTACAACCAAATTGGTGAAGGCTTCTATGAGTTTGGTGATGGTGATGGTGAATACACAGTAGCACGATCTGATTCTGATACTATAACCATTACATCATCTACTGATCTAACTGCTACATACTATGCAGGTAGAGCTATAAGAATAACAGATTCAGCTGGTAATGTAACTGAAGGTACGATTGTAT
>LULO01000590.1_pt1 | contig 10635 bp, 10 predicted proteins | sample 728121 | NCBI WGS metagenome assembly LULO01 (sample SAMN03860287, study PRJNA289734) | marine metagenome | biome: seawater column; feature: ocean; material: water; isolation source: Red Sea water column Station 149 - depth 50m | place: Saudi Arabia: Red Sea | collected 2011-10-15 | depth 50 m | reverse complement strand
CCATAAACCTTCTCCGGAATTTTTAAAATTTGCTAAGGAATATGGAGCCACAGATATTTTACTTAATCAGAATAGCGACAAGGATAATCATCTTTTAGATCACAACAATAGATGGGAATTAAAAGATTTGGTAAGCCTTCGACGTACTGTAGAGAGTTATGGAATGAAACTAAGCGCATTAGAAAATGTTCCAACAAAATTTTACGATCATATTATGCTTGGTGGCCCAAAAAGAGATGAGCAAATTGAAAATATGATTTATACAATAAGAAATATTGCCAGAGCGGGAATTCCAATATTTGGTTACAACTGGATGCCATCTCAGGTCTGGAGAACTAAACCAGAATATATAAGAGGAAATGCAGAAGCCACAGCTTTTGATTATGATTCGGCAAAAAATCTCCCTCCTACTCATGATAGAGAATATACAGAAGAAGAGATGTGGGAGAACTTAGAATACTGGATTAAAATTATTACTCCTATTGCTGAAGAAGAAGGAATTAGGCTTGGCATACATCCCTGCGATCCACCAGTTCCAGTTTTAGGTGGGATTCCACAACTTATGAGAAGTTTTGATGCATACAAGAGATTAATTGAAATCTATCCTTCAGATAGCAATGGTATTGAATTTTGCCAAGGAACTTTTGCAGAAATGAATGATGATATCTATGAGATGATTAAATATTTTGGTGAAAGAAAAAAAATTCTTTATGTTCATTTTCGAAATGTCTCAAGCCAAGTTCCAAAGTTTCACGAAGAATTTGTTAATACAGGTTATGTAGACATGCACAAAGCAATGAAGATTTATCATGAAGTTGGATATGATAGTTTTTTCATTGATGATCATGTGCCAAGCACTTTTCAAGATACACCTTTTGGGCACAGAGGAAGAGCATTTGCAATGGGTTATATTCAAGCAATGATTGAATCTGTTAAGAAGGGTTAAATTAATGACATATGATTTAGGCGGCAATGCATCTACTTCTGATGTTGGCGATTCTATTTCTCAAATTTGTAAAGAGTCTTTGATTAGTCACTATTCTGTAGATTAGAATCTCCTATGAAACTGCTACTGATTATTTTCAATGATTCGTTTAATGCACTGATATTGTCCCACTTACTCGGCGAATAATTATTCATACTAACTTGTTTGAAAATTTCTTTAGATGCTCTAGAAACTTCATCGACAACAGTAACTGTTGCCATTCTTGCGGTTCTAGATAATGGGTTTAAATCAATAACTAAGACTTCCTTCAAGTTCTTTACCAATGCTTCACCAATTAGCCCTCGGCCCTTCCAAACCACCAATCCTGAAATCGGTTTCTAATCCAAGAAAATCCACTGCCAAAATCTTTTTTTGCCAATCTGTACCCATTGCTGAATCTTCTGACAGCACCTCTTTTCGTTGTTCTTCTAGTAGATATATTAGACCAGAAACTCTTTCTCGGGTTGTGTAATATAGATTTACTTCGATAGGACAACCTAATGCCGCCGCGATTCTTATGAAAGATTCTCCTGCCAGTACTACTGTATTTCCATTAACAGAAATTACTGGTTTTTTAGCAGCCAGTAATCTAGCAGAAACTTCTCGAATTGCTAATTTAGCAATTTCACTAGTTTTTTCTCCTAGTAAGTAATCAAAAGCTTCCCCTCTCCCATGCGCAATTAATGCAGATTCTGCCAAGAGTCCCTTACTTGATCCACTTACTATTTTATTTCTAGAAATCAGGGACTTTTTTCTTGGATGACTATCAGGGATTTTAACCAATATTACCAACCCCAAAAATCATCGAAAAATCCATACGACTAACTCCTAAATTCAATGAGCTAGATGAAACCAAATCTACTCCACTAGATTTCCAATCAGGTAGATTATCAAGAGTTACTCCTCCCGATCCCTCTATTATTATAGAATTTCTAATATTCTCTGAAATTAAAATGTCACAAAATTCTTTTGCCTTTGCGGGCCCAAAATTATCTACCATAATTGTAATTTTTTCATTTGAAGCCTTCAATTTCCAATTTTTAACTACTTTCATACCTTGTTCGATATCAGTAACTTCAATAACTACAAAACCCCCATATTTTTCTATATCAATAGAAGAAATGATATTGGACAAACACTCTTCTTCACTTTCCAAAGAGTTTTGGAGAGAAAACAAGTCGTTTTCCTTAATCATTAATGCATCTCCCCTATTCAATCTATGAGTAAGACCACCTCCAACGTGAACAGCCCATTTATCTAAAAGTCCCCAATTAGTTTTCCTTGTAGAAGCAATTTTGATTGGTTTAGAAGCTTCAACCCACCGTGAAGTATTGCTTGAAATCCCAGATAGTCTGCTAATTATATTCAAAAGTACTCTTTCCATTAATAATATGCTATCAGCCTCACCATAAATTTTTACTACAACGTCTCCTTTATTTATTACATCGCCATTTTCTACCATCCAGGTAACGTCAATATTATCAAAAAAATTGTTAATAAATCTGTTAACAACTAATTTACCACAGAAAATCCCTAATGAATTAGAGTAGACTACTGCTTCAATTATTTTTTTCGATCCCTGACCACCAAAATCATCTTCAACCATAGAATGTAACCATCTATCTATTGAATCTGCGAATAAATCTGTCAGTATCCCCTTATTTGACAACTTCTCAGACCTATCATGCGGTAATCTAAGCATACAAATACCCACTAAAATTAATCCTTTTTTTCATACCAAACATAATTCAAATCATTTAATTCTCTCAAAACTTGCTTCTACTACAGACAGACACGATAGAATATCGTCTACAGTAGAACGAACAGTGCTGAGATTTTCACTATTAATTGAAATTACCAACTTCGCAAGGTTCTCTTCATGGATTATTTCCATCTCAAAGGACTCCGGATCATCTGGCCCTATTGATAGCATCAGAGATTCTGCCATCTCCTTACTCCCTTTCCAAATAATTTGTGTATTATTCTTACCGTTCATAGTATCTACCGAAGATTTTAGACCCCCCAGAATCTATTTTCTGAGACTAATTCATCATCTTCTGAAAAAGATTGAACTATTACTCTCAACATGTAGTATAGTACAAGAGTTATTACTGGCAAATACCAATCATTGTAAATCTGACTAGTTGTAACATCATAATCACCAACTCCCAAAACTTGAATTGTTACCGATAGAATAGCATCTGCAAATGTGTAAGCAACGGCACCCAATCCTACCAATAGCACTGTTCTTCCGGTAAATGAACCTTCTTTCCATCTCAATACTCCTAGCGACAAAGAGAAGGAGAATAACGAAATTAGTAACCAAGGTAATACTTCATCAAAAGTAGTAATTACTTGCAAAATAACAGTCTGATTAATATCCGGCTCAGTCATTTTCTGATATGAAAGTAATATAGCTAATAAGATAGAAATAATTGAAAGCCCCCATAGTAATGATGAGAAAAGACCACCTGTAGCACTATCTCTCATATCCATCATTAATCTCTCCATTTGTTGTTCCCAACCCAGTCCTTTCTGGAGTAACCAAACCCCTATGATCAGGGGAAGCGCACCTATCAAAACAATTCCATTAGGCAGCATTAATCCCAAACCCAATATAATCATAAATATTGATAGTGGAACCAATAATCTAGCACGAAATCTTGGATCTTCTATTGCCTTTACTATGTAGTAGTATGTTCCTTCAATACCCTTAGATTGTCTTACAATAATTTTCTCTATTGTGTCTACTCTTAGTCTTGAAGTTACTATTGGTAGAGCTGCCTCGTCATCTGCTCCATCAGTTACTAATAGAGCAGTATCGGGCTGAAATTCCTGAATTACTTCGTCTAATTGACTAGCAATGGCTCTGTCACTTCTAGGACCAACCCTCACATCTCCAGTTAGAATTGCTATCTCAACTTCATCACTAGGCTCTGCATTTTCAGCTAATCTATCATGATGATTCAATGCACCTAGTATGGCATTAGTATCAGATTCTTCTGGATCAGCTATTCCCAACCTAAGCGCAGCTGCAAGCGCCGATTTTCTTCCAATAACTGGCCCTCTGATGCCAGCTTTGACTCCTAAATCATTATCTCTATCAATCGTGATTACTAGAGTTCTAACCATGTAACCTCTCCTGATGTATGATAGGGCGACTTTACTTAAGAGTCATCGCCCATATTGTGTCCCTCACTACTTCCTTTTTCAATATCTTGTGAACCTATCGAAAATCTTCCTTTCTGTTTAATTCTAATATACTTCAGAGGATGATCCATCCACTCTTGATCACACAGATAATCATCTCCTAGTTGAACAGGACATCTAGCATTAGTCTTCAATGATGAACATCCATGTGGAGTATATTCACGTTCATATATTTGATTTACCTGATAATTTGTAGTATCGGGAGCATAATCTGGAGCATTACTGAAAAAAGAACAGGTTTGCTCCTGAGAAATTCCAATTGCTCTAGAGAATGCAGCTAAAAATACTCTACCAACATGATTAACATTAATTCCTTGATTCAACTCACTAATTGTAGATTCATAACAAGGAGGCCAGTCCTCTCTTAAAGCTGCGTTAATTGGCATTTCAGCTTCTACCTGTTCAGACATCAAACTCATTATCTTCTCTACTGAATCGGTGAATTTTGATGCAAATTCATCATCCATTCTGGCCATTCTTTCAACACAATCATCGTATAATTGCTGCCTGATTCTTTCTTTGATAAGTCTTGAAGTTCGTCCGGAACTTGATTCTCCAAATCCCGAATTCAGGCATACCCACCCATTACTAACAGGCCTGTTGACTAATCGCCAATATTTTCCCGAAATTTTGGGGCTTAACTCAATAAAATCAGAAAGAGGAACCCAATACTCTAGCTCTCCCGCCTCATTCTCTCGCAAATCAATAGAAGAAAGATATGTACTCGAAATCAAGGAAAAATTACTCATTTCCAAGCTCATTAAATGATCAGCTCTACTAGCTTCTCCTTCTACCCATCTTGCTAACAATCGTTCATCAAATGATGCACAAACTACTAACATTGAATGTAGAAAAGACAGAAATTCCATCATTCTACCTACGTCTGTGGATACATCTAGAGTGTGAGAAACTCCCATAGAGTCTTTTTGAACTATAGAATCAATAAGTCTAACTCTAGCTTTAATCCTTATATCTTCCAACCAAGGAGCATCAATTAAATCCTCAATTGTAATATTATTTTCTTCCAATAATTCTTTCAAGAAAGACTCACTTTGTGGTAAAAATGGATATCTTGCTAGTAATCCCTCATCCTCTATTTCTGGAACCACAAGTGGTATTGGCATGGGTGCCAGTCAGCAGCTAGGGTTCTTGAATACTCACCTGTCCCTTCCACTGGAGATTATGGAAAACGAAGTGCCTTTTATCCTAAATCCAATAGATTCTAGACTATTGGAATTACAGGATAATGTTAGAGATTTTTTCAATTGGAAACTTAAAGATGATTACTTAAGTGCTAATCAGTTATTGTCTACAGTAGAACAAACCTCGATAAATACTTGGTCGAGAATTAACAGGACTATCGCACTCCAGAAACTAGTAGAAAAACTAACACTTAATCAACCAAAAATCACAGTAATTGGTGCGGCGATAGAATTAGAAGAATTTTGCAAATCTCTAGAAAAACCAGGAAAAATTGTAGCAGCAGATGGAGCTGTAGGAATTTTCTCCAATCTCCCAAAAAACCTCAATCAAGAAGCTTGGTCAAGACTTTCATGTATTGTTAGCGATGGTGATGGTGGAATCGGTACAGACTTAGCATTCAAGAAACAAGTCCCATTTGTCCTTCATTCACATGGCGACAACAAAAAAGATTGGAAAAATCTCATTGAAATAGGACTTGAAATGAAAACTCCACCTGAATTAGTTCTAACCCATCAAACCCCAACTAATATCGAAGGAATGCATAATCCAGGTGGATTTACAGATGGAGATAGAGCACTCTGTTTTTTACTTTCTTTAGGGGTAAAAAAATCACAATTAAATATATTAGGAACTAGGACAGATATTGTTGGTAAATGGTCCGGTAAAACTAATCATAAAACTAAATTAAAGAAACTTAAGTGGATGGAAACAGTTTTACAAATTCTAGAAGTCAAATTCTAGAACTTATATTTCGAAAGTACCTACTTCAATTTCTGATCCATCGCTGTTAATTGTTCCACTTAATTCCTCAGTATTACCTTTATTATTGATAGTTACATTGTAAGATGACTCAGACTCCTGATTATCTGATTCTAGATGCTTTATCATCACTCTGTAAATTCCTGGAGAAGGACTAACATCCCACTTAACTTCCTGTCTTTTTATATCTGGATTATAACTATCCAAGTCAAAACTTCCGCTAGATGAAGGTCCACTAAAGAAAGAAACTATTTCTTCCTCTGGAGTAATTACTGATAGGGCTAAGTCAGATTCAGATTCCCAATCTAACACGACCGACACCTCTTCACTTGATGTTCCAATCCTTTTTCTCATTGCGTCTACATCCCTCGCTTCAGAAAACTCTTCTTTATCATTTGAGGCCTCTTCTTTAACCTCTGCCACCTCTTGTGATGACCCAGGCTCAGCTATTGCATATTTTGCCACAAATTGTAAATCATTACTCTTTTCCAAAGTTCCTTCGTAGAATCTCTTACTTTCACCGATCGAAAGACTGACCGAATAGTCGGTAGCGTTTTTTCTATGAATACGATTCAAAAAAGGAGCCCAAGCAAAAATTCCTTTTGAATGTATTTTGTAGTGTCTAATTCCTATCCTATACACCCCTGGTGGTGGAGTCTTAGTCCAAACAATATTTTCTACAGGAGTTTTTGAAGTCGGTTTGAAATTCATATCTATATCTAACTCACCACCACATGAAGATTTTCTATTATCATGATAAATATGTTCTCCACTAGGGGTAATTACATGTAAATCTAAATCATTCCAATTATTCCACATCAGGCTAACCTGTACCGAACCACGTTTTGCTCCTTCTCTCTCTAATCTCTTCTCCAATGCAGAAAGCTCTTTCGCGCTAATTTCTGCTTCTTGTACTCCTGCACCTATTACTGAACCATCTCCTAACGAATCTGCAGTAATTGTTGTTAGGGACCTATCTCGCCTATCACTCCGCCTCCTAGCTACTGCCCTATCGGAGATATGATCTGGCAAATTACCCCTTGTAGAGGGCAAAATAGTCCTTCTTTTTCCCGATCTTGCAATTCGGTATAATCCAATAAAAATTGGTAAAATGGCTATGCCGATGACTAGCAGGGATGGGAGGTCCACGTAGTCGAACGGGAGCAATGTCTTTTCATTACATCGGTCAAATCATCCCAATAGACATAAAACTACTTACTAGCCGGTTGTTTCATAATGAGGATAAGACTCCTCTACAAGGAGGGGAGCGGAAGCGATGGGATTTAAAAATTCCAACAACGTAAAAAAAGGAGTGAAAAAATGAAAAAAATCGCTGTACTGCTTGCTATTCTATTTGTCGCACCCATGGCATCTTTCACTCACGACAGTAACCTTACTTTTTCTGAAAAATCTAATTCTGCCAAATCTGTAGATGCAGATGTTGCAGTAATCGATCTAAATGTAACTACGAATTCAGTATATGTGGGGGCCACCCCTACTTTATCTCCAATTTCTCACACAATAAAAGTAGACATTCTCAACTTAGGTGGCTCTACAGGAGAAGGAAATCTCACTCTTGAAGTCAATACAGGTTCAGGCTTTACCGAAGTTGACAGAAGAATCGTGAGTATCAATGCAGCACAACAAGAGTCGCATCTTCTATATTGGGATGCCAGTTCATTATCTGGAGCCGGTTTTTCTATCAAAGCTACATATGAAGTAAACTTGACTATTTCCACAGATTCGGATATGACAAACGATGTTTTAACTATGCAAGGAATTAGTGTATCATCTGTAGAAAACGCTATTTCAATTTCAGACTCTCTACCTTCGGAGGGGGCCTCATTAGCTAGAGCTCAGTGGGTAGGAGAAATTACAGTTTTAAATACAGGAAACGAACCAGTCAATGTTTCAGCTCAACTATCTTTGACTTCTACTACTTCCGGACAACAGATTCAAATACAATCTTCAACAGTTAACAATTTACCAGGAAGCTTAGCAAATCCTACCCAGCCAGAAAATATATCTTTAACTTTCGATGCTACCTCTCTTGAAGGGACTTATACCATATCGGGTAACTTACTCATAGTAGGGCCATCTGGCAATCCCCTAACTACTACTATCCAGTCTAGAACAATTTCATTCGTGGCCCTAAGGGCAACACTAATTTCTGCTAACAATAGAAATGTTGACCCAGGAGGCCAAACTATTCCTAACTTCATATTACAGAATTCTGGAGATGAAGGAGATAATTTTTCAGTTACTCAATCTAATTCTACCTTAGGACCAATTGACTGGGTCCAATCTCCGGGAGTGATTTACTCTGGGGCATCTCCTTTAGAGGTTAATTCTGGACAAGCAGTCGCAATCCAAATTCCAGTTACTGTTCCACTTACAGCAGGACTTTCTGAATCAGTGACTGTAACAATTACGGTAATCAGTCAGGCAGCAGGCTACAGGCTTACAGCATCTTCTACTGTTATGGCTGGAGCTCTTTATCAAGCTGAGATAAGTCAAAATCATAGCCATCAAAATGGACCTACATTTGCAAATATAACTCCTGGAGAACCTAGAACCATTGATTATACATTAATCAATTCAGGTACAGCTCCAGCTCAGTTTGACATTTATGTATCTCCCACTGAATCAGTTCCAGCATGGGAGATTAATTCACCCGTAAAAAGAACTGACCTTATTTTGCCTAATGAGACAAGAACAATCCCAGTAACTATATCAACTCCAACTCTTCTTAAGTCATCAAGAGTTTCAAGGACTTCTTCTCTCTTTTCTCCTAAACCAAGCATAACACCTGATTTCGTCCTTGATATTCCGCTTTCTTTTAAATATTTCAAAACCTCTAAACTCCTGTCATATTTAGCTTGTATTCTTACCTCTTTTGTAAGTCTTCTAACAGTTTCTAGATTATGAGAAACCACTTCAGGAGCAACTTTAATTATTCTATCAATATTTTCGGTTTCTCCTTTAAAATCAGGAATTAAGGTTTCAATGGTTGTATTAGGATTTAGATCTCTAATTGCGTTAACAGTTTCTGCCCAAATAATGGAACCACCGTCTTTTATATCATCTCTATCAACCGATGTAATTACTGCATGTTTAACACCCATTATATTAATTGACCTAGCAACTTTAAAAGGTTCAAGCTCGTCAACTGGCAATGGGCTTCCTGTCTGGACATTACAAAAACCACATGATCTAGTACAAATGTTTCCTAGTATCATAAAAGTAGCAGTTCCTTCAGTCCAGCATTCACCCATATTTGGGCAATTACCAGATACACATATTGTATGAAGTTTATTTTCTTCTACTGTTGATCTTAGTTGAGTATACTTTTTGCCTATTGGAAGTTTAACTCTAATCCAATCAGGTTTTTTAGTTCTGACCTTTTCTTTAGAGTCAGACTTTGGTAGATTTAGTTTTACCCAGCCTTGATTTACTGTTTTTGTCTCAGACATATCATGCAAAGATACAAACTATATAAACCTGGTCAAAATGTATCCAAATGCAAAAAGACTTAAAAATAAAATTCCAGCTATACTTAAAATTCTTAATGATTTAGAAGGCTTATGCTGATCAGGCATATTTTTACTTGTAACAAGCTTATAATTTAATATTGCATAAAATGGTGCAGTAATAAAGGATAATACAGTTGCAATTTCAACTAAGGCACCCATTTCAGTTAGTAAGAAATAAAATATTAACATTGTACCTATTGCTAATATAGATATCCAATGAAAATAGTAGTTCTTATTAGAATTTTTTGTTAATAATTGGGTAGCTCTTGACATGGTTCTTGGAGATGCATCAAGGGTAGTAATTGTAGTACTAAGCATTGTTGTAAATGCACATATTGATATGATTAAATATAAATTGTCTCCTAAGTTTGAAGTATAAAGTTCTATAAGCTGACCTGCAAATACACTCCCACTACTTGAAAAACTAATTCCTGAATTATACATTACAAGTGCACCAAGAGTAACAAAACAGATACCTAAAAAAACGGTTGCTATATATCCAACATTGAAATCAAATAGACTATCTTTTTTTGTTATTTTTTGAGTTTTATTTTTTTCTATAGCCCAAATAGAATGCCATATAGAAATATCTAAAGGAGCTGGCATCCATCCCATAAAAGCTACTAAAAAAACTAAACCTGCACCTGATGGAAATACCTGTTCAAAACTGTTTGCCTCGATAGTATTTAAAGAAGCTACACCAGTAGAAAGAATTGTACTAATTGCTAAAATTAAAATAATAATCTTAATCATCTTATCTAGTAAATTATATTTGCCAACTAATAAAATTAAGTAGCACGATACAGTTATTATTAAACTCCAAATAACCATGTTATCAGTAAAACCAAAAAGGCTTGAGGCAAGTCCAGCAGTAACTATTGTAACGGCAGTCTGAATAGTAAACATTGTTAAAATATTTAAAATAAAATATGCTATTAAAAAAAA
>LULO01002260.1_pt1 | contig 10655 bp, 14 predicted proteins | sample 728121 | NCBI WGS metagenome assembly LULO01 (sample SAMN03860287, study PRJNA289734) | marine metagenome | biome: seawater column; feature: ocean; material: water; isolation source: Red Sea water column Station 149 - depth 50m | place: Saudi Arabia: Red Sea | collected 2011-10-15 | depth 50 m | reverse complement strand
TGGAATAATAGCGTCTCTGTTCATAGCAGTTTGACCTGCTCTTATCATATACTGAACACCAACTTTATCTTTCATTGCTTCTTTATAACTTTTAAAAGAACCAAACTTTAATACTTCAGTAAGGTTAGTAGGTAAACCTTTTTCAACATTAAATAAATTATACTTATGTCCAGTATTAATTAAATCTCTAAATCTTTTACCTCTAAAACTATTTTCATCTATTAACTGTCCAAAACTTTTACCGCTTCCTCTTAAAGTATTAGCTAATTGTCTAGCAATATTTAAACCATCAGCAGCTCCAACATTAAAAGCATACTTTCTAGCAAACAAAGTTACATCTTCAAGACCTACAAGTTTAAAAAACTTTTCATTACTTAATCTTGCCCATTCCATAGCTTGTGGAGTGACTCCTTGTTCAGGTCCAAAAGCACCAGCACCAGTTCTTTGCAAAGCTTTTTTAACTAAGTTGTCTTGATGTATGTAAAGTAAATCTGCTGGAGTCATGTTCTCAACATCATATACTCTAGTTTTTGTAAATGGTAGTTTAGGAGTTCTGAATGAAGAGTAAGTTCCTTGAACCCAACCTTTAAAACTATTACTGTTTTGGAAAGTTTGAAGTATATCACCAAGGTTTGCAAGAGAAACAGTACCCATTAATCTCATGTTAGTTAGAGCAGATATCCAAGCAGCAGTAGTTTGTTGTTGTTTACCATATACTGTTCCGTGTCTACCAAAGAAAGCATTGATAGCATACGCCATATTTTTTAAATCATCTCTATGAGGAGCAGATAATTTATCTCTTTCCATGACTTTACTAAAGCCAGAATTCTTATATTGTTGTTCTAAATCGTCAAGAACAAACTTTAATCTTTGTCCTTTTGTTCCATATACTCTAGCAAATTCTATTGATTTATAAGATTTTTGTACAGTATCATTTATAACTGCTGATATATCGTTAACAAAATATTTAGATAAAGGACCATCTATTAAATCATAATCACCCACTAGTTTTCTTTCATAAGCTAAACTTTCACTTAAAGGTAATCTTAATTTTCCTGCTGCTATTCTTCCTGTGCCTCTACTAGGAGTTACTATTTCACCAAATTCATTTTTAGTTATCGCAGTAAAAATATTTCTTGCAGACTTTTTAGGATTTGATATTGTTTTTCCATCTCGTTTAGCTTGTGCTGAAATAGCTTTAGCTACATCATCTATAAACTGGTCTTCATTTTGAGATATATAATTTAAATCGTATACTCTTCTAAAATATTTTTTTAATCTTGTAGGTAAAACAAAACCAACATTCTTCGCATCATCATATATTTGTCTAAATACATCATCAGCTCCTTTAGAAATATTTAAAGCTAATCTAAATGTATCTCTGTTTTCAGATTTTATTTGACTTAGTTTAACAACTCTACCATCTTTAAAATAAATATTATCTTTTAACTTTGCACCATTACTTATAGCTTTAGCAATTTCTTGAACATCAGGGTCATTCATACCACCCATATTAAATACTTTATTACTAACTTCGTTTCTATATCTTATTGTTTGATTTTCAAAAGCAGCTTCAACACTATTAATATCAGAACCTTTAAAACTTCTAAACATATCTCTAGAAAATTTTTCTAATACAGGTCCTCTTGCTTCTAATTTTGTACCTAAAGTCATACCTAAAAATATTTTAGTTCTTCTAAGACCAAAGTTTAGCCAATTTCTAAACTGATAACCAAATACATCATCACTAACTTTTTTAGGAAGTATTTTTCTTTGTAATCCAAAACGATATGCAAGTCCTATAGCTGCTCCACCGTAAGCCCATTTTGTCACAGTAGCATCATCATCACTAGATATAGCACCCATAACACCACCAGTTAAACCAAAGAATGCTGGATAGGTTACACTAGCCGCAACAGATTTTAAAACTCTATCTGTTAACGCAGCAGCCCCACCCTTTTTATATATTTCTTCTTGAATGTTTGCTAATAATTCACCACCAGAATAAGTGGCATCATCCCATGCTTGTCTAGTTTTAGCAGCTAGTTTATCTACTATATCTTTATCTGATTGAAGTTTAATATCTGTAAGTTCTTCAAATCTTTTATTTGATTGTAATATTTCTTCAAATTTTGCTTTTTCACTAAGATAAGTCGCTCTGTTTTTTCTTATTTGTTTAGCTCTTTTTCCTACAAATAAATCTTTTATTTTTTGACTTTCTAATTTTTGATTTACTTTTTGTAACTCACCTACATCTACTCTAAAATTATCTAACTCTTTTACTACATTTAATCTTTGATGATGAGTTTGATATAAGTTTCTAGCTCCAGCAAGTACAGGATTAGTAGCTATTTCTTTTAAACCCTCTGCGTCAATACCAGCTTTTGCATTTCTTTTAGATATAGATTCTTTTAATGCTTCTCTAGCTGCACTTTCATTACTAAAATATCTTGGTAATACTTTTTCTAATCCTTTTTTACTAACAGCTCCAGCTACAGGTAAACCTGCACCAAAAACTGTAGCTATTCCAGTAGCTGTTGTCCAAGTAGCAGGGTCAATACGACCATCTTTATCAAGTAATCTAATAGCCATGTCAGCACCACCTATAGTACCACTAAAAGCTCCGACAGCTGCAGCTTGTTTTGCTCTTGCTCCTACCTTTCCTGCAGTAGTTGCAGCTTGATAAGCTTTACTTCCTACCTGTCCAGTCTTGTAAACTTTACCACCCCAACCAATCCAAGGTATCCATAGTAATGGGTCAGCCATAATAGAAGAAACTTCACCACCTATAACAGCAGCATCCATATCATACTTACCATCTTTAGCCCATGGATGTTTTTCATACACTTCTTCCATGTGTCTATTCCAGGCATTTTCTCTACGCTCTGCGAAAGTATCACCCTCTACTCCCATACCAGTAGTTGCTTGTATTAATCTCCAAACACTACCACCTATCCACGGCTCTTTATCAAAACCATATTTAGCTTTTTGAACTTCTGATTAGAAGGTTTATCTTCTAAAGGTTTCTTAATAGCTTCAAAAACTGAGCCTACTTGACTAACCATTATTGTTGTCCTAATACTTGATTTCTTTTTTCAATAATTGTTTCTAGTTTTTTCTGTAAAGGTTTTATTTTTCTATTATAAAAAAATACATTTTCACCTGTAGTTTCTTCAGGTTTTTCATAACCTTGAATAAAGTCTATCCAACTTTGTGCACCATCAGAGTTAGACCAATCTATAAACTCTTGATTTAACTTTTTAGTGTTTCCTATATTTATTTTTTTAGGTGGTGAAAAATCTAAATAATTATCTTTAGTAATATCAGTAGTAAATAATTCTTCTACTTGAGTTTCTACAGGTTTAATTTCTTTAACTTCTTTTTCTTGAACATCTTCTGATACACCAGGATTTATTAAATTTAAAATTGAATCAGGTAATACAACTCCTTGTTCTTGTAAACCTTTTAAATCAGAAACAGAATATTTACCTGATGGTACTATGTCTCCACCAGGACTTGTTATATTTTGAGCAACAATTATTTCTTGTTGATTATCAGATAACGATACTACACTAGCTGCATTATCTGCAGTAGCTGTCTCGGCAGGAGCTTCTTCAGAAAGTAATTCAGCAATATACGATTCAACCTCTGCATCCATAGCAGCTTTTTGTGCTACAAAGTCTCCAGATTCAAAGAATTTTTCATCTTTTCCGTATACTTCAGTTATTCTTTTACTTAATTCTTTTTTAAAGTTTCCAATACCACCAACTTTTTCAGCTGCCATACCTATTAATTGAGTAGGAACTCTAGCAGGGTCTATAAAGTAAGGTTTTGAATCACTACCAAAAACAAGTTTTCCTCTACCATCTTCAACATTTAGTAATCTTAATCGAAGTTCTTGTGCTACTTGCTTTTGAATATTTGAACTATTAAAGTTACTTCTTATATAACTCTGAGCTTCAGCAACTGGGTCTTGTCTTTTTCCGTCTTGATTTACTTGTATAGCTTTTACTGTATTTGTTTCTCTAACATAAGCATCTTTTATAAGTTGTTGAATAGTTTCTACAGTGTAAGTACCTGCTCCTTCAATTTTTGCAGTGTTGTCTTGTATTGTAAACATTCCTTTAACTAATTCTTCATTTAATACTTGTTTTGCTATTCTGTCATATAGTTTAACATCGTTAGTAGCGGCTACATTTGCCCCACTAAAAGACTTAACAAAATCTTTATATTGTGGCATATCTGTAATATCACTATCTAGTGAAATATCAAACGATTCTATTAAAGAAGCTTTAGTATCTCTAACATTAAATTCATAAGGTTTGTTATCTATTAAACCTAGTTGTTTAGCTTCTTCTTTTGTAGATTCGTATCCTTTATCTATATCTGCTTGTAGTTGAGCTACTATATTATCTGCACTAGTAACTTCTTTACCTCTAAGTTTATTAATAAAATCTGTCCATTCGCCTTTTACATTATTTTTAATATCTTCTTCGTACTTATCAAATTTACTTGCATCGTAGTAATCAGACATACTAGGAAGTTTAGGAGCAGGATTATAAGATTCACTAACTTTATACTTAACAGCACCTTCATCATTTAAATCTACTAATTGATTAGCATTGCAATATCATCTTTACTAGCATCAGAACCTAAAGCTCTTAAATTTCTATTAGTTGAATCCCAACGAGTATAAGCAGTGTTGTATTTGTCTTTAGCGTAGTTATATTCATTAGAAGCTCTTTCTAAATACAAAGCATGTTTTTCATTAATGTCTTGACCAGCTTCTTGTATTCTTTCTTTTTTAGATTGTTGGTCTGCTCTTGCAAACTCTCCAGCTAATTTTAATAAATCAAGTCCCATTATTCTACCTCTTCTTCTTGTGCGTTATCATTAATGCCCACTTCTTTTGCTGTTGGTAAATCTTCTACTCTAGCAAGTAAAGATGGTTCAACACTAGATTTTCTAATTTTTTCTGGTTTCATTTCAGCTATCTTTTGAGATTCTTCAACATATAAATCAGCATCTTCTTGTGACGGCTCATCTACATCTTCTTCATCATAAATTACTGGTTCTATTTCTGCTTGTTCAGCCATAGCAATAAGTAAGTACATTACTGGTTCTATTAACAACAACATTAAATCAGTATTAATTTTACCAGCTCTCCATGAAGTATATAATATCATTTGAGTTGTATCTGCTATAGAAATTTTTTGCATGAAAGTAACTAATAATTTAACATATCTATCTTTATCTTCTGTAAGCTGTAAAAATAAATCTTCCATAAAAGGTCTAACTTCAGTGTATTCTGAAGGTTGTTCCCAAGCAAATTTTTCTTCTGGATTTTTAGTTAAACTTTCTCCTGGAGTAGGAGAGTTGAATGGGTCATCCATTGCCATGTCTCCACCGCCTGTAAACAACATACCTTCTGGTTGAGCTGCAGGATTATTTTGCTGCTCTTCTTGTTGTCGTTGCATGTTCATTATTTCTTCTTCCATTATTTTTTATCCTTTAGTAGTTCATCTAGTGGGTTATCTGGTAAGTTAAGTTTTCTTTTTCTTTCTTTTTCTTTCTTTCTTTTTATCTTTTCAAATTTAAATTCAAGTTGTTCGTCTGTATCTTCTGGTTTTGGCTGCGATTCTTTTTGGCTGCTTAACATGTTGTTTCCCCTTTCGAGTTCCCTTGCGTTTAGCTCGTGATGTTGCTGCATATTCTGCAGGTGTTAAAGCCTTGATAGCAGCAGATGGTAGGTATCTTTCTCCTGTTTCAGAAGATTTTTTACCTGACTTAGTTCGCCACTTCTGCTTAGTCCAAGACTTAAGACTTCTTTGACTTTTTTTTAGTGCCATCGTGTTTCTTCTTTAAACTTTCTTTTGCTTTTTTTGCAATCCTTGCTTGTTCTGGTTTGCCTCCAAACTTACTTCTTTGTTCCATGACCGTAAGTATCTGTATCTTACGAGCATATGGTTTATTAATTCGTTTAACTTTTGCGACAGTAGCTCTAGCGTCCGCAGGTGTTGCATATTTTATTCTAACAGTATCCTTGGGGTTTTCGTCAGTATATAAACGACGACCACTACCCTTTGGTTTTTTTCCTGTTCCTACTTTTGGGTCTCTTTTTCGTTTTGACATAATCTGTTTTCTGGTCTTCTAAAATGTTAAGTAATATATCTGCTTGACGAGCATGAGCTTTTGAAGCTTTCTTTAAAGCTTTAACAACTTTGTCTAATCTTTTAGTATAGTGAGGCATTACTTAATTTCTTTCAAAGGTTTTTTTGGTTTATTAATAACAGCTCCACCTTTATTGTAACCCATTCTAGCTACAACTTCTGGGGCTTCTGCTTTTAATTTTCTTAGTCCTTCACCTTTTGGACCTTCTGGTATTTGTTTAACCACGATATCCTCCTCCTGCTTTCTTATAAGCTTTTGCTAACATTTGTGCTTTACGAGCTGACCATTGTCCTGGTCTGCCACCTTTACTACCTGCTTTTATTCTGGCAAATATTCTTTTTCTTAAACCAGGCTTTGTATAGTTACCTGCTTCGTTTACTCTACTTTTAGATTTTTTTGCAGCCATTAAATTAACCTCCAATACTCTGCTAGTTTTTCTTGAGAAGATTGTCTATGTTTTTCTAAGTCTTTCTTTTTATTTTTTATAACTTGAGATTTATATTTAGGTGTTCTTAATTCTTTAGCCACAGGATTTTTAATCATATATTTTTTTAATCTTTAATCTTCCCATATCTTCGTACAATTCTGCTTTTACTTCTTTACATTGCATAACCATACCTTCTTGGTTTTTTCCTATGTTTCTAGTAATAACACGTTTTTGTTTTAAACAATCAGTCATTCCTTGAGTAGGAACATATTCAATAACAGAACCGTTTTGTATCATAAGAATAGCTTTTAGGTCTTCTTCAATAGCTTCTATTTGAGTGCCGATATATTCAATCAACATAAATTGCTCAGAATCGGCTGGTAATGAACCTAACTCACCTCTAGGCCATTTAATTCTAAACTCTGTATTCTTTTCTAAATCAGACTGCATTAATTGTATTTCAGTTTCGATAACATTTAATCTTTCAATCACTCCAAATCCAAACCAACAACCAACTGCAACAGCACCAATTATAGAAATTAAATTTCTCATCGGCATACTTACTGCCGTATTTTCACTTATCTTCATTATTCTTTACACTCACAATTTATACAGTTACAGTCTTCAATAGGGCACTGACCACTATTACCACAATGACAACTATGTTCACAATGTTTACACATAACTACCATTTTACTTTATCAGCCCAGTAAGCTGCAGACATTTTACCTTTTTTAATATTTTTAGCATGTCTGGCTTTAAAAGACCTACGTTTAGCTTTCATTCTAGCTGACTCACCTTTTTTAGGAGCACCTGCTGTGCCTTTTAGTGTGCCAACTTTTTTACCTTGTTGTCCAAAGCGGATAGTTTTTATTTTATCACCTTCTTTTGCTACAACAATATGAGACTTCTTAGGATGATTAGGAGTTCTTTTCGGTTTGTTATAACCAGATACTCCAGCTTTCGCTAATCTAGAGTCTTTCTTTTTAGACATTTAAGCTCCTTGTATATTTAAATCTTGCCCTTGGAAGTATCTTTTTTGCTCCTCAGTTAAGAACTGTCCACCACCTGCGTGAGCAACATTAGTTCCATCATATCTAGTTCCAAAAGGATTTAAAGATGTATCAGCTCCACTACCATAAGCTACATAACCAGGACCACCATCATCACCAGCTAAACTAGAAAGATAAGCACCTGCTGCATTTTTACCTTTATTTAGTAAACTTGTTCCACTTCCTGACTCTCCATAATGATAAGTGTCACCTTTTACTTTAAATGCTCCATCTTTTACACCAACATAGTTTAAACCTTTATCTTTAAATGCAGCTTCTGAAGCTCCACCTGTGTACTCAAAAGCAGAGTTAGGTTTTAATTGTGTAAAGTCTGAAGACTTAGCAAAATCTAAATCAATAGAACCATATTGACCTCCAGGTCCACCCATAGCTTCAACACCACCATGACTCATTGCGTGATTGTGAGCAGTGTAAGCGTCAACACCATATTGATTTTGTAGAGTATTTACATACTTTTGCATGTCTGGACTATATAAAGATTGAGTATTTGCCATTGCATTTTGTATGTGAGCATAAGACTGTTGATTTAATACATTAGCTTTAGCTGCACCTACACCACCAGTTTGAACTACACCACTAGCTTGTCCTCCAGTAATACCACCAGCTTTAGTAAATTCTCCAGTTCCTTTTATTATTTCTGTATCTATTCCAAGAGCTGCATCTTTAACTGATTCTGTTATAAGTCTTTCTGTTCCCATCCCAGCTCTTCCAGAAACTACATCTTTAGTACCACCCCATAGATTACTAAAACCTTCTTTTATGTTTCCTTGTCCGAAAGATTTAAATGTTTTACCAAGAGTTTGAGTAATACCTTGATAAGTTCCTTTTACAAAAGCTGCACTGTAATCAATAGCTTTCCAAGCAGTATGTCCAATTTGAGACATAGTGTTTAAGAATACATTACTTGATTGAGCACCTGCTCCTAACCAGCCTCCCATAGCATTCCAACCAGCACTAAATCCTGCCGACAGATAAGGCATAGCAAACGATAAAGCAATCATTCCCACTGGTCCTATCTTTTGACTAAATTTAGAAAAAGCTCGTAAGGCTTTACCACCTACTTTTTTTATTCCATCCCATACTTTACCGCCAAGTTTTTTTATTCCTTTAGCTACTTTCTTAACAACTTTAGCTATAGGACTTTTCTTAACGACCTTTTTAACTTTCTTTACGACTTTTTTAACTTTTTTCTTTACGGATTTTACGAAACTACCCATAATTATATTCTCCTTTTGTAAATGCGTATCCTATTTTTTTAACTTTTGGTTGACCAAACTTGTCTTGTCCTAGTCTTATCCAATTTATTTTCTTTTTATCTCCTACTTTTTCAGCAAGATTTCTTTGAGTCCATCTGTGTAATGTAAGTATATTACCTTCATTACATATAGTATCCATATGCCATATATGTTTACCATTATTCCACCAACTTTCATCTTCTACCATACCAGTTTTTTTAAACTTATCAGCTGACTCTGTGTTCATAAAAGCCCAACTAGTATAAGCAAAAGGTTTATCACCTCTTCTAAAAACTCTATATTGATTAAGTTTTATTGGTGGTAAAACTTGTTGTAATGCATGTTCTACATCACCTTTAAATATATCTTTGTAAACTTTAGCATTTAATATTAAATTAACTGCTGCTTCTACATCATTCATTTAAGCCCATATATCTTTTGCCCAAGTAGCAAGTGCTTTAATATTTGCATACTTAGTTGCATCTTCTGATGCTTCATTACCAAGAGCTGCAATAGTAATTTTAGCATCTCTATCTTGGTCATTTTCAGATGCTTCATATTCCCATTTAGCAGCATCTCTCATTTCTTGCCATAAAAAAGATAAACCTTGATTACTTAAATTAAAAGCATTCATTGCATTAGCTTGATTGACTGCATTTATACCTGCGTTATTAGCAGTGTTTGTTTGTCTTCTCCATTGAACATTTGATTGTTCTATAGCCATTGCATTTTGAACATTAAACTGGTCTTTTTGAAAAGCTAAGTTAGCATTATATTGGTCTATCTGTGTATTAAGTTGTTCTTCGAGTCTTTCTGCTTCAAGTTGATTACCAGCGTTAACTTGTGCTACTTGATTTTTTTGAGTAGCATTAAACTGTGACATAGCATCAGCACGAGCAGAGTTTTGTTGAGCAATATTAGCTGCAAGATTGGCCATGAACTGGTCAGTTTGTGATTGGCTAGTAGCATTAAATTGTCTAGATGCGTTATTAGCAGCTTGGTCAGATAACATAGCTTGTTGTCTTTGTTGTGCAGTAAGTATAGCAGCTTGTTGATTATTACTTAAGTTAGTCATATCAAGATTTAAAAATGATTGTGCATTTAATACTTGAGCTTGTTGTCTATTATTTAACTCAGCCATATCAAGAGCTGCAAGATTAGCTGCATTTTGCATAACAGCTTGTTGAGAGTTATTTAAATTTTGTAAACCAAAAGTTCTAAATAAATTAGAGTTAGATATAACAGCTTGTTGTCTATTATTTAAATTAAGAACATCAAGACCTGCTATAGTTTGTGCATTAGCAAGAGCAACAGATTGTTGATTGCTCATTCCTGCCAACTCCATTTGTTGTTGAAGTTGTGCGTTTGTTACAGCACCTTGTTGATTGTTTGCAAGGTTTTGTAATCTTACTGCTTGTTGTTGTTGAGCACTAGCTAAAATAGCTTGTTGTTGATTGTTAAGATTAGCCATTAATAACTGTTGTGTGTTCTGTCCAGTCTGCATCGCAGCTTGTTGTTGGAACTGAGCACCAGTTAATTGTGCTTGAAACTGTTGTTGTTTAGTAAGAACTTCTGCTTGTTGTTGATTACTAAGATTAGCCATGGCAGCTTGTTGTAGCTGTGTAGCATTAGCTTGAGCAATAGGAATAGCACTTTGTATAATAGCATTAACTAAAGAATCTCTACCAATAGAAGAACGACTCATTCCTCTTGAAGCTAAGTTAGCATCTACAGCCTCTACTGCTGCTC
>LULO01002011.1_pt1 | contig 10667 bp, 13 predicted proteins | sample 728121 | NCBI WGS metagenome assembly LULO01 (sample SAMN03860287, study PRJNA289734) | marine metagenome | biome: seawater column; feature: ocean; material: water; isolation source: Red Sea water column Station 149 - depth 50m | place: Saudi Arabia: Red Sea | collected 2011-10-15 | depth 50 m | reverse complement strand
CTACAATTGGGTAATTCCAATTGAACCAATGTGGATTCCAATAGGTTGGAATTTTGTATTTGTTGGTTTAAATTTATATCATATAGCTATAATTATTTATGAAAAAAGACCAATCAAGATGGCTCCAAAAGATAAAGAATTATACGAAACTTTATTCAAAGATTTAAGTCCTGTGGAATATCTAAAAATTAGTAAAGTAGCTCAATGGAAAAAATATAAGTCTGGTGAGACTATAATAAAACAAGAACATTTAGTACCAGATTTAATTTTAATTTATAATGGAACAGTTGATGTCGTAGTGGATAATAAAAAAGTAGCAGAATTAAAGGATGGTCAGTTTGTTGGGGAAATGAGTTTTCTCACAGAAAAATTAGCTACAGCTACTTGTATAGTAAAACACAATACCGAATGTTTGGTTTGGAAACAACCAGAGTTTAAAGAATTGTTGAAAAGAAATCCATCACTTTACTATACAATTCAGTCTTTACTTAGTAATCAATTAGTTAGTTATAGTAATAAACAAAAATAGAATACTTTTATATTTATATGTAAGTAGTGGAGAACACAAATGATTAAAATGAAAAAATTAATGGAAGGTAAATTCAACTATAATAGAAAATTTGGTGAATCACTTCCAACATTAGAAGATTTTACCAAAGAAGAAACGAATGAAGAAATAAATGTTTCTGGTTATTCTGAGTTGATGAAACGTGGTAGACACATGCCATTAGCCGCTAAGGAACTTATCAAAGCGTTGAAAAAACAAGATGATAAAGAGGTTATCAAAAATATAAATTATATATCTGATTTAGCAGATTTTTTGAAGGGTGTACTTAATAATAGTAAATTTAAAAACTAGGAGACGATAATGTCAAACTGTAAATGTAATGAATCATGTGGTTGTGGTTCTTGTAATTGTTAATAGGAGATAAAATGAGAAATTTAATAAAGATTATACTAACATCAATTTTGTTACTTTCGGTAACACCAGCTCCAGCCATGGATATGAACATGGCCGGTATGGAAGAGATAAAGAAAAAGAAGAAAAAGAAAAATAAGAAAATTGGTAAAAAGGGTAAGAAATCCAAAAAAGGTTTCTTTTCAAAAGTTTTCGGAAGTAAATAATGAAACACTCAGAGATAAAAAAAGTAGTCTCTGATAATTCTTGTGTCTTTTGTGGACACATAGTAAATGAGGATTTAAGAAAGTGGTTTGGTAAAGGTGGAGCTGGCGGAGCCGGTGGTGGTGGATGGGATAGATATTCATCTTCGTTTGTCAAAAGGAAGAGAGCTGCTCAGAAAAAAGGTGGTGATCCTAAAAAAGGTGGTGAACGAAAAAAAGGACAAAAAACCATTAAGGTTAAAACAAAGGCTGAGAATATGATTAGATTAAAAGATTTATTAAAAGAACACACAGTATCGATGGGTAAAGTGTATTCCAATCCCTATGCCAACTCTTTCAAATCAATCAAACAAATACAAGAACAAGAAGAACCTGAACACTTTGGTGGTGGAGAAAACATAGATATATTAGGATTTGAAACAAAACATTTTGATATCTGTAGGTCAGCAGTTATACTTTATAATAAATTAAAAGAATCTGATTTAAATGATGATGGTAAAGAATTAGTAATATCATCAGCTAAAGAATTAGACCACTTGTTTGAGATGGAAAAACAAGTAGTTAAAGGTGAAGAAGTAGACCATGATCCAATTGAACATAGTGTTGAACTTGTGAATATAATATCGTTTCAATTGGGAAGAGTGGCGGAAATTATTAACGATGATTTTGAAAGAGATACTAACTTTATAAAACTTCATGTAATGGAAATTATCAATAGGAGTAAATAATGGATAAATATAATAAATCTGTACAACACCAATGATTTCACCATGCTACTTGGGGGGACTCCAAGTATAAAAACGAAGGTGTTGGTAAAGTATTGTGGCACTCACTTACAGAAAGTGGAAAAGTTGAAATAGTTGATATTCAATTTGGCGATAAAAAATATGAAAACGTAAGTGTAAAACACCTTAGACCAATTGATGAATCTTCACATTCACATAAAAGAACTGGTAAAGAATTGGATGATAAAAAGAAGAAAAAGGTAAAGGAAACAATTATGACGAAAGAAGTAGCTGAACAAAAATTAAATATATTCTTAGAAAAAAATGTTCCCACTAATCCTAGTAAATGGAGTTATTACAAATCACAAGCTAAAAAGAAATTCGATGTTTATCCATCTGCATATGCTAACGCTTGGGCAGCTAAACAATACAAAGCCGCTGGTGGTGGTTGGAAAAAGGGTAAATAATGAAACATCGTGAAGGTAAAATGGCAAAGTATGATGCTAAAGAAATAGCAGATGATGCTATGGATGTCTTTAATATGATTGATAAAGATATGGATTTACCTGAGTGGTTAGAAGCTAAGATTACAAAATCAGCAGACTATATGAATAGTGTAAAAGATTATTTAACACATCATATGAAAAAAGATGTTCAAGAAGGATTTGCAAGTGCCGCTCAAAGACGAGCTGCTTTTGCTAGTGGATATAAAGCTAAAGGTAAAAAGAAAAAGAAAAAAGAAGGTGTTAACGAAACAACTTACAAATTCAAAGGATACACAGCTTCTAACATGGATGAGTTGGATGCTATGTTGAGTAGAGCTGGTATAAAGGGCACACCCAACTTCAACGACATGACATATAGTGTTAATAAAAAAAGTTCCAAAATAGATAGAATTATGAAAATGAAAGGTGGAAAAAAGATAAAACCAATTAGACTTAAAGGTAAATCAGGTATGGGAAAGATAAGTCATCTTGGTTTAGAATCCGTAGATGAAGCAAGAGGAACCTGTTGGGTTGGTTATCAACAAATAGGCATGAAGAAAAAAGGTAATAAAATGGTGCCCAACTGTGTGAAAGAAATTTATTGGGAAAATGAGTTGGGTGAAAGTTGTGGTTATACATTTGAATTAGAACCCGTACAAGAAATCCAAAGGGTAATGTTGTTAAAGTAAATTTTGGACAAGGTGGTGATGCTAAAGGTGGTACTATGAGAATCAGAAAGTCTAATCCAGCCGCTCGTAAATCATTTAGAGCAAGACACAATTGTGACAATCCAGGCCCAAAACATAAAGCTCGGTATTGGTCTTGCCGTAAGTGGTAAGATGATTAAATTAAAAGATTTATTAAGTGAGAGGTATGTATCAAAAAGTTCTGATACAATAGAGGATGTGTATCAATCTGTAGTAGACTCACTAGAAGATTTGTCTGAATTATTTAAAAAACATGCACCAGAAGAAAGATTGTTATCTCGTACTTTAGAAAAACAATCTATGATGGTAAGAAGAATGATAACTAAAAGTAAATCTTATCAAGACATAAAAAATATAAGACATGATTAAACTAAAAGATTTAATAGAGGCCAGTCCTACTATAAACATAAAAGGACTCAAGGGTGCTACTGGTTTTATCAAACCTGAAGAGTGGGAAGCCAAAAAGAAATCCTTAAAAAAATCAATTGAAAAATCAACTGGTTATTTACTATTAGAAAGAATAGATTATCAACACATTGCTAGAACACTCACAGACTCCTATGGGTTAAAATCAAAAATAAAAATGGGTTCCGGTAAAGACTTTGGAGAATACATACCTGAGACAGACACCATCACTCTAAGACCATCCTATCGTTCAGTAAAAGAGTTTTTAATGACTGTATTACACGAGATAGGACACGCTTTAGATGCTAAAAGATTAGGTGTAAAAAAATACATCAAAAAATATACACAAGCCGGAACAATGGCAAATTATCAAGGATTACATCCACATGATGATAACAAATGGGAAGAAAAGGCCGAGAAGTTTGCTCAAAAAGAATTACATAAATGGTTGTAAAAAATAAAATGTAATTTGAGATTTTTTCTTACTAATTATAAAAGGATGTTTTTATTTCCAAAAGAAAAGAATAATATATAAATGAAACCACGTTCAGCAAAGAATAAAGGTAAACGGTTACAGAATAAAGTCAGAGACTTAATCTTAGAAAAATTTGATAAATTAGAGGAAGATGATGTTCGCTCCATTACTATGGGAGATAGTGGAGAGGACATTCTTCTTTCCCCTGCTGCTAGAAAACTATTTCCATTTAGTGTAGAGTGTAAGAATCAAGAAAAACTCAATATATGGTCATCATTAGAACAAGCTGAAACAAATAGTGGAAAACACACACCTTTACTTATATTTAAAAGAAACAGAACCAAGACCTATGCCGTCTTGGAATTTGATAAGTTATTAGAATTACTTGATGAATAAAATAATAAATTTACTAAATAGAGTGTTGAACTCTCATGGTACAAAATTAAAAAAACAAAATGAGTATATGTATGTTCCACGATATAAAAGAGATGTCAAAAAAGATGAAGAGGTAGTACGACTACCAGAAGAATTCAAACCATTGTGGAATGGTGGAGATAGTATTGTTAAACGACATGCTCTCAGTTACTTGTACAAACGTGGGATAAATGATAAAGATATTTTAAAATATAATATTGGTTATTGTGACGAAGGTGTATATTCCAATCGTATTATTGTGCCTTCATATGATTCAGATGGTCAAATAAATTTTTTTGTTGGAAGAGACTTCTACAATAGTAAATTAAAATATCGTAACTCACCAACATCCAAAGATATCATAGGATTTGATTTATTTATAAATTGGGATGAACCAATAATTTTATGTGAAGGTGTATTTGATGCTATGTCTTTCAAAAGAAATGCCATACCTTTATTTGGTAAAACAGTTATGAATACTCTAAATAAAAAAATAATTGAATCTAAAGTAAAAGTTATATATTTATCTTTAGACTCAGATGCTATAAATGATGCTGTAAAGATTTCAGAAAACTTTATCAATAATGGTATTGATGTAAGAATGATGGAATTTAATGAAAAAGACCCGAATGATATTGGTTTTGAAAAATTATTATATTTAATTAAAAGAACACAAACAACGAGGTTTTCAGATTTAATGAAAATAAAACTAAATGGCACAAGAAAAAAACATATGGAAATTTAATGATTATGAATGGAAAGTTCATATCGATAAAAAAGAAGTTTGTGATAAACTGACTGAAAAGTTTAAATTAAAAGCTTCTACAGTTTATTATGAAACTGGTGTTTTATCTGAAGAGACATCTTGGGATGTTTTGGTGCCTAATAATCTGATAACCGATGTTAAAAGGTTGTTAAAGGAAACTACTTGATTGAACCAAAAGTTGTAAAAGTACCATTTCGTAAATTAAAACATATACACCACATCTCAGACATACAGATTCGTAATCTTAAACGACATAAAGAATACGAAGAAGTATTTGAACGTACATACGAAGAGGTAAGAAAAAACAAAAATAATGCTGTTGTCTATATTGGTGGAGATATAGCTCACTCTAAAACAGATATGTCGCCTGAGTTGGTAGACCAATTATCAAGATTGTTTAAAAACTTATCTGATATATGTCCTACAATTATAATAGCTGGTAATCACGATTGTAATTTAAATAATCGTTCTCGTATGGATGTGTTGACTCCGATTGTAAATAATTTACAACATCCAAATTTACACTATTTGAAAGATACTGGTGTATATAAATTTGCTGATACTAGTTTTGTTGTGTGGGATTGTTGGACAGATGAAAAAGATTTTATTGAGGCCAAAGATGTAGAAGGTAATACCAAAGTCGTATTATTTCATGGTACAGTAGATAGATGTGAAACTGATTTAGGATTTAGATTACCAAGTGATGTGAAAATTACAAAATTTAAAGGATATGATTTAGGATTACTTGGTGATATCCACAAAAGACAACATTTGAATAAATCAGAAACCATATCTTATTGTGGTTCATTAGTACAACAAAATCATGGAGAGGGATTATCACATGGATATTTGTTATGGGATGTGCCAAATAGAAAGTCCAAATACATTGAAATCCCAAATGACTATGGTTATTATACAATTGATATAGATTCTGGTAATGTACCTGATTGTCCTGACATTCCTAAGAAAGCTCGTCTGAGAGTTAGAGTTTCAAATACATCTGCTACAGAGTTAAAGAAAGCTTTAGCTGTTATTCATAATAAATATGGCATAGAGGAAATGTCTGTAACAAGAACTGATTCTCTATATAATAATGATAGGGTTCGTAATAAAACAATATCCATTGGAGATATAAACAATACAGATGTTCAATATCAATTGATTGTAGATTATTTGAATGCTAATCATATCGTTGATGATGAGACATTATTAAAAATAAAAAATATAAATGAATCCTTAAACCAAGATTTACCAGAAGAAGAAGTTTACAGAAATGTACATTGGAAACTTAAAACATTTGAATGGTCAAATATGTTTAGTTATGGTGAGGATAATATCGTAGACTTCACAAAACTAAACGGTATAGTTGGAATGTTTGCTCCGAACGCTCAAGGTAAGTCGTCTTTATTAGATGCATTATCTTTTTGTTTATTTGATACTTGTAGTAGAGCTTTCAAAGCAGAAAATGTTTTGAATAATAAAAAGAAAGATTTCTATTGTAAGGTTAATTTAAGTAATTGGTTCGTATGACGATTTTATCTTGACAACATTATCTTCACAAATAAAAAATTCTGTATTTATAGAAAAAACTCAGAAAGAAAAGAAAACACTTTTGGCTCAGTTTATGGGATTGGAAATATTTGATAAGTTGTGGACATCAGCTTCTCATGAAATAAAAGATGTAGCGGCTGTTCTAAAGAACTTCAAACAAAATGATTGGGAAAGAGAGTTATCAGAAATAAAAGAACAGAAAAAACAATTCAAGAAAGTCCATACTAGTTTACTAGAGGAAAGGTCAGATATTCAAACTAAGAAGAAATTAATCGAAAACAGTATTTTAACTTTGACTAAAAAATTAAAACCAACTGACAAATCGGTAGAGGATATTGATAAATTAAAAGAGAATAAAAATTCATTATCAAACACTTTGAGTGATATTGATGCTGAACTTGGTGAGGTTGATGTACGAATTGAAAAAGCGTCTTTATTGAACACAGAATTAAATATGAAAATACAAAGTCATAAAGATGAAAAAACTGAGGAGAATTTTGTAGAACTAGAACATTTAGAAAATCACAAAAAAGAACTTGAGATTGATTTAGATAAAATGAAAATAGAGGTTCGTTCTAAGTTGGACAAGATAGAAAAACTAGGTGATTTGGAATGGGATGATGATTGTGAATATTGTATGAGTAATCCTTTTACTTTAGATGCTAGAGAAACTAAGAAAAAATTAGAAGTTGATAAGGATGTTGTAAAAGATTATTTAATCAAGTTGGATGATGTTTCTGAAAAAATAAAAAATCTATATCATGCTCGTGAAAGAAAATCAGATTTAGATAGTATTATGAATAAATTACAAAAAATATTATCTTTGAGAAACGAACTTGATAGCTCCAAAGTTTTACAAGAAGAAAAGAGAAAAAATGTAATACATCAATTGAGTTCTGTAGAAGAAAAAATTATAAAATATTATGAACAAGAAAAAGATATCGTTTACAATCAACAAATAGAATCAGAAATGCACACCAAACAAATTGAGTTGGATGATAATAATAATCAACACGAAACCTTGAATGATAATATAAACAATGTTTTTGGTGAAATAAAAGTTGTCGATACAAAAAGAAGAAGTATATTAGATAATATAAAAAAGGTAGAGGAGTTAGAGGGCAAGTATCATGCTTACCAATATTATTTAGATGCTGTAAAACGAGATGGTGTACCTTATGAATTGATTACAAAAGCTCTTCCGACTATCGAGGGTGAGGTAAATAATATATTAGCTCAACTAGTTGACTTTCAAATGTTATTTGAAATGGATGGTAAGAATATCAATAATTATATTGTGTACGATGATGATAACACTTGGCCACTAGAGTTATCAAGTGGTATGGAAAGGTTTATTTCATCTTTGGCTATTCGTGTTGGATTAATTAATGTTTCCAACCTACCAAGAAGTAATTTTTTAGCAATCGATGAGGGTTGGGGAACTATGGATTCAGATAACTTGAATTCAGTATATAGTTTATTTCAATATCTCAAATCACAATTTCAATTTACATTAATAGTATCTCACATTGATTCCATGAGAGATGCTGTTGATACTTTATTAGAAATTAAGAAAGAGAAATCTTTTAGTTCGGTGAATTTTGATTAGAATATAATATTCTTGTTTGACATTTTTCTTTAATAAGTTCTTCTATTAAAGCATACATTTTATATCCATGATTTTTTGAATAATCTTTAATCATATCACGATATTGTTTTCTTATTTTTATATTTACAAATTGTTCTTTCATATACATAAATATAAAATAATTACTTTTTACATCCTTTTTACTTACTTTTATTTATAAATTTACAAACTAAATATTTATCTATATAATGGAGAATAATTAATGGGATTCATTCCACGCCGTCTAATAAGAGAAAATTTAAGAGATGTAGATGTATTCTATGAAGATAGAGATAACAGAATCTTTAAAGTCCAAGACATACCTGATACTTTTGTACAAGGTCGTTCTGCTTTTAAAATATTTGGTTCTCAATTCTTACAACCTGATGTTTCTTTAAAAATAGAAATTATTGATAAAGGTGGGAATACTGTATATACTCAACCAGTAAAATATGGTCAATTATCTTCTCCAAAATTATCATTCAGATATATTAGTGTTGAGGTTTATCCACCACCATATAATTTTCCTGGTGAAGCCGAGTTAATTATATTAGGTCAACTCAATCAAGATAATCCTGATTCTATTGGTTTGGTAGGTGAAATTCCCCCAAGATTTCAAAATGCTTATAATGTTAGGTTTAGAAAAACAATAAACATTGATACTGAAAAAGTTATTAATGAACAACCAATATTATTTTATAAAAAACCAAAAATAACAGCAGTAGAATTAGTAAAGGCCCAAAGAAAATTAGATGCTCCAGATAATAGATTTATAAGTGGGAGTCAACTATATGGAATAGTAAATGCGGAAGTAGCCGGAACTACCTACGCCAGTAGTTCAGAAGTAATAAATACACAACAAGATACTTTCGATGTTTCACAAGCTCCGTACGGTGATTTACAAGTTCAAGCAAATAAATACCAAATCAAAACTGGTATACAAGAAAAAATACCATTCTTAGAAAAGTTTGGTATAAAAGAAGAAAGAAGGTCGCCTGAACCACCACAAATGACACTTTATTCAAATGAATCAAAATTTGTCAGTAAAATGATTGGTGGCAACATAACCATTACAGATATCAAAATACCCTCAGCTTCAGCCTTTGAATTTGCAGATGTAACTCAATATGAGGGTACATCATATGATACACCTGAGAATAGAGCAGATATTTACAATTCATTTTCATTTCCAAATTTTGAAGCAACTGTTGAAAATGTTTTAAGTGACACAAAATTAACTTTAACTCAACCTTACTCGCTTGAATATAGGGATAGAAATTTACCAACCGGAACACCACCTCAAAAAATACATTCCAACATTGGAGACAATGAAACTGCTATTTATGCTAACTTTACAGCTTCATATGTAGATTGGTCGGTGCCATCAACAAGTAGTTATAGATTTGATTCATTCGTTGATTTTACAATAGATGATATGAGAACATTTAGTGGTGATGTATTTAGAATGAAAGTATTGGGAGCTAGTGAAACATCACTAGGTGATTTTCCTGTTTTATTAGACACAGTTGTTACATCACCTGAATTATTAGTGGATAAAGTATCTCCATCTGGTGTTTTAAGAAGTGGTTACTTTCAAAACCAAACCCATATCGATACTTATTGGAACGCTTTCGGAGGTGATAATAATACCAATACTTTAGTACCGTATTATACAATGTCCTTAGCTGATGGATTATACTTATCGGGTTCTTATGAAACATTCAATCAAGTTGGTAGAGTTGATTTAGATAACACATATTCTTTTACTGTGAAGAAAGATGTTACTTACACTTTGTCATTTAATGCTAAAGGTAGACGAACTACAAAAAACAACATTGATGGAAATCCATATCAAAGTGCTAAAATATTTTTCCATTTGTCAGGTTCAGAACTAAAAGATTTTAGTGAATCAGATATACAACATAAGGCTTCTTTTGGTCAAGTAATAACAAATGAATTTGGACAACCGATTGGATTACAAGTGTTGGATGAGGAACAAATCGAACATCCTTATTATAAAGATTTTGGTAAGGTTAGTCATACTTTTACACCGAAATTCAAATTAGATAGAATAGAAAATACAGATACAATCTTACAAATTAGAATACACTCTGGTGAATGGGTAATTAGTGATTTATCATTACGACCAGCCGTATCCACTGGTTTCTCACCTGATGAATTTAAATTTAGAGTACCAATACCATCCAACACATTAAGACCTGATAATTGGAGTTTTCTAATTCAATATTTAGATATTAATGGTAATACATCTGAAACAATAACCTTTTTGAGTAATTTCGGTATATCAGGTTCAGCTCTCATACTAGAGGGTAGTGACAATTTATTAACAGGTTCTATGTTTATGGGAAGTGCTCAAGGTTCTGGTATAG
>LULO01001480.1_pt1 | contig 10669 bp, 10 predicted proteins | sample 728121 | NCBI WGS metagenome assembly LULO01 (sample SAMN03860287, study PRJNA289734) | marine metagenome | biome: seawater column; feature: ocean; material: water; isolation source: Red Sea water column Station 149 - depth 50m | place: Saudi Arabia: Red Sea | collected 2011-10-15 | depth 50 m | reverse complement strand
GCGTTTACTTCTTCTAAAACTGGAACACCTAAATCTCTTATTGCAGGAATCAAACCGTCTGTGGCACCAGATACAACTAAAGTTCCATCATATGGTGCTATTACAGTTGGATCAGTTGGTCTGGCAGATCGTATTGGTCCTAAATATTTGGAAGTATTATCTAGAAAAAATGCTAAAAATCTAGTCATTCCACCTTCAACTAATATTTCGAATACAGAGTCAGCTTCTTGCAAACCAGATTGAGGTCGTGCATTTATATTGTTATCTATTGGTGACATCCTTTCTATATCAAACTCATATGAAATTACAGCTTCGGTTGTAGTTGTTGCATCTGAATCCGCAATAATAGTAGTAGTAGTCTGTTGTGTTGTATCAACAACAACTTCTTCAATAGTATCAGCTGCTGAGCATGACACTATTAAGGTAAATACGATTAATAATCTTAATTTCACACTTTTATATTAGTGTTGAAAATAATAATTTAATAAAGTTTATCTTTGAATTATTTGCTTGATAATAAGTAAGATTTTTAAATAGTCTGTGAGCCTTTTTATTATTCACAAACCATGGAGGATCAATAAACCTTGAAAATCTGAAGTTAGTTTCTACTATGCCTTTTAGTGGAGATTCAAAAAAGAATGAATTATGGACAAAACCTTGACCACTTTGTATGTCGTTATCTTTATTTCCCGGATATCCGCCCCAAGGCATTGTAGGAATTATAAATGCTATTGCAGCCCATTCATTAATAGCAATAGTTCCATAATTTAAATTGTGTTTATAATTTTCAACTACCTCAGAATTTCTTTTTTTCTTTGAATCCTTTATTAAAACTGTTGCACCTAAATTTCCCCAAAGTTCATTATTCACATAATCAATACTATTATTTGCGAATGATTCATAATCCGTGTATTCAATTTCTTTAAAGTACAATGTGCTATTCCATACTTCTTCAATACTGAATTGTTCATCTGAATCTAAGTCTGAAACCATAAATGGTGTAGAACATACTTGATCATTAATTTGTTCATAATTTTTATTATTTTGAAGTTCTTTTAATGATTCAACAGCACCAGGGTAATAAGATGTTGTATCTCCTATCTTTTTTAAATAGTGTTTTATATACTTTTTTAACTTATCATTTGAACGCCATCCCTTGGGAAGGACGATTACTTGAGCTGCTATACAATTAAATCCAGAATTATTTAATTTAGCAGTTACTATTTTTCTAGCTTGAAATTTTATTTCAGAATTAGACCATTTTCCGGGATGAACAATAATCGGTGTTACATTACCTAATTCAGTAAAAATAGGTTTTTTATTTGATTTGCTCAGTTGAGATAGTTTTCTTTCTTTATCGTTCAAAACTCTTCCATAGACTATGTTTTCATATGTATAGTTAGAGCCGGTTAAGTGTATAGCATCAATAGACCTATGTTCGGTGAGATATTTTGAAGTTGGAATGTCACCATTGACTACAGAAATGAAACCTCGTTCAATAAATTCATGGAAAACTTTTTGAAATACTGGATTAAGATAATCATTTACAGGATTCAGTTTAAGAATTATTGATGAGCGATTTGCTACCAAGTGGAATATAGTGTCTAAGAACGGAATCGATGAAACATTTCCAGCACCTAAAATTAGAGTAACACTACCTGAATCCGTTCCAATTCTTTGCTTAAAACCTCGATATTCATTTATTTGTTCAAAATTCATAGACTTACTAAATCTAATTTCTGCATTTAATAACGGGAATGTTAATTTTTCAATGAACTTATTTGGAAACACCTTATAAGAATTTTTAGAATCATCAAATTTATTTATATCTAGTTGATCGTTTTTCTCTAAGTAATCAATGTAATATTGTAAAGTTAAAATGCTTACAAATGGACCACCCAGCCATTCTTCTCCTTCTTTATGTTTCTGAAGAATTCCTTTTTTTTCAGCAGAAAGAGTAGCCCAATAATATGCAATTCCTTGTATGTTTTCAATTGTCTTATTTAGCAATACAATTAATTCTTGATTGGACATTTTTGATAATTCGGATGAATTTATTCTTAACGTCGTTATATTTCTATCTAATTCCAACTGCGATGGATACATATATGTATCTTATTCAGTTATTTCAAGAAGTTCAAAATCTCCCCAATTAACTGTAAGATGTTTTGCTGGTATCAACTCATTTGGTCTGCCAACTGGTAAGTTTTTTGGATATGATTCAAGAGATACATCATCACCTTGAAGTTCATCAATTATGATCCTTAATGTTTCTGCTAAATCATCTAGAGTATCTACTGTTTGTGTTTCAGTAGGTTCAAACATTAAAGCTTCTTCAATAATCAATGGGAAATAAATTGTAGGAGAATGAAAACCTTTATCCAAAAGTGCTTTACCAACATCATACGCTTTTATTTTATGAGATTTTTTTAGATCTTTAACTGTAGCTACAAACTCATGCATACATGGCTCATTGTAAGCAAGTGGAATAATCTTTGAAATTATTGAGCTTAAATATCTAGCATTTAATACTGCATAAGATCCTAAAGTATCCAAACCTTCTTTTCCTAATAATTTCATATAAACAAGCGCTCTTAGAGCTACTAAAAAGTTTCCATGATAACCATGCATTCGGCCTATAGATGACGATGGTGTATACCAGGAATATTGGTCGTCATTTTTTTCTACTATAGGACCAGGAAGATACTCTTTAAGAAAACTTTTTACAGCAACTGGACCCGAGCCTGGACCTCCACCCCCATGTGGAGTAGCAAAGGTTTTGTGTAAATTAGAATGTACAATATCAAAACCCATATCACCAGGTCTACACACGCCAACTATTGCGTTTAGATTTGCTCCGTCATAATAAACTAAACCACCACTCTCATGAATAATATTGGATATTTCCATAATATTCTCTTCGAATAAACCACCAGTATTAGGATTGGTGAGCATTAATCCAGCAGTGTTTTCATTTACTAAACTACGAAGATCATCAATATTAACCATTCCCCTGATATCAGTAGAAACTTCAACAACATTAAATCCTGCCATTCTTGCTGATGCAGGATTAGTTCCATGAGCAGAATCTGGGACGATAATATCAGTTTTGTCAGTTAAATTATTTTCTTCTAAATATTTTTTAATAATTAGTAAACCTGTCAACTCTCCAGAAGCACCAGCTGGAGGTTGGAAAGTAGCATTGTCCATGCCAGTTATTTCTAAAAGAAAAGCTTCGAGTTCATGTAAAACTTCTAAGTTTCCTTGGGTAAAAGCCGCAGGCGTTGAAGGATGGGAGTTTGCAAAAGTATTTAAACTTGCAACATAATCAGCAAATCTAGGATTGTATTTCATTGTACATGAACCAAGAGGATAAAAACCAACATCAACGGCAAAGTTTCTATGAGCAAGACGAGAATAATGCATAACTAAATCATGTTCGGAGACTTCAGGCAAACTAGGTTTGTCTGATCGTATTGCTGAATTATTAATTTCTGTCACAGGTACATCTAACTTAGGAAAACGAGATGCTCTTCTTCCTGGTTTTGATAATTGATTTATTGTTGGCTCAGGAGCACCACCTACGAGCGGCAATGAACTTGCGTTACCTCCACTATGCATTGATTACCTCCTGTAATGATGAAATATAAGCATCAATCTCGTTTTTCGTTCTTTTTTCTGTAACTGCTACAAGAATTTTATTTTCAGAATATTTAATTCCAGCTAAATATCCTTTTGCACCCATTTCTAGGATTACATCTTCGGCAGGCCTGGATGTTTCTAGGATAAATTCTCTAAGTGAATTATTTTGATTTGATATATTAAAATTGTGTTCTAATAGTTGTTGTTTCATATAAGACGCCTTTTGTATCGCTTGATAGCCAATCTCATATAAGCCTTCTGGTCCTAACCAAGATAAATGTATTGTTGACCCTACAGCATTTAATGTCTGATTAGTACAAATATTGGATGATGCTTTTTCTCTTCTAATGTCCTGTTCTCTTGCTCTAAGAGTCATTACGTATGTTTTAGTATGATTTGAGTCTCTAGATTCCCCAATAATTCGACCAGGAACTAATCTAGCTAATTCTTTTTTAGTTGCAAACCAACCAACCGTTGGACCTCCAAAAGAAAGTGGTGAACCCATAGATTGACCTTCAGCAACTACAATATCAAATCCCATTGAACCTGGTGTCTTCAAAATCCCTAACATTGATGGATCTACATAACAAATAGATATAACACCTGCTGCTTTTGCATTCTGAACTATTGAAGTTAAATCTTGTGCAGAACCTTCATAGTGAGGAAGGGATACAACAAATGCTGCATCTTCTTCAGTGAAAATATAATCTTCAGGGAACTGGTAATCAACTAAGTCAATATACTTAATATTAAATTTATTTCTATCTACTAATGTATTAATAACTTCTTTTGTATTTGGATTAAATCCATTTGAAATAACTACTCCATCTCTTTTTGTTTTATTTATAGCTACAGAAATAGCTTCAGCTACAGAAGTAGCACCATCGTAAAGAGATGCATTTGCTAGTTCCATATCTGTTAGATCACAAATTAACGATTGATACTCAAATAAAATTTGTAGAATTCCCTGTGATATTTCAGCTTGATATGGCGTATAGGAAGTCATAAATTCAGGTCTCATAGTTAGTGTTTTTACAGTATGAGGTAAATAAACGTCGTAGTGTCCTCCACCAGCAAAACAAATCAAATTTTGTGTATTTTTAGCTTCAACAGATTCAAAATGAGCTATAGATTCAAGCTCAGAAAGTGTACCAGGAACATTTAAACCATCGTTTAATTTTAAAGTTTCAGGAATATGAGTAAATAAATCATCAAGAGAACTTATTGAAAGTTCTTCGAACATTTTTTTCAAATCAATTTCTGAATGTGGTACAAACATTATCTTAAAAACCTCTTATATATCAAATTACCTTCTACTAAATTACCACGAATATCAAACTCTACTAAATTGTCAGCAGGATTACTTTTGAATAAAACGTACCCAATTGGATAACCTAAAATTGGTGAGATATTTCCAGAAGTTACAATACCTTCAACTCCATCAGATCTGCAAATAGTGTTTCCCCAAATAATCATTTTCATTTGTAATAGTCCATTTAAGTCCAGCTTCAACTGGTGAAATATCATCAGTTAATTCAAAACCATAAAGCGGTAAGGAAGCTTCAAGTCTTAATGTATCTCTAGACCCCAATCCACAAGGTTTAACACCTTTAGTTTCAAGCATGTTAATGAAGTCCACTGTATCTTTAGTATCAATCATCACTTCTACTCCATCTTCACCTGTGTATCCTGTTCTTGCATAAATATAATTATTTTCCTTATAGGTTGAAAATTTATCTGGGATTGTCATTATTTGATCAATGATATTTATCGCGTTTTTACCTTGTATGGCTATTAAATCAGTTGTCAAAGTAAGATCTTCATAAGTAATTGAGTTAATGTCTAGATGTGATTTAATTTTATTTGTATTGCTGGCATTACATATAAGAATTAAATCGTCCTCAAATTTCCAGAATATAACATCGTCAATTGCAGTTCCTTGTTCAGAAGTGAAGATTGAATACAATGCTTTAGTGTTTTCTAAGTTTTTTAACTCAGAGCATATTAAATAGTTAATTTCTTCTATTTGTGAGTAACTTAATCTAAGTCTACCCATATGAGAAACATCAAAATAACCTGCAGAATTTCTCACGTAATGATGTTCTTTTAAAGTTCCGTCATATGAAAAAGGCATAGACCATCCAGCAAAATCTATCATTTTTGCATTTTTACTTAAATGAAAGTCGTATAAAGAAGTAGTTTTTAATTCAGACATTAAGAAATAAATGACTCATACTGCTGGTAAGACATTCCAGAATCATCTATTTCCTTGATTTCAGCTTTAACCATCCAACCATCGCCTACAGGATCGTTGTTGATTAATTCAGGTTCAGTTTCTAAATTTGAATTAACTTCAGTAATAACACAATCCATTGGAGCATAAGCCTCTGCAACAGTTTTTGTAGCTTCTACTTCAACAATCGGATCGCCCTTACTAAATTCTTGGCCTACTTCTGGTAATGTAACAAAAACTATGTCTCCCAATTCACCTTGTGCAAAATCAGATATTCCTACTGTAAAAATATTACCATCAACTTTATACCATTCATGAGTTTCTAAGTATTTCGTTTCTGACATTGCTCCCCCTTATTACCGTGGTTTAACAGTTGATAGGCCACCATCAACATGAATTGTCTGTCCAGTCACCCATTTGGCTTCTGGGCTAAGTAACCATTTTATAACAGGAATTATATCACTTGAATCACCTATTTTCGCAATAGGATGCATGTTTTTGGATACTTCTCTTGCTGTTTCAGTAGATAAAATTTTCTGGGACATATTTGAATCCATAATGCTCGGAGCGATTACATTAACTCGTAAATTATCCTTTGCATACGTTGCTGCTGCTGATCTAGCAAATCCTTCAATGCCTCCTTTAGCAGCTGAAATTGCTTCATGATTTGATAATCCTTTAGAACCTGCAATAGATGAAAAAAATATTGCAGATCCATTTTTCATTTTTCTTGCAAAGCTAGCTAATAAATAATATGAAGAAAACAAATTAGTTGTTATGACGTCATTAAATTCATCTATAGAAGTGCCATGTAAAGGCTTTATTAATATTGAACCTATACAATTTACCAGACCTTTTATTTCAATATCTGTATCTATTATTTTCCCAAACTCTCTTGGTTCTACAGTATTGTTAAGATCTATAACTTGATAATTTGCATTAATAGCAGATGCTTGTTCTCTTAATTTATCTTCATCTCTACCAATAAGAAATAACTCATTATCTTTTCCCAAAGCATTAACAATTGCTGTTCCTAAAGTTCCTGTAGATCCCGCGATAATATACATAACTATATATTAAGTTTTAACTTTTAATTTGATAAATTATTTGTTTTAGAAATATTACCAAACCAATACGCAGATTTATGGGGTTTGCGAGAGTAATCACTTTTATCAACTTCCACTAATCCAAAATTCATTTGATAGCCAAGATCCCATTCAAAATTATCAAGCAAAGACCAGTACAAGTAACCAATTACATTTTTATGCTCTTTTTGAAATTTATGCACATCTTTCAACACTGTTGTAACAAACTCAATTCTTTCATCGTCATTATCTGTTGCAATTCCATTCTCCGTAATAAAAACTTCTTTATTAGGGAATATTTTCTTCAACCTATTTAGATTATATAGAACTGCTTCTGGTCTGTATTCATACCCCATTTTTGTTGTTCGTGTTTCATTAGTAATTGCTCCATTCCTACCAGCAAATATTTGTATAATGCGAGGTAAAATAAATTTTCTAATTATTCCAACATTTAATAGCAAAGCATTAGATAGTTTTAAAAAAATATTTTTTGGATATCTTACGATTGTATAAGTTTGTAAACCGATAAAGTCATCATCTACAGAAGCTTCCAAAAATTTATCCTCAAGATGATATTTCAAATATTCTTTTAATTTATTATTATCTTCGTCTTCCCACTCTTGTAGAGCATGTGTCATGCCAACTTTTGCGTTTTGATTATATTTTTTGATTGTATTTAATGCTTTTTTATGAGCTGACATTATATTTTCTGATGCTTTTATAAATTTTGTTTCGCTAGCTATTCCAGGGGGGAATTTGTTAGTTGAAAAGTACCCAAAGAATGCAAATATTCCTGGTTCATTTATTGTATTGAAATATACAATCTCTTTTGGTAATAACTGCATTAGTTTATCTACATAATTATTGAAATAAATATCAGATTTTGGGTTCAGCCATGAACCTTTGTTGAATAACCACTCTGGCGTAGTGAAGTGATGAAATGTAATTATAGGAGTAATATCATTAGAAATTAGTTTTTTGGCTTTTTCAACATAATGATTTATAGCATCATTATCAAATGAACCTTCGTTTGGCTCTACCCTGCTCCACTCTATTGAAAACCTAAATGCTTTAATACCAAGCTTTACAAGAAGATCAATATCCTGATCCAACATCTCGTAATGCTTACATGCTTCATTACATGGCTCTACGCAAACAGAATTAGATTTATTTTCCCAAATTGTCCAATCATTATTATAAATACCGCCTTCAACCTGATATGAAGCAACAGCTGTACCAAAAAGAAATTTATCAGGAAATTTTAGTTCACTCATATAAATAGATAATATACGCAATTCCAATATAGAAAAGTTGTAATAAAAATCTAAAAAAATGTTGTTGATTACTCCAATAATTGCGTCCATATGGAAGATTGTTAATCCATACATAAAGATTTGCACCGTAAAGAATAACAAGAAGAATAATCATCATTATTGCTGCTTCTTTTCTATATTTTGTAAGGAATAAAAGAGGAATTAATATTTCAAGTATTCCGGTAAATTGGTGAACAAATCTTGGATATGGAATAAAGCTTGGAACTATTGCATCATAAAATTGTGGATTCAAAAAATGATTTATTCCAGCCCCAACAAAAAAGATTACGTAAACGTAAATTAATACTTTTGTTATTTCCACTGTTTGGATTTGTTAATAGCTTTATTCCATTTGTCTAAATATTGTTCCCGCTGTTTACTATCAATATTAGGATTCCATGTCTTTGATTGAGTAATGAATGAATTCATGTTCTCTAATGGAAGGTTGTTAATGAAAAGAAAACTTGCTGCACCTGCTCCTAATGCAGTAATCTCATTAATTTCCTGAGAAATAACTTTTTTATTAAATATATCAGATTGAAATTGCATTAGAAGATTGTTAACAACCATTCCACCGTCTACATTTACCGATTCAAATGTTATTCCAATATCTTTTTCCATAGATTCAAGCAATTCATTTGATTGATATGCAACTGATTCCAAAACAGCTCTTGCTATGTGTGATTTATTTGAAAACCTTGAAAGACCAACTAGTACACCTCTAGCAGTTTCATCCCAATGTGGTGAAAATAGTCCCGAGAATGCAGGAACGAAATACACATCACCATTATCTTTTTCAGCCATTGCTAATGCTTCTACTTCAGAACTTTCTTTAATTATGTTTAAGTTATCTCTTAACCATTGAACTGCAGCACCAGCAATTGAAACTGACCCTTCTATTGCATATTGTGGTTTATCACCATCTTTTTGGTAAGCAACTGTACTAAGTAAGCCATTGTTAGAATGTACTATTTCTGAACCTGTGTTTGTTAATGCAAAACATCCAGTGCCATATGTATTTTTTACATCACCAGAAGCAATACAATTTTGTCCAAATAATGAAGCTTGTTGGTCTCCTAAAACAGCTGTAATTGGTACATTTTTTAATATCCCTTCATTCGTACCGTAATTAAACATTGAAGGCTTTATAGAAGGTAAAGAATCTAATGGAATATCTAGTCTATTTATAACATCTTCCATCCAATTTAAAGTATGAAGATCCATTAACAACGTTCTGCTTGCATTTGTTACATCAGTTACATGATTACCAGTAAGTTTATATAAAAGCCAAGAATCAATTGTTCCAAAACATAAATCGTTGTCTAATTTTGCTTTATTTACCTCATCTACATTTCTTAAAAGCCACAATATTTTAGAAAGAGAAAAGTATGTTGCTATAGGTAAGCCTGTTTTTATGAATTCAGCAGACAACTCCTCTATTTGCTTAATTTCATCACAAATATCTTGTGTGCGTGTATCCTGCCAAACTAAAGCATTATGTAAAGGCACTCCAGTTGACTTTCGCCATGCAAGCGTTGTTTCTCTTTGATTAGTAATACCAATACTATCTAATTGATTTATTGAAAATTCATCATCTATTTTTGAAATACAATTTTTAACTGAATCCCAAATTTCTATTGGATCATGTTCAACAGAAACTTCATTTGGTAAATACTGTGTAAATTCCTGTTGTTGACTAGCAACAATTTGACCAAAATATTTCATATGATGTATTTTAAATTTTGTATATTCAATATGTCTACTGAATTATCCTTTTAATAATTATTGAAATCTATTCTTACAACAATATTCTAATTTTATAACGTTATTAAATTATAAAGATACACTTAAATGACAAACTATGGAGTACATATACGAAGAAACAACTGTTTATGCAATATTATTTGTTGTTGCTTTTTTTGCTTCATTAATTGATTCAATAGCTGGAGGAGGTGGTTTATTAACTACACCTTCCATGCTTCTAGTGGGCATGTCTCCACTAAATGTATTAGCAACAAATAAGTTTCAATCATGTTTTGGAACAGTTACTTCAACTTACAACTATTACAAGAATGGTTATCTTGTTGAGAAAAAAAAGTATTTTTATACTGCTTTATCATTCATAGGATCAGGTGTAGGCACTCTACTAGTAAGTAGGATTTCAAACGAAACTTTAGAATCCGTAATTCCAATACTTCTTATAGGTGCTGCAATATTCTTTATCACTAATAAAGGACCGACTGGTGTAAAGAAGAATGAAAAATTGATTATTATATTTAATCTTGTTGTCTTTGCGATTGGTTTCTATGATGGTTTTTTTGGACCTGGAACAGGTTCATTCTTCGTCTTAGCTTTCATCATTATTAAAGGTGCAAATATTATGGAGTCCACAGCGA
>LULO01001883.1_pt2 | contig 10673 bp, 10 predicted proteins | sample 728121 | NCBI WGS metagenome assembly LULO01 (sample SAMN03860287, study PRJNA289734) | marine metagenome | biome: seawater column; feature: ocean; material: water; isolation source: Red Sea water column Station 149 - depth 50m | place: Saudi Arabia: Red Sea | collected 2011-10-15 | depth 50 m | reverse complement strand
CCGCGACCCCGACGCGATTGCCGAGGGGCAGGCGCTCGTCGCCGAAGCCGACGGCAAGCTGATGCTGATCCACGGCCGCTTCGGCGAAATCGACCGCCTGCTCGCCGAACGGGGCATCGACGCGGTTGACGGCATCACCTTCGACATCGGCGTTTCGTCGATGCAGCTCGACCGCGATGCGCGCGGCTTCTCGTTCCAGAAGGACGGCCCGCTCGACATGCGCATGGCGCAGGAGGGCGAGACTGCCGCCGAATGGCTCAATCGCGCCGACGAGGCCGAGATCGCCGACGTGCTGTACCAATATGGCGACGAACGTCAGTCGCGCCGCGTCGCGCGCGCAATCGTCGCTGCGCGCCCGCTGTCGCGCACCGGCGAACTGGCGACGGTGATCCGCAAGGCGCTGCGCCATCCGCCGGGCGCGCCCAAGGATCCGGCGACGAAGAGCTTTCAGGCAATCCGCATCCACATCAACGGCGACCACCGGCCCGCGCCGATCGGAGCGGCGCGGGCCGCCACCTTTCAGCCGCCGGCGCGCAAGGTGCGCCCCGGCAAGGCCGAAGAGGCGCGCAACCCGCGCGCGCGCTCCGCGACGCTGCGCAGCGCGGTGCGCACCGCAGCCCCGGCCTGGCCGACCCAATTGACGACGAAGGAGGCAATCTCATGCTGATGGCGGCCCGCAAGCTTCAGGGGATCGGCCTGGTGCTGCTCGTGCTCATCTTCGCGATGATGCTTTATCCGGTCTCGTTGAAGGTCGCCGCGACGCGCAGCGAACTCGCGCGCATAAATCATCAGATCGAGCGCACGCGCGACAATATCCGCTACCTCGAATCCGAACTCGCGGTTCGCGCTTCGATGCGCCAGCTCGAACAGTGGAACGCCGACAGCTTCGGTTACTCGGCGCCGGATGCCTCGCAATATCTGTCGAGCGAGCGCCAGCTTGCCTCGCTCGATGGTCTGCCGCGCGCTCGCGGCGCCAATGAAGTCGCGCCGGTGCTGATGGCGATGGTCAGCCCCGTCGGAACACCCGAACCCGCCGCAACGCCGGTCAAGACCGAGGCGAAGCCCGCGGCCGAAAAGCCCGTCGTGCTGGCGCAGGCGGAAACGCCGGTGCGCAGCGACAGCACGCCGCGCCTGGCGCCGACGCGTCGCCGCGAACAGCTCAAGATGATCGAGGATCAGCTCCTTGCCGAATCGACGCTCGCCGACCTCAAGCGTGCCGCGGCGCGTGAAGCGAAGGAGGGCAAATCGGGCCAATGAACACGCTGGTCGTCCGTCCGACCCGGGTTCGAACCGCTGGGGTGCGGCAGCAGATATTGCTGACCGCGCAACAGCGGCTGATGATGCTCATGCTGCTGTTCATGGCGGCATTTTTCCTCGTTTCGGTGCGGCTGCTCTATTTTGCGCTGTTCGACAGCGATGCCGGCCGCGGCAGCAGCAGCACGGCCTTCGTGCCCGCGCGCGCCGATATCGTCGATCGCAATGGCGTGCCGCTCGCTCGGACGATCGACGGCTATTCGATCCGGGTGATGCCGTCGAAACTGCTCAACGACCGCCAGTATCTTGCCGACGAGCTGCACAAGATATTTCCCGACATGACGCGCGAGGAACTGCTCGCCAAGCTGACGGGGCCGCGCCCGACCTACATCCGGCGCCGCGCGCTGCCGGATCAGGTGGCGGCGGTGAATGCGATCGGCGATGTCGGGTTCGACTATCCGCGCGAAAAGGAGCGCCTCTATCCGCAGATGTCGCTCGCGGCGCATGTGCTGGGCTTCACCAACGCCGAAGGCCATGGCGTCACTGGCGTCGAGGGCGCGTTCGACCAGCGGCTGATCGACAAGGCGACGCGCGGCGATCCGCTGACGCTGTCGATCGACGCGCGCGTGCAGGGCGTGCTTGAAAGCGAATTGTCGAACGCAGTCACCAATCTGGAGGCGATTGGCGGGGCGGGCATCATCCTGGACGTCCACACGGGCGAAGTGATGGCGATGACGTCGCTGCCCACCTATAATCCCAACAAGCTGGCGGGCAGCGATCCGACGACGCGGCGCAACGCCGTGACCTATAATCTCTACGAGCTTGGATCGGTCGTCAAACCGCTCTCGATCGGCGCCGCGATCGACAATGGCGTCGTGACGAGCATGGCGAAGCGCTACGATGCGACGCAGCCGCTGGCGATCGCCGGTTTCCGCATCCGCGATTCGCACATGATGAACCGCTGGCTCAACGTCCCCGAAACGCTCATCCACAGCTCGAACATCGTCACCGCGCAGATTGCTGACCAGCTCGGCAAGGAAAAGATGGAGGCGATGTTCCGCAGCCTCGAATTCAACAAGCGCCCCGAAATCGAACTCAAGGAGCGTGCCTTTCCGCTGTGGCCGCGCGAATGGGGCCGGCTGTCGACGATGACGACCAGCTATGGCCACGGCATTGCGGTTACCCCGCTGCACCTTGCCAGCGCCTATGCCGCGCTGGTCAACGGCGGCATCTGGCGTCCGGCGACGATCCTGAAGCTGGGCGCGTCGGCGGCAAGACCGGCAGCGCCGAAAAGCCGGGCGCCGGCGGCTATCGTCGCCATTCGCTCGTATCGACCTTCTCCGCCGTCTTCCCGATGGACAATCCGCGTTACGTGGTGCTGGTGATGATCGACGAACCCAAGGGCAACGCCTTCAGTTCGGGGCAGCGCACCGCGGGCTACACTGCCGCGCCGGTCGTCAAGAAGGTGGTGATGCGCGCGGGACCGATGCTCGGCGTCTTCCCCGACGAAAGCCGCGACGTCGACGTGTCGGAACTGACGCCGCTGCTGTGGAAGAACGGGGAAAGCGAATAATGCGGCTCGCGGCGCTGACCGGCGGCGACCATGTCGATGGGGAGGGGCCGGTAGTGACCGGGCTTGCCATCGATCATCGCAAGGTCGCGCCGGGCAATGTCTTCGGCGCCTTCGTCGGCGAAAAATTCAACGGTGAGGAGTTTATTGCCGCCGCGGTGGCGGCGGGCGCCGTCGCCGTCGTCGCGCGGCCCGAAGCCGTGGTCGAGGGCGCGGTGCATATCGCCAATGCCAATCCGCGGCGCGCCTTCGCGCGGCTTGCGGCGCGCTTCTTTCACCGTTTTCCCGCAACCTGCGTCGCGGTTACTGGCACCAATGGCAAGACTTCGACGGTCGAGATGACGCGCCAGCTCTGGCGAATGGCGGGCTTTCACGCAGCATCGATCGGAACGCTTGGCGTGACCACCGGCGCCGACCGGGTTGTCACCGGACTGACGACGCCCGACATCGTGACCTTTCTGTCGAACATGGCGGGACTGGCGGCCGAAGGCTTGACCCATGCGGCCTTCGAGGCGTCGAGCCACGGGCTCGATCAATATCGCACCGAAGGCCTGCCCGTGAAGGCGGCAGCCTTCACCAATCTCAGCCACGATCATCTCGATTATCATGGCACGATGGACGCCTATCTGGGCGCCAAGTTGCGGCTATTCGCCGAGGTTGTCGAACCCGGCGGAGCCGCGGTGGTATGGGCCGACGATGCCCATTCGCCCAAAGTGGTGGAGACGGCGCGCGCACGCGGACTGCGCCTGCTTACCGTGGGAACGAAGGGTGAGGAACTGCGCCTTGTCGGGCGGACGCGGTGATGTTGCGCAGACGCTCGCCAATCTGGCGCGGCTCCAGCCGGTGCGCGGACGGCTCGAGCGTGCGGCGATCACGCGCGCGGGCGCCCCCGTCTATGTCGACTATGCCCACACCCCCGACGGGCTGGAGGCGGCACTCGATGCGCTGCGGCCGCACGCCACGGGGCGGTTGATCCTGGTGTTCGGCGCGGGGGGCGACCGCGATCAGGCGAAGCGCCCGGAAATGGGCCGGATCGCCGCGGCCAAGGCCGATATTGCGATCATCACCGACGACAATCCGCGCGGCGAAGATCCCGCGTCGATCCGCGCCGCCATCGTCGAAGGCGCGCCCGGCGCGCAGGTGATCGGCGACCGCCGCGCCGCGATTGCTGCTGCGATCGAGATGGCGCGCGCCGACGATATTATCTGCGTCGCGGGCAAGGGGCATGAACAGGGGCAGATCGTCGGCCGCGGCGACGCGCTGCGCGTCATCCCCTTCGACGATGTCAGCGTCGCGCGCGAGGTGGCGGCATGACCCCGCTGTGGACCGCGCGCGCGATCGCGGCGGCGTGCGGCGGCACCGCCAGCGCCGATTTCACGGTGCAGGGCGTTGCCTTTGATTCGCGCGAAGTCGCGAAGGGCGACCTGTTCGTCGCGATGAAGGGCGAGGCGACCGACGGCCATAAATTCATCGACAAGGCGATCGCCGCCGGCGCGGCGGGTATCATCTGCGAAAACGATATCGACTTTCCGCACATCCGCGTCGCCCACAGCGCCGCCGCGTTGAACGCGCTCGGCACCGCGTCGCGCGCGCGCAGCCACGGGCGGATCATCGGTGTCACCGGATCGGCGGGCAAGACCGGGACCAAAGAGGCGCTGTTCGCGGCGCTCGACCGTTTCCGCCCCAGCAAGGCGCACCGTTCGGTCAAAAGCTACAACAACCATGTCGGCGTCCCCTTGAGCCTAGCGCGCATGCCCTCGACCGCCGATTTCGGCATCTTCGAAATGGGGATGAACCATGCGGGCGAGCTGGCGGCGCTGACACGGATGGTGCGCCCCCATGTCGCCATCGTGACCACCATTGCGCCCGCGCACATGGAATTTTTCGGCAGCGAGGAAGCGATCGCCGACGCGAAGGGCGAGATATTCGAAGGGCTGGAACCCGGCGGCACTGCAATCGTCCCCTTCGACAGCCCGCATTACGCGCGGCTGCGCGCCAAGGCCGAACAGCATGCGGCGCATGTCGTCAGCTTCGGGCTGGGCGAAGGCGCAGACGTGCGCGCGGTCGACTGGCTGCCCGACGGGCAGGGCGGATCGCTTGTGACGGCGCAGGTGCAGGACGCGCTGCTCTGCTTTACCATCGCGCAGGGCGGCGCGCATTGGGTCGCCAATGCGATGGCAGTGCTGGCGGCGGTCAAGGCAGTCGGCGGTGACCTGCCCGCCGCGGGCCTGGCCTTCGCCGAGATGGGCGGCCTTGCGGGTCGCGGCGCGCGCACCCGCGTCGAGGTGCCGGGCGGTTCGATCCTCGTCATCGACGAAAGCTATAACGCCAATCCCGCATCGATGGCCGCGACCATCGGCCAGCTCGGCCGCGAATCCGGTGCGCGCAGGGTCGCGATTCTGGGCGCGATGAAGGAGCTTGGCGATGGCGGCGCGGCCTATCATGCGGGCCTTGCTGCTCCGCTCGTCGCAGCAGGCGTGCAGTTCGCCCTGCTTGTCGGCGAAGAGATGGCGCCGCTCGCCAAAGCGCTTGAGGGGCGGATCGATTTCGAGCATGTGGCCGACCACTCGGCCGCGGTAGGGCGGCTGGGGGCCTTGATCCGGCCCGGCGATACGGTGCTGGTCAAGGGATCGAACAGCGTGGGACTGTCGCATGTCGTGACCGCGCTGACCAATGGGGATTATTGATGCTATATTGGCTGGCGGAATGGCTTGGCTTTCCGGGGGTTCTGAACCTCATCCGCTATCTGAGCTTCCGCTCGGGCGCCGCGGTTGCGACGGCGCTGATCATCGGTCTGTGGATCGGGCCGCGCTTCATCCTCATGCTGCGGATGCGGCAGGGGAAGGGGCAGCCGATCCGCGAGGACGGGGCGGGTTCGCGCTGGTCGGCTTTCTCGACGATCTCGACAAGGTGACCAAGTCGAGCCATCGCGGCATTCCGGGGCGCGTGCGCCTGCTCGTCGAATTCGTGATCGCGGGCATCGCGGTCCTGCTGATCGTATCGCGGACCGGCACCGATCTTTATCTGCCCTTTTTCAGCGAAGTCTATATTCCCCTGGGGCCGCTCTATTATGTCTTCGCGATGGTGCTGATCGTCGGTTTCGGCAATGCGGTGAACCTGACCGACGGGCTCGACGGGCTCGCGACCTTTCCGGTGATGATCGCCAGCCTTGCTTTCCTCGTCATCGTCTACCTGTCGGGTAACGTGAAATTTGCCGGTTATCTGGGCATTCCGCATGTGCCGGGCGCGGGTGAGCTCGCGATCTTCGCCGCTGCCATTATCGGCGCCTGCCTTGCCTTTCTGTGGTTCAATGCGCCCCCCGCGGCTGTCTTCATGGGCGATACGGGCAGTCTGGCGCTCGGCGGCGCGCTAGCGACGATCGCGGTCACCGCGCAGCACGAACTGGTGCTGGTGCTGGTTGGCGGACTGTTCGTCGTCGAGGCCTTGTCGGTGATCATCCAGGTCTTCTGGTACAAGCGGACGGGCAAGCGCGTCTTCCGCATGGCGCCGATCCACCATCATTTCGAACAATTGGGCTGGCCCGAATCCACCGTCGTCGTCCGTTTCTGGATCGTCTCGATCGTCCTCGCGCTCGCGGGACTCGCGACGCTCAGCGCCGACATCGGCAATCCGTTGGAGATCGACCTTGTCGGCTTTGCCGGCGTCGTCGTGTCGCCCGGCGTGCCGCTCAACCGCCATCCGATCGCCGATCATGCGCGCGAAGCCGGCGTGCCGATCCTTGGCGACATCGAACTTTTTGCCGAGGCCGCGGCCGATCTGCCGCCGCACCGCATCGTCGGCATCACCGGCACCAACGGCAAATCGACGGTGACTGCGCTCGTAACCCACATGCTGGAAAGCGCGGGCGTCCCGACGCTGATGGGCGGCAACATCGGCCTGCCGATCCTTGCGCGCGATCCGCTCCCCGAAAACGGCGTCTATGTGCTCGAACTGTCGAGCTATCAGATCGACCTTGCGCACAGCCTGGCGTGCGATGTCGCCGTGCTGACCAACATCAGCCCCGATCACCTCGACCGTTATGACGGTTTCGCCGGCTATGCCGCGTCGAAGGAGCGACTGTTCGCGCTCCAGCAGCGCGATCAGGTCGCTATCGTCGCCGTCGACGACGATCCGTCGCGGATGATCGCGGGGCGCATCAACCACCGGCTCCACCGCGTCTCGGCGAAGGACATCGATCCCGCCGATCAGGCGCGCTGGCCCGCGCTGCAGGGACCGCACAATGCGCAGAATGCGGTGTGTGCGATCGCGGTATGCCGCGTGCTGGGGCTGAACGACGAACAGATCGAGCGCGGCCTCGCGAGTTATCGCGCGCTGCCGCACCGCATGGAATTGGTCGGCGAAGTCGCTGGCGTCCGCTGGTTCAACGACAGCAAGGCGACCAACGCGGCTTCCGCTGCACCGGCGCTGGCGGCCTTCCCGCCGGCGCCGGACCAGCGTGTCCACTGGATTGCCGGGGGGCAGGCCAAGGGCGACGGGCTGACCGCCTGTCGTCCTTGGTTCGGCCACGTCAAGCGCGCCTATCTGATCGGCGAGGCGATGGAGCCTTTCGCGGCCGAGATCGGCGACGCGCTGCCCGTCGAACGGTCGGGTGATCTGGCCGCCGCGGTCGCCGCCGCGGCCGCCGCTGCGACGCCCGGCGACATCGTGCTGCTGTCGCCTGCCTGTGCTTCGTTCGATCAGTTCAAGGATTATGAACAGCGCGGCGATCGCTTCCGCGAACTGGTGCAGGCGTTGGGGAATGGATGACGATATGAACGGGGGGGCGGACAATATGGATGCGACCACGGAACGGCCCGTCATCGCGACGACCCGGACGACGAAGCGCCGCGGCCCGCGCCTCAGCCGCGCCGACCGCACGCCGCTGGGCCTGTGGTTCTGGGAAATCGACCGCGTATTGCTGTTGCTTGTGTCGATGCTGATCGCCATCGGCCTCGTCGCCGTGGCGGCGGCATCGCCGGTCGCCGCGCAGAAGCTGTCGACCGCGACCGCCAGCCTCGATCCGCTCTATTATTTCTATCGCCAGCTCATGTGGGTCATGGTCGGTGTGCCGGTCATGCTCGCGGTATCGATGCTGCCCAAACCGCAGGCGCGGCGCTTTGCCATCTATGGCACGATCACCTTCGTCTTCCTGTTGTTCATGGTGCCGCTGATCGGCACGACGGTGAACGGCGCACAGCGCTGGATCGGCAGCGGCATCTTCCGCCTCCAGCCGTCGGAATTTCTCAAGCCCTTCTTCGCGGTGTCGCTGGCGTGGATATTGTCGCTGCGGCTGCACGATCAGAATCTGCCGGTCGTGCCGCTGTCCTTCGTCTTTACCGGGATCGTCGCGATCCTGCTGATGAGCCAGCCCGATCTGGGGCAAACGATCATCTTCGCGGGGACATGGTTCGTTCTCGTCATGGTCGCCGGGCTGTCGATGCGGATCATGGCGGGGCTGGCGGGCACCGGGCTCGCGGGGCTGGTCCTTGCCTATTTCTTCTACCCAGTGGCGCAGCAGCGCATCAACATCTGGCTGTTCGCTGAGGGCGACAGCTTTCAGGTCGACAAGGCCCATGCGACGCTGACCGCCGGCGGGCTGATCGGCACCGGGCCGGGCGCGGGACTTGCCAAGTTCCAGCTTCCCGAGGCGCACACCGACTATATCTTCTCGGTCATTGGCGAGGAATTCGGGATCATCGCCTGCATCGCCATCGCCGTCCTATATCTGGCGATCATCGTCCGCGTTCTGGTGCGGCTGCTCGACGAAGAGGACAGCTTCCTCATTCTCGCGGTCGCGGGTCTGATCGCGCAGTTCGGCGGGCAGGCGACGATCAACATGGCGGTGAATACCCGGCTCTTTCCGTCGAAGGGGATGACCTTGCCTTTCATCAGCTATGGCGGTTCGTCGTTCATCGCCTTGTCGATCGGCATGGGTTTGCTCTTGTCGCTGACCCGGCGAAACCCCTATGCGGCGCGGGTATCGATGACCCGCAACTGGAACAGGAAATGACGGCCCGGCCATGACCGCGACGCGCCACTATCTTCTCGCCGCCGGAGGCACCGGCGGCCATATGCTGCCCGCTTATGCGCTGGCGGGTGAGCTGATCGCGCGCGGGCACCGCGTCGCGCTGGTCAGCGACGACCGCGGCCTCAGGATTCCGGGCGCGCCGGCCGAGCTGGAAACGCATGTTCTGCCTGCCGGGCGCGTTCAGGGCGGTCCCGTCGGCTGGGTGAAGGCGGCGCTGGCGATCCGCAAGGGGCGCGCGATGGCGATCGACCTGATCCGCGATTTCGACCCGGCGGTGGTCGTCGGCTTCGGCGGCTATCCGTCGCTGCCCAGCCTGCTCGCGGCGCGCGCGACCAAGACGCCCAGCGTCATCCACGAACAAAATGCCGTGCTGGGCCGCACCAACCGGCTGATGGCGGGACGGGTCGATGCGATTGCGGTCGCCTACCATCATATCCGCCGTTTCCCGCCCGCCTGTGCCGACAAGCGCCACCTGATCGGCAATCCGGTGCGCGAGGAGATTATCGCGATCCGCGAGGACGGCTATCCGCCGCTGCCCGAGGACGGCATCGTTCGCCTGCTCGTTGTCGGCGGCAGCCTGGGCGCGACGGTGCTGAGCGACGTCGTTCCCGCCGCCGTCGCCATGCTGCCGCGCGCGCTGCTCGACCGGTTGCAGGTCGTCCAGCAGTGCCGCGAGGCCGACATCGAAACGGTGCGCGCCAAATATGCCGCGCTCGGGGTCGCGGCCGAGTGCGCGCCCTATATCACCGACTTTCCCGAGCGGCTGCGCTGGGCGCATCTCGTCATCGCGCGGGCGGGGGCGTCGACCGTCGCTGAACTGGCCTGTGCGGGCAGGCCGGCGGTTTTCGTGCCCTATCCGCACGCGATGGACGATCACCAGACCTATAATGTCGGCGATCTCGTCGCGGCGGGTGGCGCGATCTCGATCCAGCAGAGCGATTTCAATCCCGCTGCGCTCGCCAAGCATATCCAGCGCATGGCGCTCGAACCCGGCGCGCTCGAAGAGGCTGCCGACCGGGCGGCGAACTGCGGCCTGCCCGATGCGACCCGCGACCTTGCCGACCTCGTCGAGAGCTTTGCCGCGCCGCCGATGATGGACGTCATCCGCGTCGGTGCCAGCACGCAGCGCGCCGCTTCGGGTGTCGCCGCTGCGCGGCGGGAGGCGAACTGATGCGCGGCGTCGCGACCGATATAGGTATCATCCACTTCATCGGCATCGGCGGCATCGGCATGTCGGGGATTGCAGAGGTGATGCACAACCTTGGCTATCAGGTGCAGGGCAGCGACATCGCTGACAGCTATGTTGTCGAAGGCCTGCGCAAACGCGGCATCAAAGTCGCGATCGGGCACGAGGCTGCGAACGTCGATGGCGTCGCCGTGGTTGTGACCTCGACGGCGGTGAAACGCGGCAACCCCGAGGTCGAGGCCGCGCTCGCGCACCGCATCCCGATCGTCCGGCGCGCCGAAATGCTCGCCGAGTTGATGCGCCTCAAATCCACCGTCGCGATCGCGGGCACGCACGGCAAGACGACGACGACCAGCCTGGTCGCCGCCTTGCTCGATGCGGGCGGGATCGACCCGACCGTCATCAACGGCGGCATCATCAACAATTACGGCTCGAACGCACGGCTCGGCGCGTCGGACTGGATGGTGGTCGAGGCCGACGAGAGCGACGGCAGCTTCCTGCGCCTCGACGGGACGATCGCGGTCGTCACCAATATCGACCCCGAGCATCTCGACCATTATGGCAGCTTCGACGCGATCAAGGATGCCTTCGTCGAGTTTATCGAGAATGTGCCCTTCTATGGCGCGGCGATGCTC
>LULO01000701.1_pt1 | contig 10676 bp, 9 predicted proteins | sample 728121 | NCBI WGS metagenome assembly LULO01 (sample SAMN03860287, study PRJNA289734) | marine metagenome | biome: seawater column; feature: ocean; material: water; isolation source: Red Sea water column Station 149 - depth 50m | place: Saudi Arabia: Red Sea | collected 2011-10-15 | depth 50 m | reverse complement strand
ATGTAGAAGTAAGAAAAACTGGTGTAGTAGCCGAGTTTGCGATATTTTGAGTTCCAGTCCATACGGCTCTTGTATCAAAATTTTTGTCCTTGAATTTGTCTTCCATGTACTTCCGACTGGGTAGTCAATAATAATCCTAGGTAATTTCTAGTGTGTTTAATACCGAGTTAATATCTGGATTAATTACAACTGACCTTACTTTCGAATTTTCTACGGCTATTTCTGGATCTTTTAATCCGTGTCCAGTTACTGTTACCACAACCGTAGCTCCGAGCGGTATTTCTCCATTTTTATTAGATTTTAATAGCCCCGCAATTCCAGTCGCAGATGCTGGTTCAACAAAAATTCCTTCCATCCTTGCTAGCATTCTTTGAGCGTCCAATAGTTCTTCATCTGTAACTGAGGCTATTGAGCCTTCAGACTCTTTGATTGCATTATTGGCTAATTGCCAACTTGCAGGATTTCCTATCCGGATTGCAGAGGCTATAGTTTCGGGTTTTTTGATTGCATGCCCTCTAACAATTGGTGCTGCTCCTTCTGCTTGCCAACCCATCATTTGAGGTAAAGACTTGATGATTCCTAATTTTTTATACTCATTATATCCCATCCAGTATGATGTGATATTTCCAGCGTTTCCTACGGGTAGGAAATGCATATCTGGAGCAGATTCTAAACTGTCGCAAATTTCGAAAGCCCCCGTCTTTTGTCCTTGAATTCTGAAGGGATTGATACTGTTTACAATTTCGAATTCTTCTCTTTTTCCTAATTCTCTAACCAATAAAAGTGCGTCGTCAAAATTACCTCTAATTTCCAGTGTAATTGCGCCATGAATTAGGGCTTGAGCCATCTTTCCATATGCAATTTTACCTTCTGGAATTAACACTACACATTTTATTCCTGCCCTAGCGGCGTAAGCTGCTGCAGATGCACTTGTATTTCCAGTACTAGCACACACTATTGCTTTCGCTCCAGTTTCCAATGCCTTTGAAACTGCTAGAGTCATTCCTCTATCTTTGAATGAAGCTGTCGGATTTAAGCCTTCAAATTTTATATAAAGATTGAAATCTCCAGAAATATGATTAGTGATATTCTTTGAAAAAATTAGTGGAGTATTTCCTTCGTTAAGAGAAATAATAGGAGTATTTTCGTTTATTGGTAGTCATAGTGGTTGCTGAGTGATTAAGCCCTATAATCTGCCTGATTAACCGGAGTTGTTTTTCGGGTAATCGTGTTGGGAGAGTCGTGGACGAACAGATTTTCTATGCTGCAGGTATGGGTGTTTACGTAATGGTAATTTTGTTTGCAACAAAAATTCCCTATGATATGATGATAAAAAGAGGCGTTGAGCATATCAGAGCTGTTTACTATAATAGAAAAATCGTTCATATGCTTGCAGGAGGTGTGGGTTCATTTTGCGTTCCGATTCTATTCACAGATTTCTGGTATCCACTAGTTTGCGGGATTTTGATGAATATTTTCACCTACGGTGCACATGCTACGGGAACTAGGATGTTTTGGTTTCAGACTGAACAAAATCAGAATGATGTGAAATTTACACTGATGTGGTGGTCATCTATAACATTGATTTGGATATTGGTGGATGATCCGTGGCTTGCGATTATTCCTTCGTTATTCATGGCTTTCGGAGACGGGGTTACCGGAGTAGTTAGAAATTTAGTAATTAAGGAACGTTCAAAGAGTCCAATAGGTAATGTATTCATGTTTATTGTTAGCGCTCCATTAGGATGGATAGTTGCAGGGATGGGAAATCCTTCTATTCCAGTTTGGGGACTTATATCTGCAACTATAGCAAGTTATGTAGAACGATATGAATTTGGCCCTATAGATGATAATATTCTAATTACTGTTTTTTCTACTGCCGTATTACTGATTGGGATTGAGGTCGGTCCGATTAATTTGGGATGATCCGATTTTTTCTGAAATTGCCAAACAAATTGCAACAGTTCGACCTATTGTTATAGCAAATAGTACTGTTCCAAGTCCTAGATTTCCTCCCAATAATGTTCCAATAACTAATACAGAAACCTCTATTGTTATTCGGACTCTACCAATTGGAATTCCCGTTACTCTTTGAATTCCCGTCATCCATCCATCTCTTGGACCAGGTCCTAGGTTAGCAGTGAGATACATCGAACTCCCAATTGCGATTAGTATTACACCGCAAAAAACTTGTAAAATTTTGAACAAATAATTTTCTGGAGTGGGTAAAATGGGGACCATAATGTCAATAGTTACAGCGATAATGATTGCATTGAGAATAGTTCCAATTCCGGGAATTTCTTTGATTGGTATCCATAGAAATAACACCACCACACTTACCGCAAAGGTTGATTGCCCAACTGTAATTCCTGTAATTATCGAAATTCCTTCTGCTAAAACAGTCCAAGGAGTATTTCCAATCTCTGCAGAAATCAACAGAGCATCTCCCACTCCAAATATGAACTCTCCAAGAATTAAGATAGATAGTGTAGAAAATTTTGGTTTTATTGACATCGGATCATCAGAGCTCCACCATGTCTTTGGAACAGATTTAGCGGGTTTTAGGATATTTCCCACTTTCATATTATCATCCAGTTACTCTTCTACCCATCTAATGTACTCTTTTGTGGAAGAAGATAACCAGAAGGTAACTTCTGGAGTTTCGTAGGGATGATTTGAAGTAACATATTTTACCAGTTCATCGATATTGTTTTTTGATGTTTTTATTTGAATTTTCCATTCTTCCGAGCTCTCTAAAGAGTTTTTCCATTTGTATACAGAAGTTATTCTACTTCTGTGGATACACGCAGCAAGATTTAGTTGTACGATTTTGCTGGACCAGTCGCCTACTACTGGTTCAATCCAGTCTCCTGGTAGGGTGGTCTGAATAATCCATATCTCGTCTCCCATATCAATGTCGAAGAGGCATCTACGAATCAAATCAATGTATAGATTGAATGATATATACCCCATTACTAGGATGATGTAACCATGGAAGATTGGCAAGCCCCTATAGAGACTGGAGATGTCCCTCCAAATGATACGCATTTTGATGTAATCGTGGTTGGTGGTGGACCTTCGGGTTCTGCTGCTGCCGCATATAATGCAATGAATGGATGTAAGGTATTGCTTATTGAGAAAGAAATTTGGCCTCGAGACAAGGTTTGTGGTGATGCAGTGGGAGGAAAATCGCTGAGTCATGTTAAGGAACTGGGGGTTTTGGATATGATAGAGTCGACTCCACATGTAAGGGTAACTTCAATAATTTTTGGAAGTGCAAATGGAAATGAGGTAAAAGTAGATCTCCCTAAGGAAGCATTTGAAAAGAAAATGTCAGGGTATGCATTACCTAGAATTCAGTTTGACTACATGATGTTTAAGAAAGCTACAGAGATAGTCTTGGAAAACGGAGGATCAGTAATTCAGGGATTTAGTGTATTAGATGTTAAAGTAGAAAATGAAGCTATAGTGGGTATAGCTGGTAAGTTTGGTGGTAAGAGTTCTGCTGAATCGTATCTCTCATTCTCCTCTGCTCTAACAATTGGTGCTGGCGGATACAATTGTCCGGTTGCGAAAACTGTAACAGAAGATGTTCATAATGAACCGATGAGGGATGATGTACATTATTGTGGGGCATATAGGGAATATTGGGAAAATGTAGAGGGCTTTGATGGAGAAGAATGCCCAATTGAAATTCACTTTGTAGGAGAAGTTAATCCTGGATACTTTTGGCTATTTCCCGTCAAAGAAGGAGTTGTAAATGTAGGTATTGGAATGGTAATTGCTGAACAGCGTAAGCAAGAAGGTATGAGAAGATCTCTCAAACAGATGCAGAAATGGGTAATTGAAGAGCATCCTAAATTAAAAAATAGATTTAAAGATGCAAAAATTATTTCTGGATCTCAAAAGGGATCGCAACTTCCTTTTGGCTCTCCAAGGAAAAATGCACCTTCATTTCAACCAAGAAGATCTGCGATGGCAGGAGTAATGTGCGTGGGAGATTCGGCCAGTTTAGTTGACCCATTTACAGGAGAAGGAATAGGCAATGGAATGGTTTCTGCAAAGCTCACTTCGAAATATTTTGATAAAGAAAAACACAAACACGGGTTTCCAAATGATATTGGAGAATTGTATATGAAAGAATTATGGGAAATTCTAGGTAAAGAATTGACGAATTCATACCGATTACAGAGATGGGCTAGGAATAAGAGGTTGATGAACTGGTTTTTCGGAAGAGCTTCTAAAAAGAAGGAGTTGTCTGATATGTTGACTGGGATGATAGCAGATAAGGAAGCATCCACTAAGCTATGGAGTCCCTGGTTTTTGATTAAGGCACTATTACTACCATGAAGTGAAAAAATGAATAAGATTACTGAGTCATTGGATGGAATTGAGGCGATTTTTCTTGACTTAGATGGTACTATTTATCTAGGAAATAAGTTGATAGATGGTGCTAAAGATTTTCTTATGAGATTGAAAGAGCGGAAGGTAAGAATATTTTATCTTTCAAATAACTCAAGTAAATCGGTTTCTGAATATGTTGAAAAACTAGAAAATTTAGGAATCCAAGTGGATGAAGAAGAAATTCTTCTTTCAACACATGATTTAATTTCTTGGCTATCTAAGAATGATGTTTCTGATACGTTCGTAGTTGGCACAAGGGGTATGAAAAATATGCTTGAGGAATCAGGAATTACTACAGAATCAAAAGAGCCAGAATTTGTAGTTCTAGGATATGACACAGAAGTAAATTATGAGAAGTTATCAAAGGCAAGTATACACTTACATAATGGAGTCCCATTGGTTGCAAGTCACCCAGATATAGTTTGTCCATCTCCTTTCGGTGGTTTACCAGATTCGGGAGCATTCATGGAATTATTTCGGGCTACTACGGGAGTTTCTGCCTCTCATGTGTCTGGAAAGCCGAATGCAGAAATGCTACTACATAAAATAAAAGAGTTAGAGATTAAGATTGAAAATTGTGCAATGGTTGGAGATAGGTTGTATACTGACATTGAAATGGCATCTAGAGCGGGAGTTCATGGAATACTAGTTCTATCTGGAGAGGCTAAAATTGAAGATATAGAAGATTCAAAAATTATTCCATCTCTAATTGTAGATTCTGTAAAATATTTATTACCAAATACCAATTGATTGATTGGTGTACTTCTGAAATATACAGTCATTCAAATACCAAAACAATTAGTATTATTGGTGGAAGGAGCAACTGACCCCGAGGTTTTCAAAGACAGATTATATTTCAAGACGGGAGAATTAGTGTATGATAATGCAAAAGTTGTTTTAGCATTTTCACTTATTCTATGCATTGCATTAACTAGTTTAAGTTTTACATTAGTTCCAAAATATGTGGAAGGATATGGAGAAGGTGAGTTAGAGTCAATTTATGGATGGGATGCGGTAACGGAAGGATTTTCAGATGAAAATGAGAGTTCATTTGAACAGTTCTCTATACTATTTAATCACCCCGGAAAAACTGTAGATGATCCAGAAGTTATTTCTGCTATGGAGTCGACTATACGAGTACTAGATAGTATTCCTGAGATTGATTTAGATGTGCCTTGGGAAACTAATGATGTTAACCGATCTGAATTAGTTAGCCTAACTGATAGTTCATGGTCAAGAATCAAGGTGGTAGTAAATCTAGATAGGGAAGAATCCAAGAATTTACTTAAGGATATCATAGATGATATTGTTCTACCGTCTGATGCCCCACAAGGAATGCAGAAATTTATTACTGGTAATTTGGCAATCGATGTAACCTTTGACTTGGTACTAAAGGAAGAGTTGTTACAAGCTGAGTTAATCGCAGCACCGCTAACACTTTTGATTCTAATGTTTGTTTTTGGAAGTTTAATTGCTGCTCTTCTTCCTGTATTTGGAGGAGTATATACTGTTGCAGCAGCAGCAGGAATCATTACAGGATTAACTTTTATTTTTGATGATATTACTGTTTATGCAATAAATATAGTGTCATTATTAGGAATTGGTTTGAGTGTTGATTACGCTCTATTCATTGTAAATCGATTTAGAGAAGAATTGGGGCGAGGTCATGACACAAAGACTGCTTTGGCTATGACTAATGCTACAGCAGGAAGGGCGATATTATTTTCTGGTCTAACCGTAATAGCGGGACTTAGTGGAATGTTATTCTTCGATAACACTGGTCTACCGTCATTGGGTTGGGGTGGTATTTGTGCTACGATTGTTGCATTAATATCATCCGTTATATTACTTCCATCAATTCTAGCAATTCTCGGAGAAAAAATAAACATGATTAAGGTTCCTTTCGGTGCAAGCACTGAGATAAAAGATGATGGGTTTTGGTCTTGGATTGCTAAGAATGTAATGGCTAGACCATTTGCTGTTCTAATACCAGCAGTAATTTTACTATTGGCAGCGGGGTCTCCATTTCTACAGGCAGAATGGGGAATAACCACTTACAAGGCACTAAGCCCGGATAACGAAGCTAGGAATGGGATGGAATTAACAGATGAAAAATGGCCTTCAGATGTAGGAAATACTGCTTTAATTGTTTTTGAGTTAGATGAAGATACTAATCCACTTGAAGAGCAGAATATTAGAGGCTTGCACTCCTATTCTAAGGAAATTTTAGCTATTGATGGAGTGAATTATGTTTATTCTCATTCTCACTTCAATAGTACAATGAGTGAAGATGAAGTAGTTGCTTTTTGGGATAATACTGGAGATAGTCAATTATCTCAACAAGAAGCTATGATGATTGCCCTAGAAAGAAGTTATCACTATGATGCTACAGTTGGTGATCAAGTAGTCTTACTGATTGTAGGAATAGAAGGAGAGCAATCCAGTGAAAGGTCTAGAGAAGTAGTTGTAGATATCAGGGGAGTAGAAAATAAAACTAATCAATTTGGTGGGCCACAAGAAGTAAATGTAGCAGGGTTGGCAGCTTACAATCAGGATGTTGTAGATGCTGTTAATGAGAATTTACCAATTGCATTGTTATTTATCTTATTTTCAAGTTATATCTTAATATTTTTACAAGTTAGATCAGTTATCGTACCATTAAAGGCCCTGGTAATGAATATTCTTTCTGTATGTGCATCTTTTGGACTTCTCGTATGGATCTTTCAAGAGGGCAATGGGGCTGAATTACTCAATTTCACACCTCAACCTATTGATCCAACTACGCCAGTAATGATTTTTGCGATTTTATTTGGTCTGAGTATGGATTATGAAGTTTTGATGCTATCTAGGATACATGAAGAGTGGGAGAGAACAGGAGATAATACTCAATCTGTAGCAGTGGGGCTACAGAAGAGTGGAAGGATAATTACGTCAGCAGCACTAGTAATGATTACAGTATTTGCTGCATTTGGTCTATCATCTATTTCTCTAATGAAGCAATTTGGATTTATGCTAGCACTCGGTGTATTTGTTGATGCTACTATAGTAAGAGCCTTGGTAGTGCCTTCGACTATGAGACTAATGGGCGAAGTAAGTTGGTGGGCACCATCATGGTTAAAGAATGAAAAAGGTCAAAAAATACCTGATTTTTCTGAAAGTTTTGAAGCTGAATGATTGAAAAAGCTCAATTCATATGAGTGTGTGGTTGGTATATGATTACTCTAGTCACTGGGGCCAGTGGGTACATAGGAACACATGTTGTTGCAAATTTACTATCAAAGGGAATGGAAGTTCGTGCCACTGTTAGGGATTCATCTGATCCTGAAAGAGTGGACCATCTAAAATCACTAAAAGTGGCACAGGGTGGGAGATTAGAAATATTTGAAATGGATGTTCTTGATGGAAAGGCGGTAGAAAGCGCTGTGATGGGTTGCTATAATATCATCCATACTGCTGCAGTCTTGACATTTGGTGGAAGAATTAACGACCCTGAAAGAGAGGTAGTTAATCCAAGTGTAATTGGAACAAAGAATATCCTTAATGCTATAGATAAGTCGGGAGATGTAGGATGTTTGGTTCATACTTCGTCTGTTGCAGCTGTGAGACCGCAAAAATGGAAAAATGGTGAAACTTTTGATGAAAGTAGTTGGGCTGACGATGCAAAAATGAAAACTGATGCTTACAGTTTAGCAAAATATAGTTCTGAGAAATTAGTAAGAGATTGGTATGATTCTAGATCTGATAAAGAATTTAGAATGATTACAATTAATCCTTGTGTAGTTCTAGGTCCAGTGTTATCAAAAAGACATCTAAATACTAGTCCTAGTATAGTAATGATGTTAGTAAATAATGAAATTCCATTTACCATACCTGTCGATATAAGCATTGTTGATGTTAGAGATGTAGCTGAAGCCCACGTAAGATCATTAACAATAGGAGAGAATTCGGGACGGTACTTATTGGCTTCTGGAAATATGGGGCTTGGGGGTATTGCAAAAAAAATTAAAATCGAGTACCCAGAAATTAAAATTCCCTCAATACAATTACCTTATTTTATCTCACTATTAGCATCTATATTTAACTCTAAGATTAGTTTTTCCTGGGCAAGAAAAAATCTTGGTAAACGTCTTTTTTGGGATTCAAGATCTGCAGAAAATGAATTGGGAATGAATTGGATTACGCCCAATAATTCAATAGTCGACACAGTCAAGTCTATACTAGATAATAACTGGATAGATAATTATTAGACGTTCTTTTATCCGTTACTATTGCCGAATTATTGAGTTATAAATCCGCATAACTGATGTAGGGGGTTATTTACCGATGTGTATGAAGTCTGCGGCAGTCGGTATGGTTATTCTTCTGATTCTAGTTCCGTTGTCTGGATGTTTTGGGGATGAAGAGGAAATTGTACTTATCGATAATAGTCCCTTTGCTCAGATTGGAGATATTTCGAATACGACTTGGTACCATTATTCGGGTGGTATTAATGCTCTAGATTCTGAATCTGTTAAACTTGCGAATATTACGGAAAATCTGTCAGGAGATAATGCTCCTTATTCTGCTCTAGGTTCTTACTATGGAATAGGTATGAGTACATTTGAGCCTACGATTGGAATTACTTCTTTAGATAATATTTACATGTCGAGTTGGGGTAATGGTCCTGCGGGTTCTACAGCAGTAGTAAGATGTACGGGCCTTATAGAAATGCAGTCTTTAGATTATTCTTGTGAAAATGTGTATAATCCTCTATTGCCCGTTCCTACCAGTAACGATCCTTACATTTATGTTGATAAATGGACTGATAGGATAATGAAATTTGATATGCATGCTCTTTTAGGAATGACTGTTGAATTTTCAGATGATGAAGGCAATTCATGGCAAGTTCCATATATTCTGTACAGGATCATCAGACAATTGGCTCCGCACTTCTTCCGGCACCGGGTTATGAAACAACATGGTCGTTTTGTGTAAATGGAAACGCTCCCCATCCACTTTGTTCTACGAGCTTTGATGGGGGCAGAACCTGGAGTCCAGAGGTCTCAGGTTCTCCGATTGACTGTCAAAGTGGTGGTCTGACTGCTCATATTGAAGGTGGAGTAAACGGAAATCTATATCGGGGAAATGTTGGATGTAGTGGAGATGGTTACTCAATTTATCGTAGTCAAAATGGAGGGATAACGTGGAGCGAGCATCCATTGCCTACAGAAGAAACTGGAACTGCAGACACATGGAATGCTGAGGAAGCTCAAGTTGCAGTTGATGATGGCGGAAATGTTCACGCAATGTGGATGGGAATAGATAATATGCCATATTATTCATATTCTTTAGATGAGGGAGATTCGTGGAGCAAAGCAATGATGATTGCTCCACCCATTAATTTGATTGGAACTGGGTTTCCTGTAGTAACTGCTGGAGCGTCTGGAAGGGTTGCACTTGGATATGTAGGAGATACTGGAAATGACACTTGGAATGGATATATGACACTAATTACGGATGCTTTCGCAATACATCCACTAATGACTACAGTGCAAATAAATCAGCAAGGAGATCCTCTCGATATTGAGCCCGATTGTGGATATAATAGATGCGGTGGATTGGGTGATTTTTTGGATATGTCAGTAGATAAATATGGAAGGCCTTGGTTTGGTCTTTCTCATAATATTAATGATATAGGAATTTTCGCTACTATTTCTCACGGTCCGGCACTTAGAGGGATGATTGATGGTTTATCGGAAATTCCAATTGGTGGTCCTGGGACTCTGTAAAATTAGAATTTTACCGAGAAGCCATATGCTAGTATTGTCCCCGAGTTGGTATGGGTGGTAGCGTAAAAAGAGGATTTCCATTCGTAATTTGGTGGGAAAATAGCGATAGGGAGCCTATTAGTTTGAAAGAAATACTGATTACGCGTCGTTTCTCATATCTTTTCATTACTATTGCTGTATCGAAAATTATATTTTTTGGTTGGGGGCATTGGGACGGGCCTTTATGTATTCAATCACTTGAATGTAATCTAAGTTTTCGTGCCGGTGATTTAGTTGAGTCCCCATTCAAGTTTTTAGTTGCAATTTTTACTGCATCATGGTTTCATGGAGACCCTCAACATATCACATTTGTTGTACTATTCTTCTTGATATGGGTCCAGTCTTTTGAATCGTATACGGACTGGAAAACTACTGTATCCGTGTTTTTCTCCTGTGTTGCATTTGTATATATCACGTGTGGAATATTAGTATATTTAGCTCCAACATATTTCCCTGATAGTGAAC
>LULO01000475.1_pt1 | contig 10719 bp, 13 predicted proteins | sample 728121 | NCBI WGS metagenome assembly LULO01 (sample SAMN03860287, study PRJNA289734) | marine metagenome | biome: seawater column; feature: ocean; material: water; isolation source: Red Sea water column Station 149 - depth 50m | place: Saudi Arabia: Red Sea | collected 2011-10-15 | depth 50 m | reverse complement strand
TGCAGTAGTAATGATTTGATTCCTGATAAACTAGGGTATCAAGTAAACAAAAGGAGAATGGCATGGGTTTTAATTATTCTTATGGGTATTACCACTATCCTAACTTTGGCATTCCCAGACAGACTCGCAGAAGCAGAGAGTATTCTTATGACACAATACATAAGCATGTGTGGACTAGTTGGAGCATACTTTGGTTTTAGTGCTTTAGGTAATAAGAAGTGATTGAAGCTAATGGGTGGGATAACCACGAAGATACATTTGAAGAAACAATAAGAAGAGAACTTCTAGCTGCACAGCAAACTATACATGTATTAAAAGAAGATAATAAAGAATTAACAAAAGCCTATTACATGTTGTTAAAAGAAAACGAGAGGTTAAAAAAATTAAACTAATGGATTTTACAGATAGACTAAGAGAGGAACTAAAAATAGATGAAGGATGTAAATACGAAGTATATCTGGACCACCTTGGATTACCTACGTTTGGTATCGGACATCTCATCACTAAAGATGACCCTGAGTACCAAATGGGGATGGGCACACCTGTTGACGAAATACGAGTCAACGAAGTCTTTGAACAAGACATAAATGTTACAATAGGTGAATGTAAAAGATTATTTGATGATTGGGATAAACTACCTGAAGAAGTACAACTAATTACAGCTAACATGATGTTTAATATGGGTAGACCTAGATTATCACAATTTAAAAAGATGATACAAGCTATCAGAGATGGCGATTGGATTGAAGCTGGAAATCAAATGCAGGATTCGAGATGGTACAAACAAGTAACAAATCGAGCAGACAGACTTATATCTCGAATGAAAGCAGTCGGCTTGAGTTAATAAAACAAAGACAAAGAAAAAGACATATTAAAAATTTAATAGAGTTTTTCAAACCTAGAGAGAGAAAGTTTATAAAACATGGCTAGACAATTATCAGATAGACAGAAAAAATTTCTTGATGCACTTTTTACTACAGCGAAAGGAAATATCAAAGATGCTAAAATTATAGCTGGGTATTCGCCTAATACAAGTAATCAAGAAATTATTAAAGCTATAAAAGATGAGGTGCTTGAAGCTACTCAAATGTACATGGCTAGTAATGCACCTAAAGCTGCATTTGCTATGGCTAATGGCTTAGATGACCCAACGGAGTTAGGTTTTCGAGATAAGATGACTGCAGCAAAAGAACTGCTTGATAGAAGTGGTTTAGTTAAGACTGAAAAAATGCAAGTCGAATCAACAGGTGGAGTTATGCTTATGCCTGTAAAACAAACTGAGGAGGAATAATATGGGCATAATAAGTAAAATAGCTAGAAAACTAACTAAAAAAACTAAACCAAAAACTAATGCACAAAAAATTAATGCTAACACAAAAAGATTAAGAGAACTAGATAAGACTAGAAACTTAACAGCTACAGAAAAAAGAAAAAGAATTGCTAAAGAATTAAAGAAAAAACAAAATACAAAAAGCATTTTTAAAAAACAAGGTCCGGGACAAGCTAAAACACAAAAGGCTGTTGAAGGTCAAAGAAGATATAAAGTTGGACAGGCAAAAGGTTTTGCTACAGGTGTAGGTGCAACTATCTTAACAGCAAGTGCTGCAACAGCTTTGTATAAAAAAGATGCATTGTTTGCAAATAAATTAAAAAAAGCTAATAAAGAAGGTAAATCAACTATTAAGTATAAAGGTGAAATGTACAAAGTTCCTAAAAATTTACCTGCCCTTCCAATTCCAAAACCTAAAACTACACCAAGTAAATTTAAAAAAGGCACAAGAATTAGTTATGCTGAAAGATTTAAAGAAATAGAGCAAGAAAAAAAGAGAGGTAAATAACATGGCAATATTAAGTAAAATAGCTAGAAAAATAGCTAAAAAAGCAATAAAGAAAAAACCTGCATCTACTAAAACTAAATCAAAATTAACTTCAAAGAAAAAAACAGGTAGTAGTGGAGTAAATGTTAAAGGACCTATAACAAGAGGTAAAAAAGAATTAAGAAAAATAATTGGCAAACCTCTAAACACAAAAGCAGAAAAAGTAGTAGGAAAAAGAACTACAGCTAAAGCAAAATCTGATTATGTTACAATTCCAAAGAAAGCATATACAGATGAAGAAAAGTATGACAAAATGATGCGTTCAGGTAAAAAACTTACCGATGCACAACTTAAAGCATACTCTAAAGCAGTAAAATTTACTGTGGATAATATGATTGAAATAGATGGTAGGCAGTATGTAACACGTAAAGCAAAACAGACGTTAAAAGGAACAGTTGCACATGCTTTAGATGAGATGAGTGATTTTTTACCTAAAAAATATTTAGATTTATATAAGAAAAAATAAATGGCTGTTATAAGTAAACTTGCTAAAAAAGTTTCAAAACCCATAAAGAATTACTTTATGACCTTGATACAGGATAAAAATAAACTTGTATTAAAAGTAAGAGGTGCTAAAGAAAAAGGACACGTAGAAGTTAGAGGTAAAAAAGGATATGAGGGTAAGGGTTATAATAAGAAAGATAAACTCCATGCTCTTTTGGATAAGTTAGATGCAGGAACAGTATCTAAACTTTTTGGTACAGATGGTGAAGTATATTTAAATCATAGAAATATTAGAACAAAGCCATCAATACAACAGGCTAAAAAAATATTAAAGAAAAATAAATGACTAAAAGAACAACAGGTGAGTGGGTATTACCACAACCTCTTGATATAAAAGATAAGAATGAATGGATTGCAATACCTAGAATTGCTAGAACAATTCCATTTGGTTACAGTGTTGACCCTGACAACGAACATATACTTAGACCTATACCTCGTGAGTTAGATGCACTTGAAAAAGCTAAACAACATCTTAAACAGTATTCATATAGAGAAGTATCTAATTGGCTAAGTAATTTTACAGGAAGATATATATCTCACATAGGATTAATGAAAAGAGTAAAACGTGAGCGACAACGTAAGAACAAAGCTAGAACTCTCCGTATCTGGTCAGAATATGCAGAAAAGGCGATACAAGCAGCGAAACAAATTGAAGAAGAAAGAAGTGGTGCAAGAGCCTAAACAGCCTGTTGTATCACTTGATGAAGTAGAACAAGTACCTGAAGAAGAATTAAATGTAGCCTTTAAACCAAATGAAGGTCCTCAAACAGATTTCTTAGCAGCAGGAGAAAGAGAAGTATTATATGGTGGTTCAGCAGGTGGTGGCAAATCCTTTGCGATGTTGGCAGACCCACTCAGATACATGGGTCATCCAGCCTTTAGTGGGTTGCTCCTTCGACACACGACAGAAGAATTACGAGAACTCATATTTAAATCGCAGGAACTCTATCCGAAAGTATGGAAAGGCATCAAATGGTCAGAAAGAAAGATGCAATGGGTAGCACCATCAGGTGCTAGATTATGGATGTCATATCTTGATAGAGATGATGATGTTATGCGTTATCAAGGTTTGGCATTTAGTTGGATAGGTTTTGATGAATTAACACAGTGGGCTACACCTTTTGCTTGGAACTATATGCGTTCACGTTTACGTTCTACAGCGTCTGACCTACCAATATTTATGAGAGCCACAACTAACCCCGGAGGTGTAGGACATCACTGGGTAAAGAAAATGTTTATTGACCCTGCTCCATATGGAAAGGCATTTGATGCAACAGATATTGAAACAGGAGAAATCCTCAAGTATCCTGCAGGACACCCAAAGTCTGGAAAATCTTTATTCAAGAGGAGATTTATTCCTGCAAGATTATCTGACAATCCATACCTCTCAGAGAGTGGAGACTACGAAGCAATGCTACTCTCCCTTCCTGAACAACAAAGACGACAGTTACTTGAAGGGGATTGGGATATTAAAGAAGGTGCAGCATTTACTGAGTTTGACAGGACTGTACACGTTATTGACCCATATTCTATCCCTAACAATTGGGTTAAGTTTCGTGCTTGTGATTATGGTTATGGTAGTTATTCAGGAGTTATTTGGTTTGCTGTTTCACCTGCTGAACAGCTTATTGTATATCGTGAACTCTATGTATCAAAAGTATTGGCGACAGACTTAGCTGATATGATATTAGAAGCTGAAGCAGGAGATGGTAATATTAAGTATGGTGTATTAGACTCAAGTTTGTGGCACAAACGAGGTGATACAGGACCTTCACTTGCAGAGCAAATGATTAGTAGAGGATGTCGATGGAGACCCTCAGATAGAAGTAAAGGCTCAAGAGTTGCAGGTAAAAACGAAGTACATAGAAGATTACAAATAGATGAGTTTACAGATGAACCTAGATTAGTATTTTTTAATACATGTACTAATATAGTTTCTCAATTACCCTCAATACCTTTAGATAAGAAAAATCCTGAAGATGTTGATACAAAAGCAGAAGACCACTTGTATGATGCTTTAAGATATGGTATAATGTCAAGACCTAGATTTAGTATATTTGACTATGACCCACGAGGTAAACCATCAAGTAGTATGCCTGTAGCAGATGCTACATTTGGATATTAAAGGATAAAATATGGCTGAAGAAGATATTATGATTGAAGATGATGCAATCTCACTTGATGACCTTGCAGACTCTAGCAATCCTGAAGACATAAATACAACAGGTATTGTAGACTACGTATATGAAAAATACAATAGAGCCGAAAACTATAGAGAAAATGATGAAGATAGATGGCTAAGAGCCTATCGTAACTACAGAGGATTATATGGTCCTGATGTACAATTTACGGAAGCTGAGAAGTCTAGAGTATTTGTTAAGACAACTAAAACAAAAACACTTGCAGCCTATGGTCAAATAGTTGATGTATTGTTTGCAGGTAATAAATTTCCTATAAGTGTTGAACCTACAATATTACCTGAAGGTGTATCTGAGAATGTACATGCAGATTTACAACCTAAACCTATGGGTGCTGAACCAACAAGTCCATATGGATTTGATGGAGATGGAGCAGACTTACCAAAAGGCTTTACAGCTACAGGTATTGAGTTAGGACCTTTAGAAGAAAAGCTAGGTAAAGTAGAAGACTTAAAAGAAGGTGCAGGTACAACACCTTCAACTGCTACATTTAGTCCTGCTATGATTGCAGCTAAAAATATGGAAAAGAAAATAATGGACCAGCTTGAAGAGTCAAGTGCTACTAAACATTTAAGAAGCACAGCATTCGAGATGGCTTTATTTGGTACAGGTGTAATGAAAGGACCTTTTGCTGTCGATAAAGAATATCCTAATTGGGATAGTGATGGTGAGTATGACCCTAAATTTAAAACTGTTCCTGAAGTAACACATGTTTCAGTGTGGAACTTTTATCCTGACCCTGATGCAAACAACATGGATGAAGCACAGTATGTAGTTGAAAGACATAAACTATCTCGTAATCAGTTACGTAATTTAAAGAAGAGACCATACTTTAGACAAAATGTTATTGACTCATGTATTGAAATGGGTGAGACATATACTAAAAAAGATTGGGAAGATGACTTATCTGATTATGCAACAGGCGAAACATATATAGATAGGTTTGAAGTTATTGAGTATTGGGGTACAATGGATACTGAAATGCTCTTAGAAAACGAAGTTGAAATACCTAAAGAGTTACAGAAGTTTGATGAACTACAAGCTAATATATGGATTTGTAATAGAAAACTTATTAGATGTGTATTAAATCCATTTAAACCTGCTAAGATACCTTATATGGCTGTTCCATATGAACTTAATCCATATTCATTCTTTGGTGTAGGTATAGCTGAAAACATGGATGATACACAAACATTAATGAATGGTTTTATGAGAATGGCAGTTGATAATGCTGTATTATCAGGAAACTTATTAATAGAAGTAGATGAAACTAATTTAGTTCCGGGACAAGATTTATCAGTATATCCGGGAAAAATATTTAGAAGACAAGGTGGTGCTCCGGGTCAAGCTATTTTTGGAACTAAGTTTCCAAATGTTGCAGGAGAGAACATGCAATTGTTTGATAAGGCAAGACAACTATCCGATGAATCAACAGGCTTTCCATCGTTTGCACATGGACAAACAGGTGTAATGGGTGCAGGTAGAACTGCATCAGGTATATCTATGTTAATGAATGCAGCAAGTGGTGGTATTAAAAATGTTATTAAAAATGTAGATGATTATTTACTAAAACCTTTAGGTCAAAGTTTATTTAGTTTTAATATGCAATTTGATTTTGACCCAAAGATAAAAGGTGACTTAGAAGTTAAAGCTAGAGGAACTGAAAGTTTAATGGCTAATGAAGTTAGGTCACAAAGACTAATGCAATTTTTAGGTGTCGCAAGTAACCCTGCCCTTGCACCATTTGCTAAGTTCCAATATATTATTCGTGAGATTGCTAAAGCTATGGATTTAGACCCTGACAAAGTTACAAATAATATGGAAGAAGCTGCGTTACAAGCTAAGATGCTTCAGGAACAACAGGCTAAACAACAACCACCTGCAGGAGCAGACCCAAATGACCCAACAGGAGCAGGTGGTGGAACAATTGGAACAGGTATAGCACCTACTCCAAACGAACAAGGATTTACAGGTAATGCACAACCACAACAACAAGCAGGTACTAGCGAACCTCAAACAGCTAGTGGAGAACAAGAAGCTAATAGACAGCTTCAATAATTATATTGATGTACTTATAGATAGACAGCATCAAGTTATTGAACAAAGTGAAAATAATATTATGATGTATAGAGCACAGGGTGCAATTGCAACCTTGCGTAGATTAAAGTATCTAAGAGAAGAGGTATTAGGAAATGATAAAAAAACAAATGGAAATGTTTGACGAAGGTGGTTTAGAACAAGATGGTGGTACAGTAGACCCTGTATCAGGCAATGATGTTCCTGTTGGCTCTACTCAAGAAGAAGTTAGAGATGACATACCTGCACAATTAAGTGAAGGAGAGTTTGTATTTCCTGCTGACGTAGTTAGATTTATAGGCTTAAATAATCTTATGGAAATGAGACAACAAGCTAAAGCAGGTTTAAAAAAGATGGAAGCTATGGGTCAGATGGGTAATTCTGATGAAGCTACTATGCCTGATGATGTTCCATTTACTTCTGATGACATTACAGTTGAAGATGATGATGGTAATGAAGGTGACTTAGAAATGAATGTAGGTGGTGTTGTTTATCAGCCATCGCAAGTAGGGTCACAGTTTAATATTGCACCTCAACAACAACAAATGTATCAGCCACCTATGTACCAACCAATGCCACAACAACAAACAGGGTATGTGCCTAGTTTTGGAATGCAACCACAGCAACCTCAACAATATACAGGCTTTCAAAGTTTAATACCTATGCCTACACAAAAATATGAAAATGTATCATATATAAATAAAACAACAGGTGAAACAATGGTTATACCACATGTAGGTGGTAAGCCTGTATTTGAACCACCTGAAGGTTTTACTAGAATAAAAGCAGGTGAAGAACCTGAACAAACAGAAGATACAAAGATAGATGAAACATTAGATACATCCGTGCCAACAGCTACTGTTACTAAACCATACGATAAAGAGGGCGATTCTACTTCGCCTGAAAATATGAAAAAGGCAGCAAAGGACAGATTAAATAGTTATAGTAGCATGGTTTCATCAGCACTTGAGCAATCACCTGATAAATCAAAAGAAGGAATTACAAAGTTTATAAAAGATGGAAATGTAAAAGGTAATTTATTTGGATTTGAATTTAAAATTCCGGGAATGCCTTTTAGAGAAGAAGATATAGAAAAGGCATATGATAATTTAGGTCCTTCAGTAAGTGATGATGCAACAGGTAAGTTTTCAGTAACACCTATCTCTACAGATGATACAGGTAAAGTTATTAAAGATGAAGATGTTGCCGCAGCAACAAAACTTAAATCACAACAAGAAGATGAAGCAAACAAATATGTTGAATCACTTATAGCTAAAAAGCCATCATCTAAATTAATATCAACTCCTGTAAAAAATGTTCAGTCACAGGCAAATATTATAGCTAAAGCTAAAGCAGATGCAGAAGCTAAAGCAAAAGAAGAAGCCCAAAAAGCGTTTGCACTTAAAAATTTAATGGATGAACAAGAAGCTAGAAGGGCTGAAGCCGAAGCTAATAGAGCAAAAGCAAGAGAACAAGAAAAGAAAGATGCAGCTGAAGCTACAAGGGCAAGAACAAAAGTAAGTAGAATTTTTGAAAAACAAGGAGGTCCTTCAGATAAAGAATTGCAAAAAGGAACAAAAAGAAGATTTAAAGAAGGTGGCATAGCATCTAAACCTAAGAAAAAAGCTATGAAGCGTGGTGGGTTAGCTTCTAAAAAATAACCTACATATTGTTGGCTACTTATACCCCCTAGTGGCTACTATAACCCCAACAAGGAGAAAAGAAAATGGCAGAAGCTATTGTACAGGAAGCAACACCTAAAAAAGTTGCATTTATGACTAAACCTAAAAATGTAGAAGAAAGAATAAAGAAAGACGAAAAAGAATTAGAGAAGTTATTAGAAGAGCAAAAAGAAGATGCTAAACAAGATACAGAGTCTAAGACTGAAACTGATGATACTACAGAGCCAGACAGTGCTGAGGAACGTAGTTTTAAAAAGCGTTATGGCGATTTACGAAAACATCAACAACAACAGCAAAAAACTTTTGAAGATAAAATTACAAATCTTGAAAGACAGCTTAATGAAGCTACTAAAAAAGAAATAAAATTACCTAAGACTGAAGAAGAATTAGAAACTTGGGCAAAAGAATATCCTGATGTGGCTGCGATTGTAGAGTCAATAGCAATCAAAAAAGCTAGAGAGCAGTCAAAGAATTTAGAAGATAAGATGAAACAATACGAAGACTTACGTGTTGAAGCATCAAAAGAAAAAGCTGAAGCAGAATTATTAGCTATACATCCTGACTTTGCTAAGATTAGAGAAAGTGATGAGTTTCATAAATGGGCAGAAGACCAACCTAAATGGGTACAGAATGCCTTGTATGAAAATGATAATGATGCTAAATCAGCCGCAAGAGCAATTGATTTATATAAAGCTGACATGAATATAACAAGTCAAAAGCCTAGCAAAGATGCTGCAAAAGCTGTTAATGCTAAAGGTGAAAGGTCAGAACCTCAAAGTAATGAGAGTAAAAGTTTTATAAAAGAATCAGATGTTCAAGCTATGTCTGCAGAAGAATATGAAAAGAAGTCAGACATGATAATGGAAGCAATTCGAGCAGGTAAATTTATATATGATTTATCAGGCTCAGCAAGATAATAGTTGACAAACAATAATTTGTGTGTATAACTATTGTATGAAAGTTGTATCTATCCCTATATAATAGCTACGTAGATACAATACTCGCAAGTATAAAGAATATTAGACCTACTCTGTCAAGTAAAAGCCCAATTATATTACGTACAAATGTAATTGCACCTTTGAAAAATAGACCCCTAAATAAACTAAATATTTTGCATTTGTTTATAGTATATAAATAAGGAGAAATACTATGGCGTTTAAACAAGCTGCTGGATATGGTAATCTACCTAATGGTAATTTCTCACCTGTAATATATTCGAAGCAGGTTCAACTAGCATTCAGAAAAAGTTCTGTAGTAGAAAGCATTACTAATTCTGATTACTTTGGTGAAATTGCAGCGATGGGTGATACTGTTAAGATTATCAAAGAACCAGAAATCACAGTCAAGGAATATGCTCGTGGTACAATGATTCAACCACAAGACCTTGATGACGAAGACTTCAGCTTAGTCGTTGACCAAGCAAACTATTTTGCTTTTAAAATTGACGACATAGAGGAAGCACATAGTCACGTAAACTTCTCTCAACTAGCAAGTGACAGAGCAGGTTACAGACTTAAAGACCAATATGACCAAGAAGTTCTTGGTTATTTATCAGGATTTGCACAATCCTCAATCAACTCCGTAGCGAGTTCAGCAAACTCAACTGTAAGTGGTACAAAAGCTGTATCAACTGCAGGTTCTGATGAATTGCTAACAAGCATGAAGTTGAGAAAAGATAGTTTCGGTAACATCACTACTTCAAGTGCTGGAGACCATTCTATCCCACTCGCACCACGTATGCCGGGTGCTACTGCACAAGCAACTGCTACTGCTACACCATTGCAAGTTATTGCAAGAATGGGCAGACTGTTAGATACACAATTTGTAGATACAGATGGTAGATGGCTTGTGTTACATCCAACTTTTATCGAAGTGTTAAAAGATGAAGACTCAAGACTTCTTAATGCAGACTTCGGTGAATCAGGTGGATTAAGAGCAGGACTATCAATCGGTAAGATACATGGCTTTGATGTTTACTCATCAAACAATTTACCTGCCGTTGGAACAGGTCCGGGAACTTCAGGTTCAGCTAACCAAAACTCTAACTATGGAGTTATCGTTGCAGGACACAGTTCTTCAGTAGCTACTGCTGAACAAATCAACAAAACAGAGTCTTACAGAGACCCTGATTCTTTTGCTGATATTGTTCGTGGTATGCATTTGTATGGCAGAAAGATACTCAGACCTGAAGCTATCGTAACTGCTAAATACAACGTAGCGTAAGGGAGGATAAACTATGGCAACTTTTGATTTAACATCATCCGATACCACAGGGGTATCCTCAAATTCTATCGCAGCGTTACCTTCAATGAAAAACTCTAATGTTATGAGAAATATCGAAGCGTACTTAGATATTGATAAACTCGTAGCTGCAGGTGGTTC
>LULO01001083.1_pt1 | contig 10735 bp, 8 predicted proteins | sample 728121 | NCBI WGS metagenome assembly LULO01 (sample SAMN03860287, study PRJNA289734) | marine metagenome | biome: seawater column; feature: ocean; material: water; isolation source: Red Sea water column Station 149 - depth 50m | place: Saudi Arabia: Red Sea | collected 2011-10-15 | depth 50 m | reverse complement strand
GGCTCTGGGAGTAGAATTTACATTGAAAATGCTCTAGCCCTGCAAGATGAAGATATAGATTGGGCCTACGAAGTGAGACATATACCAACAGCGTTGAATATGGTTGAACAAGGTCTTGGCATAACTTTAGCCCCTAAGTTGGCTATTTCTAAAGATTATTCTTCTTTATCTTACAGACCTTTAATTGATCCATCTGTGACAAGAACAATAGGTTTGATAAAAAGATCTGGTAGAGATCTTAGTTATGACTCGCAAAAGTTATATGATCTTTTAAAAGAAAGATTTAAAAGATAATTAATTAGCATAATGCATAAATAAATTTACTAATTAATGTTAATAATAAAACTATGTTGTCAGTAGATAGTTTTAATACTCTAGATCAATTCTCAAATAATGGAAAACAATACAATTTCTTTAATTTATCAAAGTTAGAAGATAGTTTTCCCAAAATAAAAAATCTACCTAAGTCCAAAAAAATACTTATTGAAAACTTGTTGAGATTAGAAGATGGAAAAGACGTTAATAAAGATCTTATTGAAAATGTATTAGAAAATCCTGAAAAAAAACACGAAATATTTTTTCTTCCATCAAGAGTATTAATGCAAGACTTCACTGGAGTTCCTGCAGTTGCAGATTTAGCAGCTATGCGTGATGCTGTTTCAAAAAATGGAGGAGATCCATCAAAAGTTAATCCTATGTCGCAAGTTGATTTAGTTATAGATCATTCTGTAATGGTTGATTATTTTGCAAGCCCAAATGCTTTCCAAAAAAATGTAGATATGGAATTTGGAAGAAATGCAGAGAGGTATGAATTTCTGAAATGGGGACAACAAGCTTTTAAAAATTTTAGAGTTATTCCTCCCGGCACGGGAATATGTCATCAAGTTAATTTAGAATATTTGGCACAAGTGGTGTGGAGCAAAAAAATTAATGAAAATTATTTCTTATACCCTGACACTTTAGTTGGAACTGATAGCCATACAACAATGGTAAATGCTCTAGGAGTTCTAGGTTGGGGAGTAGGGGGGATTGAAGCTGAAGCTGCTATGCTTGGTCAATCTGTTTCTATGCTGCTTCCAGAGGTTATTGGTTTTGAAGTGTTAGGAAAAATGAAAGAAGGTGTTACAGCAACAGATTTAGTTTTAACAATTGTTCAAATGCTACGAGAAAAAGGAGTTGTTGGAAAATTTGTAGAATTTTATGGCGATGGCTTAAAAAATTTATCACTCGCTGACAGAGCAACTATTGCCAATATGGCACCAGAATATGGAGCAACTTGTGGTTTTTTTGCAGTTGATGAAGAGACTATCAAGTACTTGAAGTTAACATCTAGAGACTCCGATCTGATAAATACTGTTGAAAAATATAACAGAATTCAAGGTTTGTGGGCCGATGACACATGTAATTATAATGATACCGTTCATTTACAACTAGAAAATGTTCAAGCATCATTAGCAGGGCCAAAAAGACCTCAAGATAGAATTAATTTAGAAAAAGTGAATTTAAACTTTAAAGAATTTTCAAAAAACAAACCTGTTGAAAGAGAAATTAAAAATCACAATTATAAAATGCAAGATGGTAACGTAGTAATAGCTGCTATTACTTCATGTACTAATACCTCTAATCCAGATGTTTTAGTTGCAGCAGGCTTAGTCGCAAAAAAGGCTTGTGAATTAGGTCTACAAGTAAAACCTTGGGTTAAGACTTCTTTAGCACCTGGTTCAAAAGTTGTTACTGATTATTTGGATAAATCGGGTTTGAATAAATATTTAGACCAACTTGGTTTTCATCTAGTTGGTTATGGATGCACTACGTGTATAGGAAACTCAGGGCCACTTGATAAAGATATCGCCGAGTGTATCTCAAAAAATGATTTAACAGTTGCTTCAGTACTTTCAGGTAATAGAAATTTTGAAGGCAGAGTTAATCCACACGTTAAAGCTAATTATCTTGCCTCACCACCTTTAGTTGTTGCATATGCTTTAGCAGGGTCTGTACTTATTAATTTAACAAGTGATCCCATTGGTATTGACACAAATGGTAATGAAGTATTTTTAAAAGACATTTGGCCAAGCAATAGCGAAATCCGAAATGCTGTTGAAAAAAATGTATCGCCTGAAATGTTTAAAAAACAATACTCTAATGCTTTAGATGGGCCAAAAGAATGGCAAAAAATTAATACTTCTGCAGAAGACCTATATACTTGGAATTCTTCATCAACTTACGTACAGAAACCTCCGTTTTTTGATAATCAATCAAATGATGATAAAGAGATTAAGCCAATTGAGAATGCAAGACCTTTATTACTTCTAGGCAATAGTGTTACTACAGATCACATTTCACCTGCAGGGGCTATTAAAGTTGATAGTCCTGCTGGCAACTACTTCATGGAACGGCAAATACGTCAAAATGATTTTAATTCATATGGTGCTAGAAGGGGCAATCATGAAGTAATGGTAAGGGGTACTTTTGCCAATATAAGAATTAAAAACCAACTGCTATCAAACGTTGAGGGCGGATACTCAATTTTAGAACCTGATAAGAAAAAAATGAGTGTTTATGATGTTGCTATGGAGTATGCAAAAAGGTCTGAAAATGTTGTAGTTTTTGCAGGAGAAGAATACGGAACTGGATCATCGCGTGATTGGGCTGCAAAAGGTACGAAGTTATTAGGTATTAAGGCAGTTATTGCTGAGAGTTTTGAAAGAATACACCGATCAAATTTGGTTGGAATGGGAGTTCTGCCTATACAACTTAAAAGTCACACAATAAATGATTTAAATGTTCAATCGTCTGATTTAATAAATATAAAACTTACTGAAGACCTGAAGCCTTTACAAGAATTAGAAGTCATTATTCAAAGCAATGTGAGAAATATAAAAATAGATTGCATTTTAAGAATTGATACTATCAATGAGCTACAATATTATAAAGCAGACGGCATATTAAATTTTGTTTTAAAAAATATTCTAAAAAATTAAATAATTTTTGGATTTTCTAACAGTTCTTTCAGTCTAACTAAAAAAGTTACTGCTTGCTTACCATCTATTAATCTGTGGTCATAACTTAATGCAATATACATCATTGGTTTTATAACAATTTTCTTTTTTACAGCGATAGGTCTATCAATTATTGAGTGCATACCTAATATAGCACTTTGAGGTGGGTTGATAATTGGGGTGCTCATCATAGAGCCATATATTCCTCCATTTGTAATTGAGAATGTTCCTCCTGATAAATCACTCATGGAAAGTTTATTTGAATTTGCTTTCTCAGATAATTCAATAATATACTTTTCAATTTCTGCATTTGATAAATCTCCAGCATTTCTAATTATTGGAACAACAAGCCCCTTTTCAGATCCAATTGCAATACCTATATCAAAGTAGTTTTTATAAATTATTTTATCTTCGTGAATTTCTGAATTAATCTCTGGTATTTCTTTTAAAACTTCTGTGCAGGCTTTAACAAAAAAAGACATAATGCCAAGTTTCACACCATGTTTTTTTTGAAAACTTGTTTGTTCTTTTTTTCTAAGAGACATAATTGCTGACATATCGACTTCGTTAAATGTTGTGAGAATGGCAGCTGTATTTTGAGCTTCTTTTAACCTTCTGGCAATTGTTTGCCTTAATTTTGACATTGGGATAGTTTTTTCATCTAACGTAGAGTCATCTTTGTCGAAGTTTGGGAGATCAACTACCTTAGCTGGAGTTTTTGTTTGATTTTCGCTAACTTTAGAGACATTAGGTGAGTCTATTGTTTGTTTTTCTTCATTTATTTCTTCGATTTGACTTGTCTCTGGTTTGGGTATTTGTTCTGTAGTCGTATTTTCTGATATTTCAGCAATAGATTGACCAACATTCACAGTAGATCCCTCTGGGGTTATTATCTTTGTTAATTTTCCAGAGGTTTGAGCAGGAATTTCAATAGTGATTTTCTCTGTTTCAATTTCAGCTAAATTATCGCCAGACTCAAAGCTATCTCCCTCTTTGATCAACCAAGATGTAAGCGTGCCTTCAATGATCGACTCTCCAAGCTCAGGTACTGTTATGTTTTTCATTACTCTTTCGGTAAGTTTTTAAATTTCATAAAACTGACACCACTTCTTTCTTTTATAACACGTTTTAGTGATGATTTAAGAGCTAATTCTTTTATTAGTTGCTGATTAGTACTATGTCTTTTTGATATGCCTGTAGCAGGAGCTGCTGCAGGGCGCCTTCCAACATAATGAACTTTTTTGGTTAAATTATTTTTTACTAAAACATGTCTAATACGACTTTTAACAAAACTCCATGCTCCCATATTTTTTGGCTCCTCTTGAACCCATAAAATCTCACTTTCTTTATGTTTTAATATAACATCTCCTATGGCATCAAATGGAAATGGATAAATTTGCTCAATACGAACTATTTTTACATCTTTAATATTATTCTTTGTTCTAAAATCATCTAATTCATAAAATATTTTTCCAGAGCAGAAAATTATCCTTTTTGGGTTTTTGATTTCATCTTCAATAAGGCGATGAAAAGATGAGCGTCCAGTAAATTCACTAATAGAGGATACATTATTTGGGTGGCGCAATGTGGATTTAGGGGTAAATACTATTAGTGGTTTTCTAAAATTTCTATGTATTTGCCTTCTCAAAGCATGAAAGTAGCTCGCAGGAGTGGTGCAGTTTACAATCTGAACATTATCTTCTGCTGCCATTTGAAGAAATCTTTCTATTCTTGCACTGGAGTGTTCAGGACCCATACCCTCATGACCATGAGGTAATAGCATGACTAATCCACTCATTTGCATCCATTTTCTCTCACTTGAAGCAATAAACTGGTCAATAATAATTTGGGCACCGTTGGCAAAATCTCCAAATTGGGCCTCCCATAAAACCAAAGTATTTGGGTCTGCTAATGAGTACCCATATTCAAAACCTAGGACACCTAATTCAGAGAGAAAACTATCAATTACTTCGAATTGTTTTTGATTTTTAGCAATGTGATTGAGTGGAATATATCTCTCTTCTGATTTTTGATCATAAAAAACTGAGTGTCTCTGACTGAAAGTTCCCCTTCCAGAATCTTGACCTGCAAGTCTCACTCTATATCCTTCCTTTAACAATGCTCCAAATGCTAAAGCCTCAGCAAAAGACCAGTCAATATTCTTTCCTGATTTTATTGAAGTTAATCGAGATTTATTAAACTTTTCTAATTTCGGATGAAGATTAAATCCTTTAGGTATTTGTGAAATTTTTGTGCCAATTTCCTTTAAGGATTTTTCTGACTCAGCTGTTCTACCTCTTCTAAGTGGGTCTTTTGGTGCAAGACTTAATCCACTCCATTGTCCACCCATCCAAGATTTTGTTTTTAATTTATAGTTTTTTGCTTTTTCAAATTTCTTCTCGAGATCAGACCATATTCTGTCTTTGATGAAGTCTACCTGTTTTGTATTTACTACTTCTTGGCTTATAAGTTTAGCTGCATAAATACTGGCAACTGTTTTTTTCTTTTTTATAGTTTGATACATCAATGGTTGAGTGAAAGAGGGCTCGTCACCCTCGTTATGTCCATGTTTTCTGTAACAAAACATATCGACAAGCGTATCTTTTTTGAATGTGTTTCTAAATTCTGTTGCAGCTCTTGAGGCTAAAACAACAGCCTCTGGGTCATCTCCATTTACATGAAATATTGGGGATTGAACAATTTTTCCTATCTCTGAAGAGTAAGGTGCAGATCGGCTATATTGAGGACTAGTTGTAAATCCAATTTGATTATTAATAATAAAGTGAATTAGTCCACCAATTCTGTAGCCATTTAATTGTGACATAGTAAAGGTTTCAGCAACAATACCTTGTCCAGCAATTGCTGCGTCTCCATGAATTAGTAGACCTGAAACTTTCGTATTATTTTTGTCTTGAATGATTGTTTGTTTAGCTCTTATTTTGCCGGCTACAACTGGATTTACCGCTTCTAAGTGAGAGGGATTAGCTGCCATACTCACATGAATAATCTTACCTCCAAAACTTCTATCAGAGCTTGCACCTAAATGATATTTAACATCACCAGAGCCCTGATCACTGAGGGCATTCTCGCCTCCATGGATAAATTCTCCAAAAATTTGAACATGAGGTTTTTTTACTATGTTAGCTAATATATTTAGTCTTCCTCTGTGGGCGCATGTACTTTGTATCTAGAAACTTTTCAAAATATTCTGCTGTAATTAATCTCTCCAAGATTGTCCTTTTACCCTTAGAGGTTAATTGCATGTCTTTTTTTTCTTCTATTCTATCCTTCAGCCATTTGTATTCTTCAGCGGACTGAATATGTTTGTATTCAATTGCCAAGGTGCCAGAATAGATGCTTTGAAGTTTTTCAAAAACTTCACGTACAGTAGCTTTCTGAAATCCTAAATATCCAAATAGAAAAATTTTTCGATCATAATCTTTTTTTTGAAAACCGTAATACTCGGGATCTAAACCTGATGGATTGTTCTTTGCCATTAAACCTAAAGGGTCAAGATCAGCTATAAGGTGCCCTATCTCTCTGTAAGCTCTTATCATCATTACAAGTCGAAGAGAGTCAGTAATTGCCTGATCAAGAGAAATCTGATTAAAATCAATGTCTCTTGAAGTCTGTGACCAATTTATTTTTTGATAGTCAGCTAGAATAGAGATTTCCTCAGGAGCGAGAGCTTTAAAGAATTCATGCCAGCTCTTATCAACAAGACTTGGGTCTTTTATATAATCTCTATATATCGCTATTACTTGAGAGGCATTATTAGTTGTGAGAAATGAATTATAAGATCTCATTAATAGGTTTATGTATACGCCTATCTAATAAAGATGTCATTTGATTTTTGATCATAAAAGCTTATCAACAGCTGATACTAAACCCTGCACAGATTTGACAGATTTTTTTAACATTAATTTCTCTTTGGCTGTAAGTTTTACCTCAATAATTTTTTCAATTCCTTTATTTCCAATAATTGTAGGTACTCCCATATACATATTTTTAAGGCCATATTGGCCATTGATATAAGCAGCACAAGGTAAAAGTTTTTTTTGATTTAATAAAAAAGCCTCTGCCATCTGAATTGCTGAACTTGCAGGTGCGTAGAAAGCTGATCCATTTTTTAATAATTTCACGATTTCACCACCGCCCATTCTTGTTCGATCGACTATTTTTTCAATTTTTGAATAAGGGAATTTTTTAAGCTTTATAAAATCGATTAAAGGGACACCTCCTATTGTTGTGTAATTAATTAGAGGCACCATGTCATCTCCATGGCCTCCTAATACAAATGTTTCGACATCATTCACGGATACCTTCAAAGCATCTGATAAGAAGTATTTCATTCGGGAGGAGTCCAATACTCCCGCCATGCCCACACACATGTTTTTGGGTAGTTTTGAGTATTTCTGGAGAACGTATACCATTGCATCTAGTGGGTTTGTAATACAAATAACAAAAGCATTAGGGCAATTATCGGCTATACCTTTACCAACCATTGATCTCAAGTAAATCATCTCTGCTCATTCCAGGTTTACGGGGTAAGCCAGCAGTTATGATGATAACGTCAGATCCCTTCATTTTTGAAAAATCATTGGTACCCTCTATTGACCCTGTGAAACCTTCGACTGCTGATGATTGACTAAGGTCTAAAGCTTTTCCTTGAGGCATCCCGGTAACAACATCAATAAGTGTTATATTACCGAGTTTTTTTAAAGCTAATAAATGTGCGAGTGTGCCTCCAATATTTCCAGCACCAATTAATGATATTTTATTCACTTATTATCCATTTTGGATATTTCATGTTTTATTTCAGCTATCGCTTTAGCTGGATTTAATCCTTTCGGACAAGAGTTCGTGCAATTCATAATCGAATGACATCTATATAGTTTAAAACTATCATCTAATTCATTCAACCTTTCTTTTTTTTCTTCATCTCTACTATCTTGTATCCAGCGATTTGCTTGCAGCAATACAGCTGGTCCTAAATATTTATCCTCGTTCCACCAATAACTAGGACAAGAAGTGCTACATGAGAAACACATAACACATTCCCATTTACCATCTAACTTATCTCTGTCTTCGACTGACTGTAAGTTTTCACGTTTATTATTTGGGGACTTTTTATTTAACCATGGTTTTATGGATTAGAATTGTTCAAATGCTTTTTTTAAATCAACCACTAGATCTTTTAAAACCTTCATATGAGGAAGAGGATAAATATTTATTTCATCCGAACACTCTTCTATATGTTTTTGACATGCAAGTGTATTTACTCCATCTATGTTCATTGCACATGATCCACAAACACCCTCTCTACAAGATTTTCTAAAAGTTAAACTTGGATCAACCTCAGCTTTAATTTTATTTAATATATCTAGAACCATTGTTCCTGCTTTAGCTACATCAATTTCAAATCGATCGATTTGAGGAGGGGTATTTTCATCACCAGACCACCTATAAACATTTATAATTCGGATATCATGATTTTGTTGAGATTGCTCGTCAATGAGATCGACATTGGAATAAGATTTTCCTTTAACTGGAACTGAGTTTTTTGGAAGAGTAAGTTGTACCATCTAATAAACCCTTACTTGTGGTTGGATGACAGAGATTTGATTACTCAGTGTAGTCATTCTCACTGGTCTGTGAGTGACTTTATAATCAGTGACATCGCCCCAAAAAAGAGTGTGTTTTAACCAATTTTCATCATCTCTGTCTGGAAAGTCCTCTCTAGCGTGGGCACCTCTACTTTCAGTTCTTTGCTCAGCAGAAACACCAACACTTCCAGCAACTTGCATTAAATTATGTAGTTCTAAAGCTTCAACTAAATCTGTATTAAAAACATCTGACTGATCTTTAACTTTAATATGTTTTAAATCTTGTGACATCGAGGCTAATTCATCATTGCCTAATTTCAAAGTTTCACTTTCTCTGTAAACACCAAATCTTTTTTGAACAGTCTTTTGCATCCTCTCTCTTAGCTCACCGACTGAAACATCTCCTTTGTTACTTTTAATGGACTCTAATCTCTCTATGATAGAATTTGTTTGCGACAGAGATGGGGTTCTCAATGACTCTTTGGTATCAATAACTTGGCCAGCCTGAATTGCTGCGCCCCTTCCAAAAACTACGAGCTCAGCTAAAGCATTTGTTCCAAGTCGATTAGCTCCATGAACTGAAGCGCATGCAGCTTCTCCGATAGCCATTAGTCCCTCACAGACTTCTTCTGTATTAGAGTCATTTGGTTTCAAAACCTCTGCTTTAAAGTTTGTAGGAATTCCACCCATACAATAATGAACAGTTGGAATTACTGGGATTGGCTCTTTTGAAATATCTCTTCCACAAAAGGCTTTAACTGACTCAGAGATACCAGGTAATCTTTTTGCAAGCATATCAGCATCAAGATGTTCCAAATGGAGATTTATATAATCTTTGTTAGGTCCACATCCTCTACCTGCGCTAATCTCTTTACTTATGAATCTTGATATAACATCTCTAGCAGCAAGATCTTTTGCATTCGGAGCATATTCTAACATAAACCTTGTGCCTTCGTTGTTCTTAAGAATACCTCCTTCACCTCTAGCCGCTTCTGAAATTAAAACACCCACACCATATATTCCTGTTGGATGAAATTGAATAAACTCCATATCAGATAGAGGAAGACCGGCTCTCAGCGCTATGCCTGCTCCATCACCAGTGCAAATATGGGCACTTGTTGAGGATTGAAAAATTCTTCCATAACCCCCGGTTGCAAGAATTGTCATTTTTGCAATAAAACGATGCAATGATCCGTCCTCTATACTAATTGCTAAAAGACCACAAATTGTATCATTATCATCTTTTAGTAAGTCTATAGCGAAATATTCGTTATAAAAATCAACGTTATTTTTGAGGCTTTGTTGATACAGAGTATGGAGTAATGCATGGCCGGTCCTGTCAGCTGCAGCGCAAGCTCGGCTTGCTGGCTCGCCTTTACCATTTTTTGTCATATGGCCACCAAAAGGTCTTTGATAAATCTTACCATCATCTGTTCTTGAAAATGGCATACCATAATGTTCAAGCTCAACAATAGAGTCGACAGCATTTGAGCATAAATATTCAATACTGTCTTGATCACCCAGCCAGTCTGAGCCTTTTACAGTGTCAAACATATGCCACTGCCAGCTGTCCTCGCCCATATTAGCTAAGGCAGCTCCAATTCCACCTTGGGCCGCAACAGTATGACTTCTTGTAGGGTAAACTTTTGAGACACATGCAGTTTTAAGGCCTTGTTCAGAGCACCCTAAAGCCGCTCTCAAGCCCGCTCCACCAGCACCTAATACAACTACATCTAATTTATGATCTGTATAATTCATATTAAAAAAATAACACCGGTAAAAAGAGGAGAAAGGAAATACCAATAATTCCGTCTGTTATTAAAGAATAAAGTTTCATTTTATTTAATTGAAAATGACCATAAGAAATATTTAAAACCGTTTAACAAATGATGATTAAAGATAAAAAACCAAAAGACAAATATTAGCTTTATAGGTAATAAGTTTATCAACAATGTTAATACTTGATTAAGTTGAGGGAGATAATTTAAGCTTCCTAACCAAATTGCAAAAAAAGGCAAAGAAAAAGCAAATGCAATTACACCTATCCTGCTAGAGATAGAAAATACCATTGTCAAAAAAGGTCTATATATTTGCAAATGTGGTGATATTGGAGCCATAGAAAGGCAATAT
>LULO01001426.1_pt1 | contig 10750 bp, 17 predicted proteins | sample 728121 | NCBI WGS metagenome assembly LULO01 (sample SAMN03860287, study PRJNA289734) | marine metagenome | biome: seawater column; feature: ocean; material: water; isolation source: Red Sea water column Station 149 - depth 50m | place: Saudi Arabia: Red Sea | collected 2011-10-15 | depth 50 m | reverse complement strand
ACCTTGTATTACATACAAAGATGGATAAGTGGCGGACGTGGACTCGAACCACGACTAAAGACACCCGTCCCGCCTTGCTTCCCGTTTGTTTTATTCCCACTCTGTCCCTGACTCTCGGTTGGTCAGGTCTGCAACTTATCAAGGTTACGCTGTTATGTTTTATCCTCGAGATTCCCGTTAGTTATTGGGACTAATCCTGAAGGGACACCGGATTATCGAGCTACTTAAGCCAGTTAACAATCGCTGTTGGATTGAAAGTTTGGTTGTTATGTCTTGGAGAGTAGTTTGTAGTTTAGTTTAATCTATCTCTCTCACCCTAAAGGGAGAGATAGTTAAATTAAACGTAAAACAAACTTGCTCTACTTCACCATTCTAGCATCAATTCCTCCCAATGTGGAGTGTTTAAAACATCAATTCTGTTCAAATCGGCGAGAGACCAGGTATACCAATGGATCTCAGCAAATGTGAAGAAATCGTTAAGAAATTGCCTAATTGCTCTAACTCGTGCTATGTCAGTCAGTCTCAGTTTTGTTTCAAAGTGTGAAGCTACAGATCGCTTGAGATCGACGAGACTGTATAATCCCTGCGCCGCGCATGTCGCGAATGTTTAGAACACGCGATATTTATCAAAAATCATGCTCAGGGAGCGAGCGAAGCGAGCGGATCCTTTGGTATGACTGGGATGGCACCCGCTCACTAAGCGGATGTGTTCATTTTCGGAGAAAATCAGACCCCCCTTGGGGGTTTTCGCGCCCTTCCTGTATCGAATATAAGACTTCACAAATTTCTGTCAAAATCCTGGAGGAACTGGAAAAACCCTTTATCTGTAAGGACATGTTTGAACATATCGTCATATACCTTGGGAGGAACAGTGCATATATGTGCTCCTGCCTTAAATGCTTCACCAACTGACCGAGCATATCTAATACTTGCAGCCAATATCTTAGTTTTTACATTCTCATGACAGTATATAGTCGCGATTTCACGTATCAGACCAACACCATCATGTCCATTATCATCCAACCGTCCAACAAAGGGAGATATATAGGTAGCACCAGCTAAAGCACACAGTATTGCCTGACTAACACTGAATACCAAGGTCATATTGACTCTAGTACCCTTACCAGTGAGGTATTTACATACTTTCAGACCATCAGGAGTGCAAGGCAGTTTAATAGTAGCTCTAGTACCAAAACTACGTTCAGCAAGAATACTATTACTCATTAATTCATCAAAATACTCACCCTTTACCTCAATACTTAAGTCTTCAATACCTAAATTAAGTATTTCTCTGTAGACCTCATCAGGATCTCTCCCAGATGCGGCTATGAGGGTTGGGTTGGTGGTGACACCAGATATAAGACCATCATTTCTACTGGCTATATCATCTACTATTGCAGTATCTAAGAATAACTTCATTCAATATCTCCAATACTAATAGACCCATCCTCATGTTCTTTTACTACTGCTTCGTAGACTTCAGGAGGATGTTCGATCATGAAGTCTCTTATTGCTTCATCTACTGTTTGTTTAGATACTATTTCTATGTATCTGTTTTCTAAACCAATCAACCAACCAAGTATTAAGAAGTTGATGGGTGGGAAAGGAGTCTTCAGACTCTTGTTTAACTTTCTAAAAGCTTCTAGTTTAAGTCTAGGCATATATAGTGTTATTAATAGTTATTAATAGAACCTTCTACTTTGGGATGTTTGGGTGAGTTGTTTTAAAGTAATATCATTCACCGATATTTATTAAAAGGGACTGGTAGTTTTAGTACCTAGTCCCTTACAGAGGTCCACCCTTCCCCTGTATAGATAACAGTTCAGTCCTAAATCCAGGTAGGGACTGACTTTCCGTTAGCTTTACCTCTTGCTTGTTGTCTTTGGTTAACGTCCAGTCCAAGTACTATATGATTTGTCATTGATTGAGGGTCGTCTATAAAGGCTTCAATCATGTCATTCCAGTCTTCTCTTTTACGTAAGTTGATCTGTTCCTGTGCAGAGATAGATAAAGAGTCTGTAAAGTATTTAACCCCTTGGGCTAGACAGTCTAATCTGTCGTCATGTTTTACAGCATATTTTTCTCTACACATTCTACTCATCTGGTAAAAGAGCATATAGAGGAGCCTACTTTCAGGTGCACTGTCTTGGTTCGAGCTGTAATCCCACTCAACAACCCCACGGTCAACAATAAGACGATGCTGGTTAAGAACAGGTTCAAGCGCATCAATGATCCGGTCTTCTTTCCGAACATTCGCTCTGACTTCATCAATAAGTATTCTTTGTTTTGTCTGTTGAATATGTTTTTTAAATAGTTCACTTACTATTCCGTCTCCAAAGTTTGTCTCTACCACTAATGTGGTTGCGTTGTATTTTTTACAGCCTTTTAAAATATCGAGCAGGGTCGAATCTGAATACCCATCCCTGTAGGCTCGCACCTCATGTAGGTATAGAAAGCCGTTCTTCTGGGAGATATAGCAGGCGGCTGTTTCGTCTGATCCTCGTCCACTGGGGTCGACTGAGCAGATCGTTTCCGTATATGGAGTCCACTCTCCCTGTAATTGCATGGGTGAGTAGAAGTAATCGCCTGGAAGTCCAACTGTTGGCAGATCTTTGAGGATATTGCGTGGATCGGAGCACCATATGACATTATCGGGTCCTTCAGTAGGATTAACACTGGTAACAACCAAGTCAGCCATCTTAAGTGGAAACTTCTCAGCATCACTGAGAGATGTATCCAGCATGAACTGAAGCATGAAGTTACTACGTCCCATAGATGACTGTCTTTGTAGTAGATCATCGTCATCAAACCTGTCAGGGTCTGTTGCTTCTCCTGATTCTGCGCCATTGTCTATATCTTCCTGTAATTGTGGTGCTATTAATCCTTCGTAGGGTGTGATGTCTTTGGGATATCTTGCCGGCCAGACAAATGGTCTATAATTCCGCTCTGCCAGCTTACGATAAACAGTAAAAGTAGTCTGAGGAGTCCCGAGATACATAATACGGCTATCGTCTTTCGGCGTAAGGATGGATTCGGCTTCTGTACAGAGTTGAAGAAGTTTTTCACGCATCAACTCCGTCATACTGTTTCCAGGGACTTCTATATCGTCCAGAATCATTAGGTCTGCACGACTTCCGGTCATCTGTCCTGTGATACCGACTGACTTTACTGAGGGTGCTTGGTGGGGTGAACATAAAACATCAAAGGATATACGTGACCATCTGGCATCATCAGACTTAGGTCTTAGATGCTTTAGCCATGGTGTTTCGATAATTAGCTTCTGTAGAAAGATGCTCATGTTGTCTGCTCGTTCCTTCGATGCAGAAATTATCATTATTTTTTTCTCCGGATCTTTAAAAAGGGTCCATAACACAAAAGCACCAGTAATCCAAGATTTACCAACACCTCGAAAGGCTTGAATCTGGAGTCTCTTGGGTCCGTTCTGTAGGTAGTCTGCGATGGCATATTGTGCTCTTGTTGGAGAAGGTAGGTCAAGCTGGTCCCACAATGCCTGTAGGAACAGCTTAAAATCGCCCTGAAGGGCTGTTAAGGTATCATTCATACGAATGTGTATAGATTAGTTAAAGGCTTACGTCAATCGATTTATCAAGGGTTCTGAAGCGAGGTGTCATTAGTAGAGGATCAGACCAATCATTAGGTGATTCCATTAAGGCTGATAAACCTCTGTAGTTATTGGTTTTATTTCCGTTCAAAACAATTTTCTTACCGTTACCATTACGTTTGCCGTTACCGTTTACTTTGCCGTTACCATTCCCGTTACCATTGTTAGGAGTATACGAGGTATCGTAGCCTTGCCTTTGACCTTCTAAGAATTGTTTAGCATATGCGTGAACTCCACTAAGCAAGTTAACTTTATTCAAGTTTTTTGTAAATGCAGCCATTTTTTTTGTATAGCTGGCATCACGGACATTATATTTTTCACGTAAATTCTTTTGTTTTACTACAGCCCTAGTACGTACATTCTTATCGTAGTTTTCTTTTTCGGTTTTTAAATCTAAATTTCTTTTTATATTACCTGGACCTTTTTCAACAATTTTGTTAAGTTCATTTTTAAATTGGTTTTCAGTAATAACGCCAGCTGCAAATTTTCTTTTTAATCGTTCATAATCAGCACCAAACTCTTGAGTTTCATATTCGTGGTCATATGCCATACCACCTGATCGGTCCTGATTTTTAAATAGTTTTTTACCTTGTCTAACTTCTTTTCCATAACCAGCAGCGGTCATCAATTCATCTGCTTCTGTTAAAATCTGATTTCTTTTATTTATAGATTTTGTTTGTGAAGCGTCTCTTTTTCCTTGTGGTCTAGCTACACCTTGACTCATTTTATAAACTTCACCTTTCCAATTAGGATATTCACCCATTTCAGCAAGGATTGTTCTGTTTAAATTTCTATCGGTACTTTGAAATTCTCCGCTAGTAATAAGTCTATTTCTTATTTGATTATATTCTGTCTCAAATTGTTTTTTTGGTTTTAATGTAGGTTTTAAACCTAGGTCTGTATACAGCTTAGGAATTTGCATAAAAAAAGCACCCTTGCGGGTGCGGATATATTTCTTAGGTGGATAAGTTATGCAGCGATATGATCGCTTATCATCTGTTCTCTAATAGGTCGGCATCCAAATGTCTCTCGACACCATCCGAGCCAATGACTACTACCTTTGCCTTGGTTGCATTTCTGACAGGCGGGAACAACATTCGTTGTAAGATCTTCTCCACCTCTGCAACGAGGTTTGACATGATCGAGTGTAAGTTCGTTAATTTCATAAGTATTTCCGCAATAAACACACTGACAATTGAAGTGCTCTTTAATGGCTCTTCTCCAGAGCCGTTTAGAATCTGAACTTGTCATGGTTATTAAATTTTGTGAGTAATGTTTAGGGCTAGGTAGTAGAGGGGTCATTTACGTATCTTGAGTCTGCTTTTTCGGTTGATTGATGGGCTTTGGAGTCTACCTTTGGTACTACTCCCCTTATAGTGAGCAGCGTCTTTCCCATCTCTATTTCCATAGGTTCCAAGTTTCCGATTAAGTTTGTTTGCATTGACACGTATCTTTAATCCTTTTTTTGTTTTGTTGTACGCTTTTTGTTGAGCTTTATATCGTTTGACTTCAGCCAATCACAGGCTGCTTTTAAGTCTTGAGTAGTAGCTTCTCCGCTTTTAACTCTCTTTAAAAATTCTTCTGTGACTAACTGGTGGAGTTCATTGAACTGTTCTTCAGTTGCCTTTTTCATTTATTTAATGTCCAAACCTTTTTTGACTATCTGTAGTGCTCTATCATCAAGCTCGTTATCAGTCTGCTCTACTAATTTTTCAAGTAAATCAATTACAAAAACCTTAAATTTAGGGCTTTTTAAAAAAGTTAAAACGATTGGTTTTATTAGTGCTAACATTTTCTTTTGGTAATAATGATTGAATAGGAACTATGTCGTGACACATATGTTCGACACGGCTTCCCGGTCTTAGGGTGAAACCCTTTTGTTGTAGTTCTGCACACTTCAATGCGCGAACAAGCTCGTAATCGAGCCTTAATTTTTCTTCTTGTCTTTTCGCAATTTCTTTACATTGCTTATATCCACTCTTGTCTAGCGGAACCATAAAGTTAACTTGGAATCCCCAGTTCTCATTTAGCTGGTAGCTAGATGGATGTAGTCCATCCAAATCTTCTTTTTCAGACCATGGCTTTGCATGGTTGCCCATATAAAACGGTGAGAATGTCATTGTGCTACCGTTACAAGCCACTCCGGGAGCGTACTGTTGGCGAGATGCAGCTCCATTGTTTTGGAATTGCACCGCCTGATTTGTCACATTGCCCGTCGCGGCTGCTACTGGGTTGGAGGTGTTATTAACTTCAGGTTCGTCTGCTAAAACAGGTGTTACTGAGAGAAGACAGAGAGCGAGGTAACAGTAGTGTTTATAGTCCAATCTGTTGTTGCGTCTATTTGTTCTACTAATCCTGCTGCTCTTGATGTTGTTTCTAGAAGCCAGTCTGCTGTTGGATCTGTTACTGAGAAAGTTGTAGCTGCGTCTGCAATGTCTCCAGAAGGAGTTACATTTGAGCCTGACCAGCTGTTTACCTCTGCTCCAAAGACCTGAGTCTGTTTGACTTCTTGGACTACTTGAGTGGTTGTTGTCGTTGAGTTCATAGACCCCTGTGTAAATTGAGGAGTCACTGTGTTTGCTCTCGCTACTGCGGGTGACAACAGTGCTAAGAGAAGAATCCATTTCTTCATGTTTTTGGTTTAGTTGTGTTTGTTCCGTTTCCGTTTCCGTTCTTCTTACCATTGCCCGTAGACAGTCCAAAAGTGGCTAGTGCGCCCGTAAAAATGCTGGCTACGAAAGTGATGTCGGCAGATGCGTTGGATTTTTTTACCATTGGTAACTCAACATAATTAAGAGTGATAATAAATCCGCTCCATATGACAACACCCAAACGCACGGCAGCACCAAGTATTGCCATTTGTTCTTCATGGTCATCTACGTTCTCTTTTAATTTGGTAAGGAATCCTTTTTTTTCTGGCGGCTTTGTTTCCATTTATCTACTTTTCCCTGTATTGATTTCTGTAGTTTCTTTTTAATAGTGTTAAAGAAAGGTTGAGCAAAGGTAGTTACTGCAACAGCACTTACAGCTGCATAGGTTGCAGCCATAACTACTTCAGTTGTTGGTAACGGTACTTCAAAGTTAAAGTAAGGTATATCAATCTTCGGAGTGGGTGGTTGCTCAGTCTTTTCTTTTGTTTTAGATTTAGTTTCTTTAGGTTTACGTAAATCGCTAGGAGGTACAACTAAAGGTTTGTAGGATGGAATGTCTGCTGTAGGTAGATCTAATGCTGGAGTTGGGTACTCTTGGGCTGGTGGTAAAGCTAAGGTGGGAAGGTGGATTGCTTCACCTAACTCCAAGGCTTACCTACTGATGTTACAGGTGTATTAATTAAAGCAATGTCTGCATTTATCTTTGCTTCAATTCTTGCTACTTCAGTTGAACCTAATGCAGTTTTTACCCATTCAAGAACTTTTGTTTCTGTAAGATTTTCAAAAGCTATAAAATTAGAAGGTAAAGAATTAGGTTTAACAAAATTTACTTCTCCAGTTTCTCTTATTTTTTCTTCAGAACCATCTATACCTTTTACACGATAGATAACTTTGCTTACATAGCCATCAGAGATGTCACGCTCCATCGTGTTTATTTCCCACGTTTTTGTTATCATTAGCTTATTTCTGTAAGATTAAATTTATACTTTTTACCGTTAACACGATTAATTAAAAATAAATCGTCAGCCCCTTCTTGTATGCTCCAAGATCCGTTTGTATTGTCTACCTCATTAGGACTGGAATTAAGGTTAGACATGTTCATATCTTGGGTAGTAACTGAACCATTTACAGTTACACCCGTAGCAGTTGTAGATAGTTTTGGAGTGCTGTACGTTCCAGTGTCATAAAAAAGATCTATACCTCCATTAGCAGTAGCTTTCATAGCAGTTTCAAATGTACCAGCCGTTGGGTCGTGATGTCTGAATTCAAATCTATGTGAGCCAGAAAGAGTTTCAAAATCAATAAATTTTGCAGAATTACCTGTAAAATTCAGTTCATTTGCTGTGTTAAGAGATCCAGTACAAACAAAATTTCCTGAGGTTATATTAAGTGAACCAGTGACATCAAGTCCATTACTATCTACTCTTGTTTTTTCATTACCATCAACATAAAAACGCATATGAGAACCCGGTTGATGACCTGTTGTTGAATTGCCTGCATCAACATTAAAAATTAAACTATCAGTAGCATCATTGCCATTGTTATAAGTTATTGTTGCAAACGAATCTGGATCTCCTGTCGTATCAACTAATTTAAGATGGGGGTTAGCTGTGGTAGATACAGCTAAAGTTCCGGTAGATGTTATATTTCCAGCTGTTACCTCTTGTGATCCAAAATTAGCAGAAGTGCTTTCTAAATTACCCGTTAAAGGATTTAATTTAAGTCCCATAATTTATGCTTTTGTTATTGTTGCTATTCGTCCAGCTGCTGCATATGTAATTGTTAATGTTGCAACTGTTGTTCCACTACTTCCACCCATTTTGTAAGTAATGGTATTAGGGTCTTCGGAACCCGCATTGTCTGCTCCGGTATATGTCAAGGCAACATAATCATGCGCTGGTATAGATAGCCCTTTAAGTACTTGTGTAGGGGCGATTTTGTTATTTACTCTTGTCATTGTTTTTGTTTAAATTGTATTTTTGTTAATGTCATAATATTTTGTACGAACGTGGATAGTTAAACTATTGATCTACTTAATTCAAACCACTTATTACCAGTAACATATACCAAAGTAATTGTAGACCCTGCTGTTATAGATGCGTCTACTCCACCAGCAAGATTCATTCCATTTGAATTATGGTTAAGTGTTAATGCACCAGTAAAATTTAAAATAACAATAGAATTTGGAGATCTTTCATTACCTGTTAAAGTTCCAATATCAATTGACCCTGTAATTTCAAAAAGAATATCATTATTAGGTAATACTAAATTTGTTGCACTATCAACACTCTTTGTTACTTCATTAGTTCTAAGTATATTAACAGACTCATAAAAATTATTTCTAGTTATAACTTCTGAATAAGCTGTTGAATCTATAGCTACCGGCATGGTAATAAATCTTGTATCTGTAATTTGTACTTTTGCATTTGCGTCATTTATGAAAATGCCTTTACTTTTAATATCCTCAAAATGACAACTATCTACATGCAAATCACCACCAGTTAAAACAATAGCCATTCCAGTAGGTAAATCAGTCCTTGTTTCTCCTGTGCCATTTCCGTCTATTCTTGTATCATTTACTAAAACTCTAGAATTTGCATTACTCATTTTAATTGCATAACCATCACTAGTGGTTGCTGAAGAGTTCAGTATATTTCTAAAAGAACAACTATTAATAGAAGCATCACCGCCTACTATGTCAATTCCTCTATTACAAGACCAAACAACTGTATTTAAAAATAAATTTCTATGATTATCAGGAACGTTTTGATATATACCAATTGGCATTGCAGCAGTTTGACAACCTATAAACATATTTTCACGACAAGTACCAGTACCATTTAAAGAAAAACCAACAGTTCCAGTTGTTGTTCTTGGATTGTCAGCACCACAACCTACAAATTTAATAGAATTGCATTCTGTTATTTTAAAACCAGTATTATTAAAAGTAAAACAATTAGTAACAGTAGACCAATCTGATAAGTTTTTAAATTCAATTCCTATTCCAGTTCGTACGTTATCAGTATCTGGAATAGGATAATTATTATTTTTATTCGTAGCTACAGGACCACAGTGGACATTGTATAAATCCCAACCACCTAAATCTTGGTCAATTCTTACTCCATTTATGCAATCGATCATCAAATATTCTAGACGACCACGTGGAGTATTTGCAGTTAGGGTGTCAATAGCTCTGTCAAAACCAATAATTAAACAATAACCAATATAAGGACAAGCACCACATTCTATAGCTGTACCAGAGTACTTATTTACGTCGTTAATTGTTAATGGTTGCCCAGAAGGTAATTGTGCTAATGCTGTATATGTAGTTTTTTGAATTATGGTAAGACCTTTTACTGAAGCACTATTTTCTAAAATTATTTTTTTATTGTTTCCTAAAATTAAAACTATAGGCTTATCATCCAATGTAAACCTTTCTGTCGAGTCTGGTGGTGTAGCACCGATAGTAACTAAAGATACTTGAGGGGGTATTGTTAAATCTGCTGATTCTATTAAATATCTACCATCAGGCACAACAATTTTAGGAAAACCAGCATCTACCGCATTTTGAAATGCAGTTGTATCGTCAGTTGTACCATTACCTACAGCTCCAAAGTCTTTTACTGATACAACATCTCCTAACTTACTATCAACTGTTCTAGCTACAGCTCCAGTACCAGTTTGAGTAAAAGAAAGTTTTGTTGATATGTATAGTAAAAATTTATTGGATGATTTATATCAGCAAGCAGTTGAACAATTGGATGATCCAAGCAAGCTACCCATACCACCAGACATAGGAGATTTTGATGTGTGTGAAGTTTTATATGCACCATATGTGTTTAGTTAAACAAATGCGTGACAAGTAATTTTTCTACGGTACTATCAGTGATACATCCAACATGGATGCAATTAAAAGAAAAACTTAAAAGAAAAACTAAATGAAGAACCTGATACAAAATTTGACCCTGCTGGCATTTGGCAAGTTGAGTGTCTTATTGATCCAGAAAAATCACAGGAAATTGAAGAACAATTAACAGCTTATTTAGAAAGATGGAAGACCCAACTTAAATCTGCTAATCCTCAAAAAAAATACAAGCTTGCACCTATGCAATGGGAGTACACAGAGGTTGATGGCAAGCCATTTTTCAAAATAAAAAGCAAATTAAAAGCTACTGTTACATATTCAGATGGCACTGTTAGAAAAAACAGACCACCAGCTTTATTTAAATCAGATGGTGTACCAATGTCTGAAGAGGAAAAAGAGGCTGTTAATAAATGTGGTCCTGGTACAACAGGTCAGGTTAACTTGCGTTGCAAGGGATGGGAGAACCCTAGCTTTGGTGTCGGGGTAACTATTCAGCCAGAAGCTGCAATTATTCACAACCATGTCGAGTACAAAAAAACCGCACAAGCCTATGGCTTTGAAACAGAAGAGGCAACCATCGAAGAAGAGAAACCTAAAGCGAAAGCAGGTTTT
>LULO01000873.1_pt1 | contig 10759 bp, 11 predicted proteins | sample 728121 | NCBI WGS metagenome assembly LULO01 (sample SAMN03860287, study PRJNA289734) | marine metagenome | biome: seawater column; feature: ocean; material: water; isolation source: Red Sea water column Station 149 - depth 50m | place: Saudi Arabia: Red Sea | collected 2011-10-15 | depth 50 m | reverse complement strand
ATACAATTAGTTCATAGGAGATAACATGGCAACAATAACATCAGTAGGTGGTGTTCAATATATAGGTGATGCACCAGCAGGTGAATCTATACACGAACACGATTCTGAAATAAATAAAGATCAAATAATAACTAGTGCTGTTTTAGCTGGACCAATTACATTTGCAGCAACTGTTACTGTTACTGGTACACTTGTTGTTGTATGAATAATCCATACGATAAGAATCAACCTATCCATATAGATAGAGGCACTCGTAAACTTGTTGTTAAAAGTACACAAGATACTACAAATATATTAGAACAAAATAAATGGTCACAAAATAATGTTACACAAAAAGGTGATCTGCAACGTATAGCTCAAATACCATTAATAGCTCTGAAAGTTAAAACTAAAGAACGATTTGGACATTCTAATTTTCATAAGTTAAATAAAGAAGAACAAAAAAATATTATAAAAGAAATGGTAAATAGTAATGAGTATATGTTTTTTAGAACAGGAGATAAAAGGTTATAATGGCACTAGATAGTTATACAAATTTAAAAACTGCAATAGCAAACTTTCTTGCTAGAGATGATCTTACTTCAGAGATTGATGACTTCATTGATTTAACTGAAGCAGACTTTAATCGTAGATTAAGAGTAAGAGCTATGGAAACAGTAGACTCATCTTTTACTATAGATGCTGCCACTGAAGCATTGCCTACAGGTTTTTTACAAGTAAGAAGTTTTATACTTACAAGCCCTGATCCAGATTCTGCTTTAGTATTTATGACTCCGTTTCATCAAATAGAATCTTCTGGTAGTGATAGATCAGGACAACCAAAAGCATATTCTATTGAAGGAAGTAATTTTAGATTCTCCCCTACACCTGATGCAACATATACTGGTAGATTAACTTACTACAAAGCATTTGATTCTATAAGTGGATCTACTGCTACTAATCACATATTGACTAATCATCCTGATGTATATCTATATGGTGCATTATACTTTGCGTCTACATTTATTAGAGGTATGGATCAAGGAACTGTAGTACAATTTAAAACACAATATGAAGCTGCATTAAAACAAGTTGAAGATGCAGATGCATTAGATAAATATAATGGTTCACCTTTAGTACAAAGGTCAGGAATTAACATTAACAACTACGATAATATATAATGCAAGTACCTTTTGGAGAATGGCTGCCAGATTTGCCAGATCATATGAATCCTGGAGCAACACAGGCTAAGAATGTTTATCCTGCTGTAAATAGCTACAGACCATGGAAAAGCATAACTACAGCTACAGCCAATGCATTAGATAACAGATGCCAAGGAGCTTCTTCATTTACATCTGATGCTGGTAATGTAACTATCTTTGCTGGTGACTCTAGTAAATTATACAGAATACTAGCTAACTCAATTGTCGATGAAAGTGGTGGTGTTAGTTATAATACTGCTGCAAATGGTTATTGGGATTTTGTAAAGTTTGGAGAAAGTGTTATAGCTTTTAATGGAGTAGATGCACCTAGAACATGGTCACTAGATACATCAACAGACTTTGCTGCACTTGGAGGTTCACCTCCTACATTTAGACATGCAGCAGTTGTAAACAATTTTGTTGTTACTGGATTTCAACCAACAGCACAAAACAAAGTACAATGGTCAGCAGTTAATGATGCTACATCATGGACAGCAGGAACTAACCAAGCTGATTCAGAAACTTTACCTGAAGGAGGAGTTGTTACTGGTGTAACAGGTGGACAGTTTGGATTAATATTCCAAGAGAATAGAATTACCAGAATGGACTACAGAGGTGGTAATGTTATATTTTCTTTCAGAAGAATTGAAGATAACATAGGAGCTGTGCAAGGTAAGACAGTAATTAAAGTTGGAAATCTTGTATACTTTTTATCTGAAGATGGCTTTAGAGTTACAGATGGTAATACATCTAAACCTATTGGTAATGGTAAAGTAGATCGTTTCTTTAAAGATGATTTAAGATTTGCACATAGAGAAAGAGTTAAGGCAGCAGTTGATTATAAAAACAAATTAGTATGCTGGTCATATCCATCTACTGCATCAGGAGTTACTGATAAAATTATAGTTTACAATTATGAAACTTCTAGATGGTCTATTGTAGAACTATCACATGAAATGATATTCAACTACATATCGCCTGGTTATTCTGTAGATGACTTAGATGATTATCCATCATCAGGTTCAAACAACTTAGATGCAATCAATGTACCACTTGATAGTGATATATTTGTTGGAGGACTAAGATCATTTGGTGTATTTGATACCACACATAAGTTTGGTACATTTGAAGGTACACCACTAGCTTGTGAAATAGGTACAGGTGAAACAGAAATATTTCCACAGAATAGATCATTGATTACACATGTAAGACCAATTGTTGATACTACATCAGCTACTGGTTCTATTACATTTAGAAATAGAGTAGGTGATTCACAATCTACTACATCTCCTGTTGCAACTATGCACTCAACAGGTACAATACCATTTCATAAAAGTGCAAGATATTTTAAATTCAATATGCAAATAGCAGCAACTACATCTTGGAATGATGCGCAAGGTATAGATGTTGAAGCAATAAAAGAAGGTTATAGATAATGTCACAATTTGATGATTTAGTAGCAAAGTATAGAAACTTAAGTTATGGAAGTTTACAAGGTCAAAACCCATCATCAGTAAATAGTTTACTTGATGATTATAATGATAGAAAATTTTTTACTACACATTCAGATGGTATGGGTAATATGTTTACTGGTTATGCTACTTATGATCCTTACTTTGATTATGGTGATCCTGGTTATGCAGCTGCATTCCAACCTAATGAAAATTACTTAGTAGATGCACAAACTATAAGACCTATGCAAGGAGGAAATAGCGAAGACAATAGAGATAGGTTTAAAGCAATGCAAGAAAGAAATAGATTAAGAAATCAATTAGGTGATGATTTAGATAAGTTTAATATGTTGCCTGGTTATGAAGAAACTAATTTACCAGGTTTCTTAGGATTCATTGATGAAACTCTGTCAAATCTTGATCGTCAAATAGCAATAGATAGATACATGAGAGATATAGAAGCATCACAAGAGTTTGGTAAAAACAAATATGGTTTAGATACTTCTTATAAAGGAGCTGATCCTGAAGGCGATCCTAGTGGAGGAGCAGCACCAACATCTGGTCCATCAGGCGTTGATGCAGACACTGGTAAATTTTCTGGTGGCACTCAAACTGGTGGTAACCAAGGAAACTTTGGTGGAGCAAGTATTGGTGGTGGTACTTCTGGACCAGCTGGTACAGCAGGTGGACACGGAGCTGGTCAAGCTGGAGGAGCTATGGGTGGTGACAATCCTGGCAACACAGGTGGAACATCAAGATTCTAATGGCTAGTAAACAAAACTTAGAATATATCTATCAGTATGTTGATAGCCAAGAAGACTTTCAACGAATAGTAGAAGATATAACTAATCAATTAATTACTTATCATAATACTGAAAATCAAGAGGTAGCAGCACTATTGAAGATTGTGATTGCAATAACTGCGAACATAATGCATTAGATGAATTTTGGAAAAGATTAGATGGCACACACATACAAGAATAGTAAAGTAGATTTAACTACAACAAACGATACAGTCTTATATACTGTACCTGCTAGTACAACTAGTATTGTAAAATCTATATTAGTATCTAATGATGATGCTAGTAATGCTTGTGAAGTTACAGTTACTTTACTTAATACATCAGATACTGTATTTAGTTTATTTAAACAAAAAGATGTTTCTGCTAAAACAACTATTGAATTATTAACAAATCCATTAGTAATGAACACAGATGAAGAACTAAAAGTACAAGCAGAGAATGCTAACGATCTTCATGTTGTAGTAAGTTACTTAGAAATTTCATGACGGTTCCTGTATTTATACCACAAGAAAATATTAGAGCTGTATATCCTATAGTTAAAGATTCTATTGAAAAAGCACTTCAATACTCAGGTAATCATTTTAATGGTAATGATATCTTAGAATCATTGGTTGCTGGAGAAATGCAACTATGGGTATTATGGAATGAAAAGAAAAAACAAAACTACCAAGGATGTGGTGTTACCAAAATACTACAAAGAACTAACACCAAAGTCCTTAACATATTTATTGTTACTGGGCGTAACCGTAAACAGTGGCAGGATAAAATATCTGTCTTAGAAGATTACGCCAAGCAACAAGGATGTTCTCATATTGAAACTTATGCTCGACCTGGTTGGTCTCGCATACTCAAGAAAAAGAACTATAAAACAACACACTATATATTAGAAAAAAAATTGGAGGAATAATATGTCATCTGGAGGGGGAACTACTCAAACATCAGGTGAGGTAAACCCATACGCACCTGCGGAACCTTACTTACAAGATATATTGCAACAAGCAGAAAATATCTATCAGAGTGATGTAGGAAAGGAATTCTTTCCTGGATCTACTGTTGTACCATTTGCACCACAAACTGAACAAGCATTAGATTTATCAGGTGCAAGAGCATTTGATTTAATGGGACCATCAGCTATGTATGGACAAGCTAGTGATGCGTTTGGAGCAGCAGCAACTGGTCAAATGGGAACTGCATACGATAGATTAACACCACAACAAAACTACTTAGATACTGTAAGAGATACTATTGCAAGTGATGTAATGGGTGATGTAGCTACAAGATTTGGTACTATGGGTAGAACAGGTACTAGTCCTGCAGCTCAACAAGCAGCAGCTAGGGGTATTACTCAAGCCTATGCACCTATCGCTCAGAGTGCAGCAGAAGCTGAAAGAACAAGACAACTAAGATCAACTGAAATGGGATTAGACAGAACATTAAAAGGTGCTGCAGGTTTAGCTCCATTACAACAACAAATGGATGCGAGAGTACAAGCAGGTATTGGCCAATTAGGTACTGTAGGTCAGGCATATGAAGATTTAGCTGCAAGACAATTACAAGATCAAATGGCTCGTTTTAACTTTTCACAACAAATGCCTTATCAAAGATTAGCTGCTTATTCACAAATGGTTAATCCTATTGCTGGTATGGGATATGCAGGTACACAATACACACCTGAAGCTAGTCCATTAATGTCAGGACTTACAGGAGCTATGTTAGGTGGTTCAGCATTCCCTGCAATGGCAGGAGCTACACCTTATGGAGCAATACTAGGTGGTCTTGCTGGATTTTCAGGATTATTATAGGAGATATATATGCCACACTTACCAGGACATAAAAGTAGACTAGGACGAAATGTACAAGAATTACGTAATTATTTAAACCAACCTACATACTTGCCTATTTCTAATGTAGCAAATCAAATTGACCCAGGATTTCAAAATGCATTAACTACAGACAGATATTTAAATCCAAACAGACCTAAAGGTTTTATGTCAGATATTGCTTTTGGAACAGGATTACTAGGTGAAGGTTTAGATACTGGACTAAATAAATTTATGAAAAATGTAGTTGATCCTACATTAAATTACCTAGCACCTAATGCTTATGATATGAGATATCAGAATTTAGATACTACTTTTGACCCAATAGCTCCTGCAGGTACAAGAGATGGTATGCCATTTGAACAAATACCTGATGCTGGATTTGCTAGTAGTGCAGCAAAAGCAGCATACGATGAACAATTTAGAGCTTCAAAAGATTCTGATTATCAAAATCCATATCAACAATTATCTAATGGAGCATATGCAACAGCAGAAGAATTTTTTAATGATCCTTTAATAGCAGGAGGCGATGGTGGAATAATGAGTGCTGTTAGTCCAACTGCTTGGGCAGATGCTATCTCTAATTCTAAAATAGATATAAAAGGTAGTAATCAATCTACAGTAACTGATATTATAAAACAAACTAACAACCCAGACTTAACTGAACAAAGTGATAACTTGGGTAAACAAACTGATCAAAAAGATAACATTGATACTACAAATAAAGAAGAAAAGAAGGGATGGTTATCTGGATTACAAACTGGCATTAATAATTTTTTAGATAGATTAAATGAACCAGGTTTTCAAACTGCATTAGCTATGCACATGGAAGCTAAAGGTGGTGGAGATATTACTGATGTTTTATTTGCAGGTGTAAAAACTAGCAACAAAGCAAAGACTGCTGCGTTTACATCTCACATGAATGAACTTAAATTAAAAGAAATGGAAGTTAATATACTAAGTAAAACTAAAAAATTAACTACACCTACACAACCAACTGATAGTATGAAAGGTATAGTTAAATCATTATTAGCTAAGTATGATCTAAAAGATAGATTAGAAGGAGCTTCATTAAGTATATCTTCTAGAGCTATGGAATACGTTGATGCAGGTATGTCAGAAATAGATGCAGCTAACCAAGCTATGAAAGATGCAGAAGGTGCTTTAACTCCTGATAAATGGTTTGATCAGTTCATTGGTAAAGGTGGTGGTGAATTTGATATTACTAAAATGGCACCTGCTGGTGGTACTCAAGCCCAATACTTTTCAGATGCTGCAGGTCGAACAGTAATCTTTGATGGAACTAGTTATCGGTATGCAGATGGAACACCTTACACTCCAGGAGAATAATGACAGTACCAAAAGGTTTAACACCTATTAACAATCCTGCACCAGCTGCAGCTCCTGATGTACCTAAAGGACTTACACCTATATCTGAACCAGAAGCTCCTGGTTTTTTTGAATCACTAAGACCTATTAGAGATTTATGGAAGTATGAAAGTTTACCTGTTGCATATTTACAATGGCAAGGAAATGATATCAAAGGCGCACCTTGGTTAGGTAAAAGCAAACAGGAAAATGCCAAGATAGCTAAAGAATGGTTAGATGCTAATCCTGATCAGGCTGGTACAGAAGAATATAACTATCATAGTAAAATATTAAAACTATATGGTTATGCTATAGATCCACAACCATTTAGTATGTCAGCAGTTACTGAGGCAATAAGAACAAATCCTGGTATGTTTGGTGCTGAAATGGTTAATATGCTTCTTGCAGACCCATATTTAATATTACCTGTGTTTTGGAACCCTGCAAATCTAAGTGCAAAGTCATTACAATTTAGTGCAGCATTAAGTAAAGTAGCTAACTCTGTACCTAGAATTACTGAAGGTACAATGAAAGCTATTGGTGCTACTCCTATGCTTACAACATATAGTAGTTTACATCAACTATCTGAAGATAGGATGCTAGACCCAAAACGAACTGCAACTGAATTAGCATTTGGTGGAAGTTTAGCTTTTGGACTAGGTGCTATTACTGCTGGAACTGCAGGTAAGGGAAGTAAACTTTTAGGTTTAAGCCATGATCAATTGATGGCTAGAATCAAAGAAGGTCTTACTAGAAAAGCTGCAGATGGAGATGCATTAGCAAAACAAATCTTAGAAGGTAAAAGAGTTTCAAGCTATGATGATATATTGAAACTTATCATAGATGATATAGAAGATTCATCTGTTGGATTTAATCCTAATAAATGGGAATTCATTGTTGATAAAGATGGGAATCCTTTAACAGGACAAGCAGGTAGAAACTTTGTCAAACGAATGTTACAAGACAAAGACAGTGATTGGACAACTGATATGCCTTACGGTTATCTTAAAGAAAAAGGTATATTTTATAATCGCAAAGACGGTACAATGCGATTTGATAAAAATGTTTTAGAACAAGAATGGAAACTATTCCAAAAGTCTAAGGATCCTATAGCTGCATATTTTAAAGACTTTGATCAGTATCTATCTTGGAAAGCAGAGATAGTTAGAATAAAAAATAGTCCTAAGTATAGCAATAGAAATAAATATCCGAACGATGAAGTAATTAGAAAAGAAGCACTTAAGAATCATTACAATAGATCTTATGAATCTAATAAAGTACATCAAGCATTAAGAGATGAACTAATGCCTATTGTTGAAGATGCCTATCATAATTTAGTTATAACAAATAACACTAGATGGTATCATATGAGAAACTTAAAAAACTTAGATACACCTTTAGTAGCAGGAGGTATTCTTGGTGGTGGTGCATATATAGCTACTGGTGAAGAAGAAAGTTTTTGGACAGGCGCAGCAGTAGGACTTGGAGGTGTTAGTGTATGGAAAGCAGCAGGTAGTATCTACTCTAGAAATAAATCTCTTCAACAAGGAAATAAACTTAGTCAATTAAGCGAAGAAAATCTAGGAACTAGATTACAAGAAATTAAAGATAACTTGCCTGAAGGTGTTACCTTAGATGATATAGCATTAAAAGAAATGCCTTCTTTCTATCAAAGTCCTAATGTAAAAAAATCAGATTTAATTAAATTAGGAAGAGCTGAAGAAATTGAATTATCTAAGTCACAAGCTATTTCTGGATATTTAATGGATGATTATAGAAGCTATGTCCTAGCAACTGCACAAGATGTAAATAGATTAAAAGAAATTATAATAGGTAAAGTACCAGATAAATCACGAAGAGAAGCTATTACCAAATATATTCAAGAAAAAGAAAAAGTAACTAAACTTAGTAAAGAAGAACTAGCTGTTGCTAAAGATGTTCAAAAGACTATGAATGCTATGTGGGAAGCATTAGATGGTACTGAAATTAAATTTAATTTTCTTAGAGATTACTTACCACAATACTGGTTACTAGAATCATTTAAAGGTGAATTAGATATACTAGGTCAAATAAATGATTTAATTAAAAATAATTCTAAACTTCATTCTGGTATGAAAGGTCGTACCATTTCTGAATTAGAAAAAATGTTTCCTACTTATGAAGCTGGTATAGCTCAAGGTTTAAAACCTGCTACATTAGATGTAGCTGAGATAATGGCTAGATATATAAACTCTACTACTAGAGCATTAGGTCAAAGAAGATTAACCGCCATGCTTAAACAAGCACCTATTATTGGTAGGTCTGATGGTGCAGGTGGGAATGTAAAATTAATGTATTCTGCTAAAGACGGAATACCAACAAAAGTTAATCCTCAAGATTATGTTAGATTTTACCATCCAGCTTTTTTAAATCCAAGAATAGATATAACTAAATACTCACAGAAGGCATTAAACGAAATGTCACCGTTTGTATTTAGAGAAGCAGAACCTGTACTAAGAATGTTATATGATGCAAAGACAGAAGGTGCAGTACTAAAAGCTATCTCAAACTTTAACTTCTTACAAAAAAGATTTAGTGTTGGGTATTCATTCTTTCATGCAGAAACATTATTGCAAAATATGTTATACACAGGAATGAGTTTACCGACCACTGTAAAAACTGCAGCAGCAGCATCTGGTTTAGGAAAAATTCCATTAATAAGATATTTAATTCCTGATTGGAGAAGAACTCAGGCAAAACAAATGTTAATGGAAGCTGGTCATTATGATGATCTAAAAGCAGCTACTAGAGCTGGTGTAGAGTTTTCACACCCAGAAGATATTGGTTATAATAGATTCTATAATATGCTTGGGAATGCCCAACAATGGTTAGACAAAAGTCCTATATGGGGTACATGGTTAGCTAAACAAGGAATTAAACATTTAGTTGAAAGACCATTTAGATGGATAGATGATATTACTTGGGACAGAGTTTATAATGCTGGTAAACTATATGCATTCCAAACTGCAAGACTTAAGTTACTTGAAAATCCTAAATACAAAAATTTATCTCTTAGAGAAATAGATAGGAGAGCTGCGGTATTTACTAATGATGCATATGGTGGATTAAACTGGACACAAATATATCGTGATACAGCAGATCCTTTCTTAAAAGCAATAAGAGCAGAAGCATATAAACCATCTGGTAGAAGACTAATGCAATTAGCATTATTTGCTCCAGACTGGACAACTGCAAATTTAAGAATTTGGGGTAGAGCTTTTCCTGGTATTAACAAAGATCCTATATCTCGTAAGTTATATCAATCTTATGTAATAAGAGGAGCAGTAATTATTGGTACTGCAGGTACTGCATTACAATATATGTTTACTGGTAAATCACTATTAGATAATGCTGATCCAACAAGAGTTGATTTAGGTAACGGATACAGCTTATCTTTATCTAAACAATACTTTGAACCTTTTCATTGGGCAACACATCCATTTAAAACTTTAGTATCTAAACAAGGCAGTACACTAAAATTAACAGAACAATTATTATTAAACAAACAATTTCTAACAAGTCCTTGGCCCAGCCCTGTAAGTGAAAAAGATCGTAACGCTTTACAAAAAGCATATGATTATGGTAGTCAAGTTACAATGAGTCTTGTACCATTTTCATTTAGAGGCATAGTGCAAGAAATAGCTGATAAAGGAAGTATAAGTATTCATGATGCACTTAGAGAACTAATGGGTATTATAGGACATCCAATATATAATATACCAAGAAATGAAAAATATAAGGGGATTTAATTATGGCAGGTACTGGAGCAGGTAAATATAGTACAACAGCAGGTAATAATACTACCACACAAACAGTAAACTGGTCTGAAGGTATGGCTCCTTCAAATGTTAACAATGCAGCTAGAGAAACTATTGCTAACATAAGAAGTATGTACAACCAGATTGGTGAAGGTTTCTATGAGTTTGGTGATGGTGATGGTGAATACACAGTAGCACGATCTGATGCTGATACTATAACCATTACATCATCTACTGATTTAACTGCTACATACTATGCAGGTAGAGCTATAAGAATAACAGATTCAGCTGGTAATGTAACTGAAGGTACGATTGTATCCTCATCACATTCTAGCACAA
>LULO01002329.1_pt1 | contig 10764 bp, 10 predicted proteins | sample 728121 | NCBI WGS metagenome assembly LULO01 (sample SAMN03860287, study PRJNA289734) | marine metagenome | biome: seawater column; feature: ocean; material: water; isolation source: Red Sea water column Station 149 - depth 50m | place: Saudi Arabia: Red Sea | collected 2011-10-15 | depth 50 m | reverse complement strand
ATGCTACACTGATATAACAAAGCATTAAGGAATTGGTTTAATTACTCCGAAATCATTGAAAAAATTTTTGGAGTTTTTTTTATTTTTGGGGATATAGTAAAGACATGGGAGAAAAAGGGAGACTAAAATGAAGTATCATTTTAAATTATTGCTATCCGCTGGGGTTCTAGCAACATCATTAGGTATTCAAGGCGCACATGCAGCTAAAACTAGCATGACAATTGCGTTGCAGCTCGAACCCCCTCATTTGGATCCAACGAGTGCCGCAGCTGGTGCCATAGACAGTGTGCTTTACTCAAATGTATTCGAGGGTTTAACTCGATTTGCTTCGGATGGAGCAGTAATTCCTGGGTTAGCGAAATCATGGGAAATATCTGAGGACGGGACAGAATATATATTTCACTTAAATTCTGCTGTGACCTTCCATGATGGTTCAACAATGGATGCAAACGATGTTAAGTTTTCGTTAGATAGAGCAAGAGCAGAAGATAGCACAAACGCTCAAAAGGCCTTATTTTCAGGTATCAAAAATGTTGAAGTTTTGGCAAGCGATAAAGTCAAGGTAACTTTAGCTTCTCCGAATGGTAGTTTTCTATTTAATATGGCTTGGGGGGATGCAGGTATTGTTGCTCCCGAAACGATAGACGACATAAAAACTAATCCAGTAGGAACAGGCGCATTTAAATTCTCTAACTGGGTTCAAGGCGATAAAATTGAGCTACTAAGGAACGAGGAATATTGGGGCAAGCCTGCTCATCTAGAGACTGCAACCTTCAAATTTATTTCAGATCCAAGTGCTGCTTTCTCTGCAATGATGGCACAAGATATTGACGCCTTTGCGGGATTTCCAGCTCCTGAAAATTTAGCGCAATTCGAAGCGGACAGCCGCTTTCAGGTCTTGGTTGGAAATACCGAAGGTGAAACTATTTTGTCTACAAATAACAAAATGCCACCTTTGGACAATGTAAAAGTCAGAAAAGCTATCGCACACGCAATAGACAGGCAGGCAATTATAGATGGTGCAATGTTTGGTTATGGCACCCCAATTGGCACCCACTTCGCGCCACACCATCCAGACTATGTGGACCTAAAGGCAAACTCAAACTATGATCCTGAACTTGCAAAAAAACTTTTATCTGAAGCCGGATTTAGCGAGGGTTTCACAACAACTTTGAAACTACCACCCCCATCTTATGCGAGGCGCGGCGGTGAAATAATTGCGTCGCAATTAAGAGCCGTAGGAATCGAGACAGAAATTTCAAATTTAGAATGGGCTCAATGGTTAGAAGAAGTCTTTAGAGGCAAAGACTATGGTTTGACAATTGTAAGCCATACAGAACCAATGGATATAGGGATATACGCCCGGCCCGAATACTATTTTCAGTATGATAGTTCTGAATTTCAAGCGGTGATAAAGGCGCTCAATGTTGAAAGTAACCCACAAAAGCGAAGTGACCTTTTAAGGAAAGCCCAACGAATTATTTCAGAAGATTATGTAAATGGGTATCTTTTCGAGTTGGCTTTTCCAACAGTAGCAAATGCCAAAATTATGGGCCTTTGGGAAAACGCTCCAACCCAAGCAACTGATCTAACAGACGTTAAATGGGCTGACTAATTGTTCAACTGCTATGTCCCCCATTATTTTGGGGGACATAATTAAACTGGCAAATTTATGATTAAATATTTTTTCAGACGCCTATTTACGTTTGTATTGAGTCTTGCCTTAGCATCCATTGTTATTTTTTCCCTGGTAGAAATTGCGCCCGGTGATCCGGCGAGCTTTATGCTTGGTATTAATGCGCAACCAGATACAATTGCAGCGCTTCGATCTGAACTGGGGTTGGATCAACCCAAAATAAATAGATATTTCGATTGGATAGGTGGAATGCTCACAGGAGATTTTGGTATCTCATACACATATAGAACAAACGTTACAGAAATGGTTGGAGACCGTTTATGGGTTTCACTTCCTTTGGCACTTTATGCGCTTTTTTTATCCACGGTAATTGCTATACCCACCGGAATATATGCCGCTGCAAAAAGAGGAAAAACCGGCGATTTTGCTGTTATAAGTGCAACTCAACTTGGAATTGCAATTCCAAACTTCTGGTTTGCAATAATTTTAGTTGGAATATTCGCAATCAAACTGCAATGGTTTTCTGCAGGAGGGTTCTCAGGTTGGAAGGATGGTCTCTTTAACGGAATTACCTCGCTTACACTTCCCGCAATTGCTCTTGCGCTGCCTCAAGCTGCCATTTTGTCTCGTGTCATGCGAAGTGCTCTAATTGAGACGCTTGGAGAAGATTACATTCGCACTGCTCGCGCTAAAGGCCTAAGTTCATCGCAAACGATCTGGACACATGCACTTCGCAATGCTTTAATTCCAGTCCTTACAATAATTGGGCTTCAATTCTCTTTTTTACTGGCAGGCGCAATAATTATTGAACAAGTATTTTATCTTCCAGGTTTGGGACGTCTCGTATTTCAAGCAATAACCCAAAGAGACTTAATCGTTGTAGAAAGTGTTGTTATGCTTCTTGTTTTTGCAGTGATACTGGTCAATTTTATCGTGGATATCACTTACATGTTAGTCGACCCAAGGTTACGACAGGACAGTATATGATACGACCAAGCACAAGCTTACAATTTGGTATTTTATTGTGCTTGATACCAATGATTATGGCTACTATTTCTTTTTTTTGGCAGCCATTCGATGTCACCGAACTAAATATATCAAACCGATTACAGCCTGTAAGTTTAACCCACCCATTTGGTACAGATCACTTTGGTCGGGATATGCTGTCAATGATAATGGTGGGAGCCCAAACATCAATTGCTGTAGCTTTTGTCGCGGTTGGGATTGGGGTGCTCTTTGGTGTCCCACTAGGACTATTCGCCGCAAACTGGAGGGGCGGTTTCATAGACGATGGCATAATGCGATTTAACGATTTGGTATTTGCATTTCCAAGTTTAGTAATCGCCATTCTCATTACTGCGATTGCTGGGCCAAGTGCATTCAATGCCATAGTTGCTATAGGAATTTTCAATATCCCAGTTTTTGCCCGTATTTCTAGGGGGGCTGCCTTATCTCTATGGCAACGTGAATTTATTTTATCTGCACAGGTTGCAGGAAAAACTGGTTTGCGAGGGCAGAATGCTGGCAGATGCACAAACAATGGTTTCTTTGGCGCCAAGACTAGCAATTGTACCAGGAGTAGCGATTATTATAACAGTTTTAGGTTTAAATCTTTTAGGAGATGGACTGCGTGACGCGCTTGATCCCAAGCTTAGAGGAAGCATGAAGAAATGACGCTTCTTTCGGTAAGAAATCTTTCTGTTGCAATTCACGAGAAGCCGATCGTCAAAGATATTTCCTTTGATCTTGGTACTGGTGAAATTCTAGCTCTAACTGGTGAGAGTGGGTCTGGTAAATCAATTTCTGCATTGGCCCTAATGGGTCTCTTACCCCTCGGCTCAAAAAAAGGGGGTATAATTAATTTTGACGGAAATGACCTTAATAAAATATCAGAAAACAAGTTTTGTAAGCTCAGGGGAAAAAAGATAAGTATGGTTTTTCAAGAACCAATGACAGCTCTAAATCCTTTGAAAAATATTGGAAGGCAAATCTCTGAAACATTAGTTCAACATAAAGCCTGTGCTCCAAACGAATTGAAGAATCGAGTTCGAAATATAATGGACCGGGTTGGATTAAGCGGTATAGACCCGTCACGTTTCCCTCATCAACTATCGGGGGGCCAACGTCAGCGTGTAGTCATTGCTATGGCTGTTTGTTTGGAACCAAGCATTTTAATTGCAGATGAGCCGACAACTGCTTTAGATGTAACAACACAGGCCAAAATCCTAGAACTTCTAAAAAAGTTTGCTGAACAAGATGGTATTAGCATTATTCTAATCACACATGATTTGGCGATAGTTGCAAATATTGCTAATTACTTAATTCTTATGAAACAGGGTATTCTAGTAGATCAGGGAGAACCAAAAAAGGTTTTTAGAGACCTTGCACACCCATATACAAAAAAATTATTTTCAGCCTCCAGCCAAAAATTGATTTTAAAAGAAAATGAGATTTCCGAAGGAAAGCTACTAGAAGTAAATTCAGTATCGGTTAACTATAAATCTCACAATAGGGGACTTTTTTCAAAAGGTACATCTATCGAGGCGGTGAGCGATGTCTCATTCGATATCAAAAGAGGTGAGCGCCTAGGGTTAGTTGGGGAATCTGGCAGCGGAAAATCTACCCTAACAAGAACCATTCTGGGTTTGCAATCAACCAGCTCTGGCTACATAAAATTTGAAGGGAAAAAAATTTCTAAAGACAACAGAAGTTTTAAAAGAAATATACAGGTAGTTTTTCAGGACCCTTACGGTTCTTTCAATCCTAGGCACAAAGTCGAACGTTTAATTGCAGAACCCTTTTTTGCATTAGGTAAAGAAGCTCCTCATGAAACCGAGCAAAAAAGTATCGTGATGGAAATGCTCGAAGAAGTTGGATTACCGTTAAACAGTACCGAAAAGTATATTCATGAATTCTCAGGCGGTCAGAGACAGCGCATAGCGATAGCCAGGGCACTTGTGATTAAACCGAAACTTATAATTTTTGATGAAGCTGTATCGGCGCTTGATTTATCAATTCGAAACCAAATTCTTAAACTTATTTCAGATTTAACGGAACGTCATGGGCTATCATATTTGTTTATCAGTCATGACCTTACAGTAATCGAAAATATCACTGAGAAATGTTTAGTTATGAAAAATGGAAAAATTGTCGAACAAGGACAAACTAAGCAAATTTTAAACGATCCAAGAAATGAGTATACTCATTCACTTATTGATGCTGCACCAAAGTTTCCTGAATTTGGGCATGCTTAATTAAAGGAATATATTATGACAGTAGATTTTCCGAATAAGCACTTTTTAATAAATGGTGAGTGGGTCTGCTCAAATACAGAAATAGACCTTATTAATCCATCAACAGGGGATGTTATTGCCCAAGTTTCTGAGGCAAATAATGAGCATGTGAATGATGCGGTTGGCGTAGCAAAAGACACCCTTGAGAATACATGGAAAAATATAACTGCTCGAGAAAGGAGTACTCTTTTAAGTACACTCGGGCGCTTAATAGAAGAAAACTATGACGTACTCGCCAGCCTAGAGGCCACAGATGTTGGTAAGCCGCTCCGGCAAGCACAAGCAGACGTAAAGGCTCTAGCTCGATATATGGAATTTTATGCAGGTGCGGCGGATAAACTGCATGGTGATACAATCCCATACCTAGAAGATTATACAGTTTATACTTTACGAGAACCTCATGGCGTATGCGCGCATATAATCCCCTGGAACTACCCAATGCAAATAATTGGCAGATCTGTAGGAGCAGCACTTGCAACTGGAAACACCTGTATCCTTAAACCGGCTGAAGAAGCCTGCTTAACTGCATGAGCATTTGGCGCATTAACAAAAAAAGCTGGCTTCCCCGATGGGGTTTTAAATATTGTAACAGGTTCAGGAAAGACGGGGGCAAGCCTAAGCCAACACAGCGATATCGATCATATTAGCTTCACTGGATCTGTATCAACTGGCATCAAAATTCAACAATCCGCTGCACAAAATGTTATCCCTGTTACTCTAGAACTTGGAGGAAAATCTCCGCAAATTGTCTTTGCTGATGCAGACCTAGATGCAGCATTACCTTTTTTAGTTAATGCAGGAGTACAAAACGCGGGGCAAACCTGCTCAGCTTCAAGCCGCATCCTAGTCCAAAAGGAAGTTTATCCAAAAGTTGTATCAATGATGGCCAAGCAGTATGAGATGCTTTTGGTTGGATCTGCCATGGATGATTTAGACGTTGGACCTCTAATATCGAAAAAACAACATGAAATCGTTTCAAACTATATTCAACAAGGTAAAGATTTAGAGTTAGTAGCAACAGGCAAATACAAAGAAGAAATAAATAATGGTGGGTTTTATTGCTTACCTCATCTTTTTGTAGACGTTCCCGCCGACCACAGTTTGGCGCAAAATGAAATATTCGGACCAGTTCAAATTATTATGCCTTTCGACGACGAAGACCACGCGGTCGAGATTGCAAATGGGACTGGTTTTGGACTGGTTGCGTCAGTCTGGACACAAGATGGATCAAAACAAATGCGAATGGCTAAACGTCTAAAATCTGGTCAAGTTTTCATAAACAACTATGGAGCAGGTGGTGGAGTTGAACTTCCATTCGGTGGGCGCGGCTTATCTGGCCATGGACGTGAAAAGGGTTTTGAGGCAATGTTTGGTTTTACAACAATCAAAACGGTAGCTCACTACCATGGTTAGGAAGTCTTTATGAGATTAAACGGCAAAAGAGCAATAGTTACTGGGGCTGCTTCTGGATTTGGTGCTGGCATCGCTAAAAAATTTATTGAAGAGGGCGCTGAGGTAATTATTGCGGATCTAAATGAGAAAATGGCACGAAAAGTTGCTTTAGATCTTGGGAATAACACATACCCCTGACGCCTTGGAAAATATTTCAGAAGATGACTTTGATAAAGTATTTTTTGTTAATTGTAAGTCGGTTTACCTAATGGCTCAGCTATTTGTACCAGAAATGAAAAAACAAAAATCTGGGGTTTTTCTAAATGTTGCATCCACTGCAGGCGTTTCCCCTCGACCAAATTTAAATTGGTATAATGCATCTAAAGGATGGATGAACACTGCAACGAAAACTATGGCTATCGAACTCGCCCTCCACGGTATAAGAGTCAATGCAATCAACCCAGTAGCGGGCGAAACCCCGCTATTAGCCACCTTCATGGGCGAAGATACCCCAATGATACGATCTAAATTTCTATCAACCATACCCCTTGGAAGATTTTCAACTCCAGAAGACATGGGAAATGCCGCCTGTTTCCTTTGCTCTGATGAAGCATCAATGATAACTGGCGTATGCCTTGAGGTTGATGGAGGACGCTGTATATGACCTTGAAACCAGGCTCTAAAAATTTAATTACTGACGTGCCAGGATTAAATGTTGGAAATGCAGAGGATCACATCCTGAAATCAGGCGTAAGCGTAGCGTTTTGACAAGTTCAAATCCAATGACAGCTTCATATTGTGTTATGGGTGGTGCACCCGGTACCCGAGAAACTGATTTGCTAGAGCCGGACAAAACAGTACATGGAATTGATGCTATTGTTCTTTCCGGAGGGTCTGCCTTTGGTTTGGACGCTACAAATGGTGTGGTAGAATATTTACGTGAACAAGGTAAAGGCTTTGCAATGGGCCCTTTCAATGTACCAATTGTTCCTACAGCAATTATTTTTGATTTACGAAACGGTGGAGATAAAACTTGGCATAAAAATCCATATCCAGCACTGGGGAGACAAGCAATTGAAAATGCGTCAGAAAACTTTCAGTTAGGAAGCCATGGGGCGGGCTTTGGTGCAACAACCGGACAAGTAAAAGGTGGACTAGGATCAGCCTCTTCTATACTGAGTAATGGAGTAATAGTTGGCGCGTTAGTCATCGTTAACGCAATGGGAAATGTTATTGACCCAGTTTCTGGCAAGTTTTGGGCCGCGCCTTTCGAACTTGAAAATGAGTTCGGCGGGTATGGGGCTCCAGGGGATGCTATTTACGGCTCTGCACTCAAATATAGCAAGATTAATTCAATAAAAGAGGGAGCTAATTCAACAATAGGCATCGTTGCCACCAATGCAACAATTACAAAGTCCGAAGCAAAGCGTGTTGCGACGTGTGCGCATGATGGTCTTTCTAGAGCCATCGTCCCATCCCACTTACCGTACGATGGCGACTTGATCTTTTCTGTTAGTACCGGAGAGCTAAATATAATATTTTCAAACGAAGAGTTTGCAGAGCTATGCCATTTATCAAGTGTCACAATGTCTCGGGCTATTGCTAGAGCTGTTTTTCATGCGTCTTCTAATGAAAACGATACTATGAAGTGTTTTCAGGATAAGTATGAAACAATCTAAGTATCATTGAAATGATTATAGATACGCTCCGCCAGACCAGATGATATACCATCGACTGACTTTAGATCAGATAAGTGCGCACTCTTAATGCGCTTAGATGAACCAAAGTGATCAAGAAGAGCTCTTTTGCGGGAAGCACCAACGCCTGGTATATCGTCTAATGGATTAGCAGAAATCGTTTTTGACCTTTTTGATCTATGGGTCCCAATAACAAAATTATGAGCTTCGTCCCGCATCCTTTGTATAAAATATAGAACTGGATCATTTTTTCCTAATGCAAAAGCAGGCCGATTGAGCATATAAAATTCTTCTTTTCCATGGTTGCGATCTACACCTTTGGCGACACCTACCATAGCCACATCCTCAATACCAAGGTCCGCCAAAACTTTCCCAACTGCACTGACTTGCCCTGCTCCACCGTCAATAATTATTAAGTCTGGCCACATACCAAGGCCTCTATCAGGATCCTCTTTACTTAATCGTCTTATCCGTCTTTCGAGGACCTCTCGCATCATTCCAAAATCATCACCAGGAACAAGGTTTTCATTTTTGAAATTAAACTTTCGATATTGGTTTTTCATAAACCCATCTGGGCCAACAACAACCATCGCGCCGACCGCATGCGCACCCTGTATATGCGAATTATCAAAGACTTCTATCCGTCTTGGCGTTGAACTTAACCCAAAAACTTTAGCTAAATCTTTAAGAAGTTTAGTTTGGGTAGCCGTTTCGGCCATTTTTCTATTTAAGCTACCAACCGCATTACGAAGGGCACCACTAACTAGCTCCAACCTTTCCCCTCTTTGAGGAACAGATACCTCAACTTTACGACTTAATCTCTCCGATAGTAAATCTGTAATTAAATCGGAGTTTTCTGGCTCGTGAGATAGAATTAGTAATCTTGCAGGTTCCTTGGAATTATAAAACTGACCAATAAAACCTTCCATAATTTCCGCAGTAGACATATCATCAGATATCTTTGGATAAAAATCACTATTACCCCAATTTTGATGCGCTCTTATAAAAAATACTTGGACACACGCATGACCCTTATCTACATGCAGGGCAATAACATCAGCCTCTTTTACAGAGCGAGGATTAATCCCTTGTCTGGTTTGCACCTGGGTTAAAGCGCCTATTCGGTCTCTAATAGAAGCTGCCTTTTCAAACTCCATTTGATCTGATGCTCGCTTCATTTCTTTTGCCAGATTTTCCTGAATATTGGTTGTTTTACCAGAAAGAAAATTTTGAGCATCTTTAACGCTCTTAAAATATTCCTGCTCAGAGATACGCCCCACGCACGGCGCCGAACAGCGTTTAATCTGATACTGAAGGCAGGGTCTTGTACGATTACTAAAAATACTGTCTGAACAATTCCTTAGCATGAACACCTTTTGCAACTGGTTTAAAGTTCGATTTACCGCACTTGCACTCGCGAAAGGACCAAAGTAAGATCCTTTTTCTTTTTTATTGCCCCGATGCTTTTTTAATTGTGGGAAGCTATGCTCCTTGGATACCAAAATATTTGGAAACGACTTGTCATCTCGCAACAAAACATTGTAGCGCGGTTTTAATTGCTTGATAAGGTTTTGCTCTAAAAGCAGTGCCTCCGTTTCGGTACTGGTTGTCAAAAACATCATAGACGCAGTTTCTGAAATCATGCGTGCGATTCTAGATGAGTGACTCGGTGAAGGTCGTGAGTAACTTGAAACTCGGTTTCGTAGATTACGGGCTTTTCCAACATACAGTACTCTATTTTGTTCATCAAGCATTCGATAAACCCCTGGCGAGTTATCCAGAGCGGTTAAGTACGAGTGTATCAACTCATAACCTGAATTTTTATTTGAAGGCTTCATTTTTTAAGAGTCATGTAAGGGTGAAATTGATTCTCTAATGGCTGCAATGATAGCGGGAAATATTCAAGAGGAAATGTTTCCACGTCTCCTGTGGATAAACCTGAAGATAACTTTTTGAAAATAGGAATTTTTTGTTGTATTTTCGGCATTTCGCTGATTTGCCTAAAATTTAGGCAAAATATTAACCTATTGTTTTTATTAGTTTTATTTTTTATCTTTTAAGCAAACGACTGAAATTATTACATTTTTAAAACTATACCATCTATTTTAACGGCCGCAGTGCAAAACTATCACCCAAAATCAAGTTGTAATCTACTCAACTCCTTGAATATCAGGTGTTTTCCAGCCTAGATGCTGTCCACCATCCACACACAGCAGCTGCCCCGTTACGCTTTTAGCATCAATAAAGTAACCAACAGCTGAAGTTATGTCTTCGGCGTTAGCTCCTCGCTCTAAAATCGTATTTTTTCTTTGCCCATCAAAATGATATTCCTTTTGACGTGCTCCAATCAAAGTAGGCCCCGGACCAATGGCGTTTACCCTAATACCCGGAGCAAGAGCTCTGGCAGCAGTTTGCGTCATTGCCCATAAACCCATCTTTGCAATAGTATAACTTGCAAAATCTGGTGTAAGCTTTTTAACTCTCTGATCGATCATATTCAGAACTAAACCTTGGGAGATTGGCTCATTTTTTTCATCTAAGATTGGTGCAAGAGATTGCTTTGCAAAGTCCTGTGTTAATACGAACGGCGCTCTCAAATTACTCTCAATATGACGATCCCAAGTTTTGCGGGTTGCATCTTCAAAACTATCATACTCAAATATAGAAGCATTATTTACCAATAAAGTAATTTGCCCGCCGATCGCTTCAGACGCTCGATTTACTAATTCCTTAACCTCGTCCTCAA
>LULO01000614.1_pt1 | contig 10765 bp, 8 predicted proteins | sample 728121 | NCBI WGS metagenome assembly LULO01 (sample SAMN03860287, study PRJNA289734) | marine metagenome | biome: seawater column; feature: ocean; material: water; isolation source: Red Sea water column Station 149 - depth 50m | place: Saudi Arabia: Red Sea | collected 2011-10-15 | depth 50 m | reverse complement strand
AGCGTTTCAAATGCTACAAACTCTAATACATCACCATTTACTGGAGGATATGATAAACTAAAATTAATTGTTGAACCATCAGATGCAGTATAATCTAATGTTTCTGTTTGTTTGATACCATTTAAATAGACATCAAGATACCCAACCTCATACCCAACAGCCATTGTGAAAGAAGTTTGCACTCCTGTGGTTACATGAGATGTTTGTCTATTAACTATGGTACGTCCATCACCAGGATTACGACCAATGTATCCTTGTTGTGCCATCTAGCTAACTCCAGATAAGATTGCCAAGGTAACATCTACTGCACTTTCTGTATCACAATAGACTGTAACTTGATCATTTGCTTCCAATACTGTTTTACCAGCTTCACTTATAACAAAAGAACTTCCACTTGGTATTGGTATATCACTTGCTAATTGAACAGATGAAACACCAATTGGTCCTGTTGCCAAACTCTGATCTACCACTTCAACATATACATTGATATCATTTTGTGTCAGATTGGAGAAGGTTCCACCAATCAGAATACTCTTTGTAGCAGCAGCAGAAGTAAATGCAGTAGTAACTCCTAAGAATTTTACTATCTGGTTTGTTGCAGCAGAAGTATTTGTAGATGATCTATCAACTAATACTGAAGTAGAATTAGTAATTGAATGTATCTTAGCACCAGAACGAAAGTGTTGATTAACAACTAAATCACCCACATTCAAATCTGCAGTCTGAATACTAGTAATTGCAGAAGCACCAGCACCTATTGAAGCACCAGCATCTGTAGTTGACACAATACCTGCTGCTCTCACTATTTTATTTGTAAACGATTCAGCCATTTTTCTTTATAAGGTTTAGTTATTTATTAACCGCCAAGAGCGATCACAAGTCCAATTGAAGGAATAGATCCTCCATTCAATGATGCCACAACTGCAGTGGTTGCAGATCCAATTTGGAACCCATCAACAACACTACATTTAAACACAGTTCCACCAGATCCCACATGTATAGCATTGAGACTAGAGATACCTGCTATTGTAGCACCTCCACCCACAACTAGTCCACTGGTTACAAATCCTACATTTAATGTAGAGAGAGTTGAGATTCCAGTAACATGTAAATTCTGAGAATGAATTACATCATCAACATTTAAGTTTCCATTAACAGCAGCTAGTCCATTAACATATAGATCGCCACCTGTAGTAGTAATACCACCTGAAGGAGCAAGTGTTGTAACACCAGCAACTCCATCTTTAGTTCCACCTTGGAATCCTAAAGTAGATGTTGTAATTCCTTGAACTACAGCACCTCCGCTGGTGGTCTCCACCTTCTTTGCATTATCAAAGAATATAGAAACACCTGCACCAACTGCTGCTGAGACATAAGTTTCAACACCAGTGAGACTTCTAAGTTCTAATCTATCAGCATTAACATCAAGTAATCCTGTGGAGTTTAGAATCTTACTGTCTGTTCCATTATGAACAATTCTTAGATCTCCAGTAGCACCTTCAGCACCACCAAACTCTAATTCATCACTATCTAAGAGATGAACATTATTCTTAAATGTAGACAGTCCAGTAACATTTAGATCTTTACTGATAGTGACACTGGTTGCACCAATACCATCAGCAGATACATTACTGAGTGAACTGAAACCAATAACAATACTGTTATCAGTAACAATTGTGTTTGTAAATGTAGATAGTCCTACAAATGTAGAAATACCTGCAGCATACAGATTATATGTACTAACAAAACCAACATGAGTTGGTGATGTTCCTCTACCCTCTATTATAGATTCACTAGGACCATTTGTGTATCCTACTATCAGACTATTAACTTCTAATCTTCCTCCACCAGCTGCCACATTTGGATCAGTAGCATTTGGGAAGATCTTAGCATCACCTTCAACATAAAAGGTGGGATTAATAGTTGAACCTGTACTAGGATTCGCATTCAGTACATGAACAGGATATATTGGCGCAGCAGTATTCAGTCCAATGTAGGCAGTTTCCTTTACATTAAGGACTGTTGCACCAGTACCAACATTCAGATCTCGCTGTGATGTGGTAATACCAGAGAATCTAGCATTTGACGCAAAAATACCCTCACCAACTACGTCAAGAGTAGTGGTAGGGATAGTAGAACCTATACCAACTTTATCTAGGTCAGAAGAAGCAAAGATCAGATCTTCATTAACTTCTATACCATTTTTGACTACAAAATTTTTATTGACAGCCATAAGGTCTCCAGAGGTTCACTTTCCCCTCAATTATTATTTTTATTTATACTAAGTAACTACTTGAAAAGTAACTGTTGAATTTGCTGTTGTGTTTCCACCTAGTTCAGCATTGATAATGTCAAAAGTATCATCAGTGTAACCACTTCCTCCTCCACCACCATCACCAGAAACACCACCAGCTCCACCAGTAGCACCATTACCACCATTGCCTCCATCAGCAATTGCAAGACCTGATGTTTCACTGATTGAATAACCTGGTTTGAATCCTCTAGTTAGTAGTGAACTATTTGATTCCTCTGTTCCATCAATATATCTGAATCTGATTTCACTGCTGCTATTGTTTTCACAAGCTGCAATACCTTGGTTGATCCAATAGTCTCCCTTAGAACAGGATATAGTTGTGCCACCAAAGGGAATACCTGCAACTATATCAGTATCCTTCAGTGTAAAGTTAGAGTTGCTTAGAATAGATCCCCACTGTCCTGTCAAACCAAATCCACCAGGTCCTACTCTGATTCCACCTTGTCCTCCATTCTTTCCATCACCATTCTCACCAGCCATGTTGACTCCACCACCTGCTCCACCACCAGCAAAGATACCAGCATCTCCACCTTTTCCTACTGCTGCCATCAACACAGATCCTCTATACAATAGAATAGATGAGTTGTTTGCTACTCCTAGCAGAGTATATTCAATATTTCTATCAAGTCTAAAGTCTATAACACCTGTTCCTCCTCCACCACCTGTGAAGTTAGCACTGTCAGCACCTTTGGCAGCTTTCAAAGTCATTCTCATTGTGTAGTTATCTTCAGGAGAATGGAATTGAATGATACCATAATCACTGCCAAATGTATCACTATCCAGTGTGAATGCTCCATTTGCACCAATGTCCTGTGTAGATGTTTTTATCAGATTACCACTCATAGTAAATGCTTCAAGTGCTACCAAGGTTCTTGGTGCAACACCAGTGAAGTTAGTTCCTTTTGATTTTGCTGCTACTCTGAATCCTTCTGCATCCACAAAAGCATTGAACTGAACTGTTGATACTCCTACAGTAGTCTTCTTAATCTCAAGAGTTGTTGTGTTTGCACCAGAAGCATAATTTCCAACTAGCGCGTCTCTCCTACCCTCATCTGTCACATTCTCGCCATCTACTGTCCACTGAAATGCTAATGCACCCTGATCAGGGTCAGAAGTTGTAGCACTTGAAGTAAAAGTAGCAACTTCTCCTGTACCTACAGTAACAGCAGCAGGTTCTGAAGTAACTGTAACTGTGGGTAAAACTTTAAGGGCAGCAGTTGAAGTCTTGAGAGGACCATTCAATGCATTACCCACCCCTCTGCCAGTTGTAGTATCATAAGTTCCTGAGGAGAAAGCAGATTCTAGATAAAAACTTTTACCATCATCATCTGGACTTGTAATATTTGATACTGTTAATGTTGTTGTTCCTGATCCAGATATATTGACTCCATCTGTTAACTTTGTGCCATCTGCTGAATACCACTGATATATGAAAGATCCCTGAGAAGTAGAAACACCAGGAGCATTGGGTGTTCCTAGTGTTGCTGTAGATACTCCTATGAATGTGGCAATTCCAACTGTTCCAGCCACACCCACAAAACTTGTGACCCCTACTGCCTGAGTAACTACATCAGTGGGGTTCTCTGAGATTGCTATTGTAGGTCCATTCAAGTCAAGACGAGTTTGAGTAGACCTAAAATTATGAAAGGCTACTGGACTCATAAGAAGTTCTGTCCTCCAACTACACCATAAAGTCTGTCTCCACCATCAAATGTCATGAAGGAGTAGATGTCCACTGCACCTGCAGAAGCAGTAACTGTAGGAACAACACCACCTGGCCAATTGACTGGGATTGATGCACTACCTGCACTGTTCTTAAAGTCATCTATGTCAACTGTTCTAGCAGTAGATCCTTGTAGAATCTTGATAGTAAATGATGTAGCCATATCTGCCACAAAATTAGACATTCTAAATTCCACAATGTTCTCTGTGGTTGTCAGTTCAAATGTCTGACCCTTAGATAGATCTATGTTAACCACCTGACCTGATGATGTAAGTGTAACAGGTGCTTCATGGTAACTCTTAAGTCTAGTGTCACCCTCTACATCTAGAGTTGCTCTTGGTGATGAAGTATTGATACCAACCTTACCTGCTGATGTGATTCTGACTCTTTCAACCGTACCAGATTGTATTACAAAATCATCAGTTATAGCACCTACTCTAGGAATGGTAGTTGTGTTACTATCTTTAAATTCAATTATTGAAATGGCATCTGTGCTTTCAAATAATGCAGTAATATTTTCAGCAGTTTGTACATGAAGTTTACGTGTGGCACTACTTACACCTATACCTAAGTTGTTACCTATGTTAATTCCACCAGTGAACTCTGCCTGTCTGAGGAATTTAGAAGTATTGACTACAAATAAATCTGTTCCACCAACACCCACATTCTGATTGATACTACCATCTAGGTTTAGAGTAATGTTATCTCTACCTGCAGTAGTAGATCCAATACCTACAGTAGGACTGATTCCATTACCTTGAGCAGCTGGATGAACTGCACTACCAAAAGTAGCAAACAGACTGTCAGTTGATAGATTGAATAGTCCAGATCCATCACCTTGTAACTGATTAGCATATAATATTCCATCAACTCTTAATTTTGCTGAATTTGCAGTAGTTCCAAGACCAACACCACCTGTATTATCTACTGATACTAGTGAACTTCCAGATCCAACTCTAACAATTTCAGATGATAGAGCTGCTGTAGTTCCAATACCAATCTTATCAAAGTTACCTTCATTGATTAATGCACTAGCACTGATAGCACCAAACTGTGCCCAACTGTTATCAGAGGTAAACACAAATCCAGTTGTTCCACCAAGAGGTGGTTCATGATTGAATACTATGTCACCTGGGTTACCTGCTACAGTTGGTGTTCCAGTTGCAATTGTAATCTTTCTGGCAACAGTAGCATCACCTTGTAGGAATATACTATTTGCTTCAATACCCTCAGGTGAAGATGAAGTTACTTTCTGTGAGAATGAAACAGGACCATCAAACTGTGATAGAATGTCACTGTTTGCACCACCCTCAACATTAAGTGATCTAGCAACAGTTGCTTCTAATGGTGTGATAATATCAACACCTGAGGCAGAACCTGATGCAAATAAATCCTCACCAGTAATTGTTGGAACTGGTGTATCAAATACTTCTTCCTTACCTGTACTGGAGTCAATCTTCTTATTACCAATAAAGAAGTCTCCACTATCATTCATACCAGAGTAAACATTTTGACCAGCACCAGTGTTCAATGACTGTGCTAATAGTTGTTCATCAAATGATGGTTGTGTCTCCTGTCTAGATGGTAATGCAGTAGAATAGTTACCAGGACCATATCCAACAAACTCAAATGTATGACCTGAGGTTCTTGTGCTTGATGGTTTTCTTAATTCAATTGGTTTGATATCAAGTTTTCTACATACACTTCCTAAGATATGAGCAGCAGACTGTGTTCCTAACAATCCTCTAAAAACCTTGAGTGGATTACCAGTGTTAGTGGTCTTAATCCTCATGATCTCATCATCTACTCTTAGATAATCTCCTATTCTCCAATCCTTAGTTGCAATACCTGATACGTTTAGATCCTCTGTTGATGCATTCATAGCAGATCCTAGTGTATCTGTGATACCACCATAGACATTCTGCTGTCTTCCACCATAGTTCTCATCATAAAGTGCTACGTTTCCACCCTGTGCAGATAAACCTGCTGAGTATCCACGAACTGTGACACCTAATCCAATACCAGTTGATGGTGTAAGAGTTGTAATACCTGTGTTGATAACAAAGTTTGTAAGATCAACAACCTGAGTAACAACATATTGCTTATTCCAGAAGTTATCAGCAGCCCCACCTAAGATTATAATATTATTTGGTCTTAATCCATGTGCAGGACTTGTGGTAACTGTTGCAACACCAGTGCTATTTGTATGTGTTATAGCAGTAACTTGTAATCCAGTTCCAGTAAGTTGAGCATATGCACTTGCAGTCTCTGTAATTCCAACTCCTAAGTCATGTCCATTTGCTGCATCAGATACAGCAACTCTAGAATCTACATTGATTGCTTTTAGACCTATTCTATCATGGAAATCTGATCCAAAGATAGCAGTTGGAATACCAACAATTCTATAGAGTCCATTATAATCACCATAACTTGTAGATGTAACACCAGCGACTCTAAGAGTGTCACCAATATTACTTTGTATCTTAGTAACTTTTAGTAATGCAGTTGAAAGACCAACTTGCTCCTCTAATCCAAATACAGAAACAAAGTCACCAACCTTATAGTTAGTACCTGGATTCATGATCTCTGCACCAGTGACTGCACCACTAGCATTTAAAGTAACTCTTGCTGTAGCATTAGCACCTGTGGTTGAGAATCCTAGAGAAGTATTATAGTATTCACCTGCTGTACCACTAGAAGGACCATATCCAGATCCAGCAGTGACAACACTTAATTCAAATATACCATTCAATCCATGATCATATGTGGTATAGATTGTATGTGCAGCACCAGTTTGATTAGATCTGATGTCTGTAATAGCAATACCAACACCTAAATCAGAGAATGTCTTATCAATACCCTCTCTTGTAATACTGTTCTTAACCTCATCAACTACAACCTCACCAGTTTTATCTGGTAGAGCATATGTAATTGTAGGATCTGGGTTAGAATTAGGATTATCTCTATCAAACTGTGGGAATAAATCCTTAATTGGTTGAGAGAAAGCGAAGTTATCACTATCATTAAATGGTGATATTGTTGGTGTGCTTGATGCATCAACAACTGTAAAGTAGTAAACACCATCCTGTTCACCACTTACATATTCTCTAATCTCTTCTATATCATAAATGTAGAAGTTATTCTTTGTATTTACTCTCTGAAATGTAGGAAGACTTGTTGTTCTAGATGATGTGTTGTTGGTGAAATGACCTGGATCTATGTCACCAAAACCAGAAACAGTGAACTGACAAGCACTTGATATACCTGAAACAGTGAATGTTCCATTGAATCCTGAATTACCTGCACCAGTTACGTTGTTAGAACTAGTTACTTTAGTTACCTTAACCTTTGAACCAACTGAAAGACCATGTGGAAGTTCTGTTGTATAATCTGCAGATCCAGAACCAGGATAGTCTGCTCTTCTTATGAAACTGAAGTTTCTCATCTCAGTCTCATTGTTCATAGTAACTGAGGTAGGACTAAACTCTAATGCTACTTCAGTGTCATTCAATCCTGTTACATCATTTGATTCTGCAATTACAAATGATTTTCTAGGAGATCTTGCAGATGTGATACCACTACCAGCTGGAATTACATATCTGTATTTGAATATCTTATCACTAAGAGTTCTATTATCTGGTTTCCTCTTGAAGAATGTTCTTGGAGTTGCATCACCTAGTTTAGCAACACCTAAGGCATTTATAGTTGGATAAAGAGTATTATCAGTAGCAGCAGTACCAACTGTGACATACCATTGAGTATTTGTTGAGTCATATTGAACTGGATGTCCAACTTCTCCAACTAACTTATCACTCACTCTACTTTCTACTATAAGTGATCCACCTAAGTTATTAATCGTTAATGCTTTATTATCAACAGCATCATTGGCAGATGTTGCAATCTTAATCTGATCTGCATTTAAGTTGTCAGTAATTGCATAGTAAATTCTATTAGCATCAATTCCATCAGGTAATCTTGCATTATCACTAATAATTCTGATTGATTCTGAGTTTAGAAGTTGATGATTCTCTGTAAATGTAAGAGTTGAGTCTGTAATAGAGTTAATACCAGAGTTTCTACCAACATTAGAAACCTTAACAGAACTTACCTCATTTGTAGTATTTTCAGTGCTAGGCATGATAATCCTAGCATAGTATTCAATAGGAGTTCCCTCTTGAGTGATTAAGGTATTCAATCTATCACTAACTTTTGCACCAACTCTATAACCTTGAACCACACTCTCAGGAGGTGCTGATAAGTTTGTTTCCTGATAGAGATATAATCTACTTGTAGTTGCAGAACTAACTGTTCTTGATACATCAACAGCACCATACTCTAAGTTAATGTCTGTCTCTACATTCTCCTTTGGAGGTATAATATTAGTTAATAAACCTACATCATCTCTTAAGAATGTGTCATCTCTGTATCCTTTTGATACTAAAGCATTCTGTCCATAGTTAGAACTGGAGTTAGAAATGGTAAATTCACCACCAGTTTCAGTTAAGAATTGCTGTGCAAATCCACTTACATCTATAGAAGTAAGATCTACAACACCTTTATTAGATGCTTTTATGTGATAACTGTAATAAGATGGTTTGTATTTTGCTGCAGCATCATTTGAAATATTGGATATGGTAGTAGAATCATCATAACTACCAGTTGTTTTATTGTATTTTACAAAAGCATTATTATCTTTCTGTAGTCCAATACCTTTAAAGTTTTTAACTATGACTGATTTGAATCCACTTACCTTTGATCCATCAGCACAAAGACCATTTAAACCAAAGACTGAGTTAAGTGTGCAATTTTGAATGAATGGAGATGCAGACTCTACTGTATTTGTATCTAATACAACTTTTGTTGCAGACACTGTAGGTGTTGCAGTTACAGGTGCAACAGGGACTTTGTACTTAAATGATGTGGTTAGACCCATTATATGCACCATCAGGAACACCATCAATATTGAATGCAGTGTCTACATCTAAACCTGCAAGACCAGTTGCTATATCAACAGTAATTGTATCTGTTGATGTTGAACCATCACCAGCTATAATCTTACTGACATTTACTTCACCACTAAGAGGACCTATGATTCTAAATTCATCAGTCTTAGGTTGAATATCTAAACCTGCAGATGGGAAGTCAGGTGCAATAGAACGACCAGATGCAGGACCATATGCAAGTCCTACCTTCTGATAATATATGTCTAAGTCAGTTCTAGAAGTAAAGAAGTTATTGAATATATCTTTTATATTAACTGCATTGACACCATCTACAAACTCAAATGTAGTTAATTTATGGTGTGAATAGTCAGGAACTACCTTTGCAGCAGTATAATCTCTGAATACTTGTCCATTTGGATCACCATCAAATATACTAAAGTCAGAAAAGTAACTACCACCTGTCATTCTGAAGATAGCACTCTTCTCTATGTTATCATTTAATGGATTTGGAACATATAAAGGTCTTATCTTTGTCTTTCTTACATCTAAACCTACTATGGAAACACCTCTAGGAACTATGACACCACCAAATACACTATTCAACTTATAAAGAATATTGTTGGTTGATGTTAAATTAAAGTCTGATGTGGTGGAAAAAGGTGAAAAATCTAGTGTAGTTGTACCTTGTCTTTCAATATAACGAATAGGACTAACAGAGTCATCTGGAATGAAACCAGGTCTGTTGTCTACTACATGTTCACCAGGATATAATACTACAGTTGTCTTCCCAAAACGATCATTGTCTAGTCCTTGCTGATATGAAAACCTAGCTGCTTCTATCAACGCCCTTTGAATGGTTATAAAAGGACGTCCAAGTGAATTACCCTGATTCTCAACTGCATCAGTGGCATCTAAATCATTAGGATTGACATAGATAATGTTACCACGAACATTCTTCAGGAAATTATCTAATCTACTAAGTGGCATCTGTTTTGCGCAGTAATTCTATTATGAGTTATTTATAGTCAAGAATAATTACTTTTTTGTCACAGCATCACTGTAAGCAATTATATCCTTATCAACAACTGTACGTACTAATTCAAGGACTGTCATAAATTCATCAACAGAGTCACATACTATTTTTCTCTTTCCACCTTCATTTGAATACATGTAAAAAGTACGAGCACAAGTATCTATAACAACTCTAGTTAAATACTCATCATCTTCATTTGCATGAAAATCCTCAGGATTCATAGTAGTGTGGCATTAATTGTGTAGTAGCAGTGAATTTTTGATGCTGAAGCAGACTTAACTATCACTCTTTCAGCCCACTCTATCTTCTCAACAAATAGTTCTTGATAAGTTGCTATAGGTGTTAAACTCACTGAAATAGTTTCTAAGTCAACCTTTCCCTTCCATTCAGCAGGTAGTTGAATGATGTTGGTGTCTTTCATAGACCCACGATAGGTTACATGATTTTCAGACATAATTAAATATTATTTGATATTTATGACAAATACTATTATAAGTATAGTGTATGATAAAATACTTGTCAATGGCATCTCCTTTAAATCAATATGCAATATATGATTGCAATATACTAAGAATCAACCTAAATGAGATGGTTGAAAGAAGAGCATCCTCTCAAGGAAAAGAATTAACTGATCAAGAGATAGATGATATAGCAGTGGTTCTTCGTCGTAAGATTGATTGGGAACCAATTTTTAATCAGATTGATGAGTATCTGTAGAACTGTTGTTCCAAAAAGAAAGAGCATATCTATCT
>LULO01001481.1_pt1 | contig 10771 bp, 25 predicted proteins | sample 728121 | NCBI WGS metagenome assembly LULO01 (sample SAMN03860287, study PRJNA289734) | marine metagenome | biome: seawater column; feature: ocean; material: water; isolation source: Red Sea water column Station 149 - depth 50m | place: Saudi Arabia: Red Sea | collected 2011-10-15 | depth 50 m | reverse complement strand
CATGTATAGTTGGTAATATGGGAAGTGATACTAGATTTGATTATTCAGTAATCGGTGACGCAGTAAACCTGGCCGCAAGATTAGAGGCATCCACAAGAAATTATAAAGATAAAAAGGGAAAAGTTTTGACTACATTATACTCATCTTACACAAAAGATCAATTGACTAATATTGAGTCAGTCAAAGTTGATAAAATTAAAGTAAAAGGTAAAGACGAGTTGATAACAATATACAAACCAAAGGAGTAATTATGGTAAGAAAAATGAAGATGAATACAGTGAGTGTGTATGAACATAAAATCAAAAGAACATCTATAGGTAGAGGCAAAGTAAAAATGTCATCTATGAACAAAAATAAACGAGCAAATTACAAAAAATATAGAGGACAAGGGGGCTGACAGATTGTCGCACCTAAAAAGTCCTTATTTATCGGGCATTTTTTTGCCAAAATAATTCAATATAACCCTTGACAACATACCCCTAACCTGTCACAATAATAATAGATGAACAAAAAGAGAGGTAATCAAATGTCAATCGAAATCAAAAAAGGCGATCAAATCACTGCGTTTTGGGGTGCTGGAATACCAGAACAACAAGGTAAGATATCTAAAATAAATGAAGACGGATCTTACATTGTTAAATTAAGGAATGGTAGGACCTTCGAACAACACTTAGTGTTGAAGAAGGAGTTCTTGAGTGACTACTTCTTAAAATGTAGTATTGGGTATCATCATATGCCCTCTGCCCAAAATGTTGCAACGAGTAATTATGAAAGGTTATTTGGAACTGCTTAATGAGTAAACAAGGAACATTACATTTAGTTTATTGGCGAGAATATAAGGACGACTCTGAAAAGTATAATCCTTATTTTAAATTAAAATATTTTGTGATAAAAATTACAAAGAAGATGTATGTAATTTTACTGGTGAGTCTGGTGTAGAAATGATACATGGTTCTGAATACTATCATACTTACAATGATGAGTATGGTCATGAAGGAACACCATATTCTGATATAAATTTTTTTAATGATTACTGCCAATCATATAATGGCAGACAGTTTTTTAAATACGATTTTCTACCGAAATTTACAGAAGAAATGTCACCGTTCAAATGTTAAAAATATTTTTTTGGATGGCAATTGGTGCATTGTTAACTATGGTAGATTATGGAACAGTCTTTGAATGGATGGCTGCAATATTTACAGTTTTATCAACTAAATAAAATGAAGGAGTAAACTTGAAACAATATAGAAAGAAACCAAACTTTGAAAGGACTGAAGGTCTGCATGTAATTGTTAGAGACAACAATGTAGATAAGGCCATGAGAAAGTTAAAAAGGATGGTTAAGAATGCTGGAATTCTACAAGAAATAAAAGAACGACAGTTTTTTCAAAAGCCATCTGAGAAAAAAAGACTTGCTAAAAAGGCAGGTAAAAAAAGGTGGTTAAAAAAAGTTGCACAAATGGAAAATGAGTATTGATGAATACGCAGAATACGAAAAACTAAAACGTAAATCTAGAGATGGTAATATGTCTATGAGAGTTAAAGACGTATTACGATTTTTTGATTTGAAAGAAAAATTTAATGACAGACAACGACTTGAATAGTTTATCAGAACATAATGGACAAACAGTAAAAAGAACTGGAAGTCAAAATCAAGATGATTTACAAAGAGTACCCACATTTAGTAATTTAACAAGAACAATTACAGACGTAAATAAACATATATTAAATGATCTTGTTGAAAAAATAATGACCGAAAAATCAGTTGACAAAAATCTAGATATATCGTATCATAGCGTTAATATAGAAAAAGTAAAAGAATTGACAGAGGATAAATGATTATACTTGATATGAATCAAATCTCACTTGCGAGTTTGATGATGCATTTGAATATGGAAAAAACCAAGAAACCTGATATAGGTATGGTTAGACATATGATATTGAATTCTATTAGAATGTATCGCCAAGACTTCAACGAGGAGTATGGTGAGATCGTATTAGCATATGATAGTAAACATTATTGGCGAAGAGACTTTTTTCCTTACTATAAATTAAATCGTAAAAAAGCGAGAGACAAAGATAGTAAAGATTGGGAGTCAATCTTTGAATGTTTAAATCAAATAAAAAAAGAAATAAAAGATTATCTACCATATAAGGTTGTTGAGGTTCATGGTGCAGAGGCAGATGATATTATTGCAACTGTGGCCAAACAATACCCCGAAGAAAAGATTATGATAATATCTGGTGATAAAGATTTTATTCAATTACAAAAATATTCAAATGTATCTCAATTTTCACCTATTTTAAAGAAAAAACTAAATGGTGAAGATCCACACGAATATATAAAAGTACATATATTAAAAGGAGATTCATCTGATGGTATACCAAATGTACTGTCAAATGATAATGTTTTTACTGAAGGACTAAGACAAAAACCTTTAAGTAAAAAGAAAATAGAAGCATGGAAGGACGGCAACTTTGACAATACGATGGCAACTGATGAAGTAGTTCGTAATTATAGTCGTAATAAAAATCTTATAGACTTAGACTGCATACCAGTCAACATTCAAACAGATATTATCAATGAGTTTAACGAAGCACCATGTGGCGATAGAAGTAAACTATTAACATACTTTATCGAAAATAAACTAAAAGAACTAACTGATTCGATAGGAGATTTCTAATGAACAAACCATTACCTGGTACAGTATTGAATTCTAGTAATTCATTATTGTTTTCAGAAATACTAGACAAAGTACATAAGGCAAAAACAAAAGATGCAAAAGTAGAAATACTAAAAAAGTTTGACAATCAATCATTAAGAATGGTAATCAAATCATCATTTGATCCTAAGATTGTTTGGGAACTACCTGAGGGTGATGTACCATTCAAACCTAATGATGCACCTGCTGGAACTGAACATACAAGATTAGCATCAGAGGCAAAAAAATTATATCATTATATTAAAGGTGGTGATAATAATACACCAAAATATAAAAAAGAATTGATGTTTGTGCAATTGTTAGAAGGTCTACACGAGACTGAAGCAAAACTTGTTATAAATGCAAAAGATAAAAAATTACATCAAGTGTACAAAGGATTATCTAAAGAGGTTGTAAAAGAAGCATTTGGTTGGAATGATGATTTTGTCAAACCATGAGAATAGGTGAACCCTATCTAAAAAGAAACTTTCCATTTAAGATAGATGTCAGCGGTGGTGAATTTAAAGATGCTGAAACTGTTGACATCAGTGGGACATCAGTGGTCATACATCTAGAGTATCAAGAATCAAATGGATAAATGATGCAGCCACATTTGCCAAAGTTTTAAATTATGCAAAAATAATTAATAAGGATGCAGGTTGGAACTTCGAGATAGACGGAGTTGAACCATTACAATATACAGAGTATGGAGAGGGTGGAGAATATGGATGGCATATTGATCAACACACAAAACCATATGCAGATAATCGTATTAGAAAAATATCATTTTCATTACTTTTAAATGATGATTATGAGGGTGGTGATTTTGATTTAGAATATGGTCATCCTAGTAAAGATTTGAGACATGCGACATTCCGTCTCAGTAAGAATGAGGCAATATTCTTTAAATCAGACTTTTGGCATCGTGTAAACCCAGTAAAATCGGGCATTCGAAAGAGTCTTGTAGGGTGGATTTTAGGAAAAAATTATTAAAAATAACCCTTGACATATACCCCGTTTCGTGGTATCATATAATAAGAAATGAGAGGTACTTATTATGCAAACAGTAAATAAATCAGCAAACACAATCGAAGAAGGATCAATTAGAAGTTGGTGGTTCTAAATTTTTCAAAATTACTACAGGTAGATCAAATCAGAGATCAGTTTTTGGTTTCATTGTAAAAGAAGATATGTTCACACCTGGTGGACAACCTCAGTTTAAGAAAGGTGATATTCTTAAAGCTGCGTCATGGAAAGCACCTGCCAAGAACAGAGCAAGAGGTAATGTTCTTACAGGTAATTATCCTATTCAATGGACTGGTCCTTTATATTTAAGTTAGGAGGTGACTATGATTAACGAAACTTTAACAGTATTTGTACATATCGGAATGATAGGTTTTACATTATATTTTATAAAAGAGTTATTTTCCTAATGAAAAGTTTGACACTTGCGACCTCTCAACCTCATCATCACAATAGCAAGTGTCGTGGTCACTATAAATATATGATGAGACAATGTGAATGTGACCCAAAGGGGGTTAACAGTTCTTGTTTAACCCCCTACGCAAATAGGAGAGGTAAGATGAATACTGTAGATGTAGAAGGTGGCACTAAAAAACAAAGACGACTTGTTGAGAATTTAGTTAATTGGTGTTATAATAGATTGACACCAAGACACAGAACTATTCATGTTAATGTAGAATTGACTACAGATATCCCTATCGATGGTGAGTGTTCTAGGGGTGGAGAGAGAAACGAGTTTGATATTATAGTTTATAAGAAACTAAAAGATGATGATTTTATTACAACGATACTACATGAAATGGTTCATGTTATGCAGTATGCAACAGGTAAGATGAAAGATTTAAATAATCAAGGTTCCACAGTTTATTGGCGAGGATACAATTATTCTAATTATGAATATCGAAGACAACCGTGGGAAAGACAAGCATATCGATTACAAGAAATATTATTAAGAGAGTGGAAAAAATATGTGGGAAGCAATAAATGTTGCCGTTGTGTGTCTAGCACTTAACGTCTATCACGAGGCAAAAAATCAAGATATAGATGGCATGTATGCCGTTGCAGATGTGGTCATGAATAGAGTTGAAGACCACAGATATCCTAATACTGTATGTGGTGTTGTTAAACAAGGCCCGACTAGAGAGTCTTGGAAAACTAGAGAAACACCTGATCCAAATGATGCAGTTTACTATCCAATAAAAAATAGATGTCAATTTTCGTGGTATTGTGACGGAAAAGATGATACCCCTTATAATCCACAGGCATGGCGTATTGCAGAATCAATCGCAGAAACTACATTAACATACGGAAGTTTAGTTAATACCTTGGGTGCGACACATTATCATGCAGATTATGTCAAACCATCATGGGCAGAAACTAAAACAAAAACAATGAAAGTTGGAAGGCATATATTTTATAGGTGGGAAAAATGACAGAATTTACGTCTGGTATATTCAATATTATAAGAAAATCAAGTCTAATTTTGGCCTTGATTTATACAATTGGTCATGTTATAATAGCAATGACTGTTGTATCTGTATTGACGGGTGCGAGTCTGTGGGAAGCAGGTGCAGTTGCATTAATAGAACCTGCAATAAACGGATGTTGGTTTTATATATTACATAAATTAGTATTTAAAAATGATTAAACAATATTCAGTATATCAAAGAAGGAAGGTAAACAAACTACCTTTGACACCATCTTTACAAAAAGCAAGAGATGATTATCAAAAGTATTTAGAATCTATCGGATATAAAAAAACACCTAGATCAGAGTTTACTGCATTTAATGACATCAACACACTATTCAATTCTACAAGAAAAATACAAAAGATAACTAATCCAAAACCTTTAATACATATGGGCAATGGTGCTCCTAAAAGAAAATCAGTAAAACATAGTTTTACAGTTGCACCTGCATATAACAAAGGTGCATATCAGGTAATACATGAAAATGACATCAAAGACATCGGCAAATAATATTACTGGCATACCAAACAATCATAAGGTAGATAAACCTTTTGGTAATGCTCACTGTATTTACGATCCAAAAACTTTACAGTGTAGAGACGACTCAATCAATAGTTGGACAAGCATAAACTACAGTGATAATCAAATAAAACATAATTTTTTTGACACATATAAAAATTGGTTTAGTAAACCACATGATCTAAATGGTATACAAGAGTTTACAGAGGCATGTTATACTCAAGGTACCACAGAGAGTTTTAGTCATTTTTATATTAGATACCAACACAAAAAAAGATTACGAATTGCTCGTGGTGATTATTTCTTTCACCAAATGATGAGTAGATTATATTGGAAAGATAAATTCACATGGTTAGAGGATGATGAATTACGAGAAGGTGATTTTTTAGTTATCAGCACACCATTTAGTGACACAGGTAACATATACCCTAATCTAGATAATATACTAAAAAAATGTGATGACTTAGATATACCTGTTATGTTAGACATGGCTTATATTAATATTGCGAATAATTTAAAAATAGATGTATCACATAGATGTATAAAATATATTGTAACAAGTCTAAGTAAACCTTTTCCTATAGAAAAACATCGCATAGGTATTAGATTACAAAGATATATTCAAAAATGGGAAGACCAACTTTATGTAATAAACGAAGACGAATATAATTACATACCATTGATAAATTGTCACATTGGTTCTCAGATGATGCAAAAGTTTGATGCAGATTACATACCACTTAAATACAAAGATAAACAAATTGAAATATGTAAAGAATTAAATGTAGAACCAAGTAGTTGTGTTATATTTGGTATAGATCACAATGATAAGTTTAATGAATACAACAGAGGAAGAGATACCAATAGATTATGTTTTAGTATGATATGGGATGGTAGAAGAGTGTATGATAGAGTTTGATTACAATCTAGATTATAAAAATATATTATTTAAACCAAACGATAAGAGATATAGAATAGGTAGAGGCGAACAAGGTGTATTATTAGTTCGACCTTATACGAATGATATATGTCAACATTGGAAATTTAGAACACCAAGAATCGCAGAGATGAGTGCGAAAAAAATATATTCGATGTACGAACAATATAAAAAAGAAGATGATTTTGTTGGCATGGATATGTGTAGAAAGTTTTTAGAAATGGGATTTACCCGTGCAAGACGATATGCGAACCACAAGAGTGGTAGAAAATATAATCGTGACGGAACTATCAAACCACAAGCAAAAGACGCTCTAACGAGTAAAAAAGCGGTCTCAGCAAGGATATTTAAGGAGTTTAGAGATAGATTGACAACTGATCCAAAATATGTTACAATGAGAAAAGAGTGGCGAGATAATGAACATATTTGAGTTACATGAAAATCCTATAGAGTGTGCCAGAATGCATTGCGACAAGCATATTGTCAAAATGCCGATAGAGTATGCTCAATTATTATCAACTGCTCATAGAGTTTTAGACGGCGAAGAATATGTCGGTGAAACTAAAACTGGTCGTAGGGCAAAAAGATTTAGATTGAATGATGAGAGAGAAAAACATTTATATATGGCATCACACATTAAACACCCAGACGGAATTTGGGTAAGAGAGTGTTCAGGTAATTATTATAAATTATTTTTTTTGTATATGTCAGTTCTTGCAGAGTTTACACATCGTTATGGAAAAATCCATGGTGCATCTAAACCATCTTTTTGGTTACAGAAAGCTCCTAATAATATTATTATCGGTGATGAAACTGAACTACCACAATGTATGCCAGATGATTGTAAAACAGAAAATGTTATAGAGGCATATCATAATTATTATAGAGAATATAAAAAAGATTTTGCTACATGGAAAAATAGAGAGACACCTTCTTGGTATGATACCAATCAATAGACAAACAGAAAAACTTGTGGTATTAAACTATCCATTTGAGGGTGGTGGTAAATTTATTAGTCTTGTATTGGCGTTACATCCTAAATTTGTACATCAAGACACAGTATTGGCAAGTTTAAAAATGAAATATGATTATGATCAATTATGGAGTTTTAGATACAGTTTAGAATGCATAGAACAAAACAAACCAGAAGTTGATAAACACTTTGAATTTGGATGTTTTCGATTAGCAGGGTTTCATAATGATCATGGTCAAATGGAAAAAGATGATGAATTAGCAAATAATGTTTTTAGAGCATTATGTCATAATGATACACATTATTTTCCTATGGTAAATCAAAATAAGGAAAATGCATATTACAAATATGTAAATGCAAAACATTTGATGTATCAAAACTGTGATTGGATTTTAGAGGGAAGAACTAATTCAAGTAAAATAAGACCTGAATATAAAGTTGATGATGATAGGAATAATACTCATGATTTTGATATGGAAAGTATTACAAGTTTTACACATTTTTATGATGAGATACATAAAACATTACTTTGGTTAGGTTTAGATGATTTAGAGGAAGAGTACGTTGATACATTAAGAAAAAAATGGATTGAGACATATAGGATAGGATTTTGATATCAGTTAATTATTCATATTATAATAATTTAGAAACATTTAAATTAGTGAGAGATCATTATCTTAACTGTTCTAATTATGATGATTATAAGTTTCGTATTGTTGATGACGGTTCTCAACACAAACCATTGCCAGAGAGTGAAGTGCCAGGCGAGTGGGATCACTATGTTGTTGAAAATGATATTGGTTGGAACAATGAAGGATGTAAAAATTTATTAATGCAAGAAACAGATACAGAGTGGAATGTTTGTTTAGACCTTGATAGAGTCATGTCACCAATGTTAATGAAACAATTACCAGAGTATATTAAGACAGCAAAAAAAGATAGATTGCATAGATTTTGTCGTGTACCAAATTCAAATCCGATATCACCAAATGATTTCTTAGTCAATTACGCTTACTTTTGGAGTAAAAATGGATATGCTGAATCATACTTTTCAGATGCAAATGGAAGAATATATTGGGGAGGTGCTGATTGGACTTTTGTAGGACAATGTAAAAGTGAAATACTATTATCTTTTGCACCACTATATACTATACATAAACAAATAGAAGAACCACCTATAGATAAAAGTTTAGAGTGGAAAAAACTAAATTTAATTCAATACTGATGAACAGTTTGAAGAATTTTGTACATGGTCAGAGTTACAAGATTTGTTATCTAAAAATCCTAAATATGAACAAATGCCAACGGCAGCTGCTTTAGTTGGCGATCATCTTATGGGTGTAGGGCCAAAGATTGATAATGGATTTAAGGATAACCTGACAAGAATAGCAGATGCACACCCAGACTCTGCTCTTGCTGAAAGGTATGGTACAAAAGATCATAAAAGAATTAAGACAAAACAAGTCTTAAAAAAACATGGTTTAATGTAGGAGTAAAACATGAGAGACAAAATAATACAAGCGATGAAAGATCATGCCATTGGTCATATCAAAAAACATAAAATGAATGTTGACATATACTTTGATAAGGCAGTAGGTGTTGGTGGTGAAGCACACCCAGACATTTTAGAGACTATAGAAAAAGAATTAAATATAGTTGCAATGTATGATGATCAATTAGAAATGTTAAATAAATATTTCAAGGAAGATGAACCTAAAAATCTTAATGAAATTGTAAAAGAAAAAATTAAGAATGATGATGGCGGATGGTAGAAGAAAATAAAATAGAAAAGTCTTTTGACGAATATTGGGCAGAAGAAGAAAAACTTATGAAAAGTAGTTATGAAATGTCTAAACAATGGAGAGAGTTAAGACTTAATAAAGCACCTGCAAAAGAACTTGTAGATAGATGCGAAGGTAGAGGCGAAAATGGCGAAGAAAAACAATGATCTAAATTTAAAAGACATGTTATCACTGAAACCAATAGGTGATAATCAAAAAGTAGTTTTTGATACTTGGGATAAAGGTAAAAATCAATTTGTTTTTGGAGCTGCCGGAACAGGTAAAACATTTATTTTATTATACAAAGCACTTCAAGACGTTCTAAATCCTAACACAGAATATGATAGAGTTATAATAGTAAGGTCTCTAATTCCTACAAGAGAGATTGGTTTCTTACCTGGTGATGAAGAAGATAAGTCAGCATTATATCAGATTAATTATATGAACATGGTTCGTTTCATGTTTCAACAACCAAATGAACAAGCATTTCTAATGTTGTTTGATAGACTAAAACAACAAGGAACATTACATTTCATGTCAACATCTTTTTTACGAGGTTTGACATTTGATAATTCTATAATAATTGTAGATGAGTGTCAGAATCTAAACTTTCATGAATTAGATACAATCATTACAAGAGTTGGACAAAATTCAAAGATATCATTTGCCGGTGATTTCTTTCAAACAGATTTAACAAAGTCAGTAGAAAAGAATGGATTACAAGATTTTGTTAGAATATTAGATAATATGCCGTCTTTCAATGTTACTGAATTTAACATTGGTGATATAGTAAGAAGTGGTTTTGTAAAAGAGTATTTAATAGAAAAAACAAAATTAGGATTTGGAGTCGATAATGAGCAATTTTAATAAATGTCTAGAGATAGTTTTACATCATGAGGGTGGATATGTAAATCATCCAAAAGACCCTGGTGGAATGACAAACATGGGTGTAACAAAAAGAGTTTACGAAGAATGGGTTGGATATTCTGTATCAGAGAATACAATGCAAAATTTAAAAGAAGAGGATGTTGCACCAATCTATAAAAAGAATTATTGGGATCGTGTCAAAGGAGACCAATTGCCAAATGGTTTAGATTTAGTAGGGTTTGATTTTGGTGTCAACGCAGGTACAGGTAGGGCTGCAAAATATTTACAGGCAATGATAGGAACAGTTGCCGACGGCGGTATAGGTCCTAATACACTTGCAAAATTAGATGAATTCATAAATAATAATACACTTACAGAAACAATTAGATTGTACCAAGATGAAAGACAAGATTACTATGAGTCACTTAGTACATTCAAAACTTTTGGTAAGGGTTGGACTAGAAGAGTAAATGAAACAACAGAGTTCGCATTGGAGA
>LULO01000336.1_pt1 | contig 10779 bp, 8 predicted proteins | sample 728121 | NCBI WGS metagenome assembly LULO01 (sample SAMN03860287, study PRJNA289734) | marine metagenome | biome: seawater column; feature: ocean; material: water; isolation source: Red Sea water column Station 149 - depth 50m | place: Saudi Arabia: Red Sea | collected 2011-10-15 | depth 50 m | reverse complement strand
GAAAGTATATTAGATTTTGAAACCTCTATAGAGAAGCAAATGGAAGCTTCACTTTTGATAGGGAGACAACTTAACTTAGATAGAGCAAGACAATTAGCGTTAGAGGGTGATTTAGAAGGAGTGTTGGCTGAGGTTAAGAATCAAGTCGGTGGTGCTGAAGCTCTGAGTAGAATGAATGTGGTTCAAAGAAAAGCTTTAGCTGATGCAGTAGGTTTAGAAGTTTCTGAACTATCAAAACTGGCAGCTGGACAGGAAAATGTTAACAAACTTGCAAATAATCAATTTATGTCTTTAGCAAAAACATTTGGGATTACAGCTGGAATAATTACTGCTTTAGGTGGAGCTTTAGGATTCATTGTAGGTTTAATACCTGGCGGGCAACTAAGACTTGCTAAAGGATTCGCAGGATTAGGTAAAGGTTTAGCAGCGGGTGCTAAGATTGGAACAGGGGCTGGTGTTGTTGCTGCAGGTGTTCAATCACAATTTATGCCAAAAGCCCAAACCGGTGGTGTCGTAAGAGAAACTGGAATGGCCGTTGTACACAGAGGAGAAACAATCGCTGGAACACAATTCGGTGGAGAAGGTAATAGGTTACTAAAACAATTAATAGAACAAAACGCAACCTTAATGGGTAGATTAACAAATAAGGTTGGTGACTTAGCATTAAGTTCATAGGAGATAGAAAGTGGCACTAAAAGATTTAGCATCAGATTTAGCCAACTTCAAATATGGTATATCATCACCTGATAAAATAGATAATCAGATAGAGAAAGGTGTAGATTTTTTTGATGACAAAACCGCAGGTGCCAAAGGTTTCACTCCTAATACAGATTTATTAACAAAGTATAATCAGTTTATGAAGGATGTTAGACAGAACAACACCTTACCAAATCAATACGATGGAGAATCCAACATATTAGCTCCCAATAGTGGATTGCGAACAAATACTAAAACAAGAAGTGCGTATGGAACTTTCGGTGAATATTCGGAAGCAGAGGGAGTTGGACTATCGAACCCAAGTCATGTTTTGTCATCAGATAATCTATTAGGAGTCAGAGTACAACCACAGTTTACATCTGAATTTATGACTACTCCATTAGCAGATTTTGTAAGTATGTTCAATCCACCAGCCAATGATTCCTTAACTTTGACAGTTCCAAAAGAGGATGGAGTTGGTAATTATATTTTTAATGATTCACAACAAATACCAAATGCAAAAAATAGTACATTTATGGTTACACCTATACAGAATTTTATCGGACAATACAATATGGATACGCCAGTTGGTGCAGGTTCTGAAACCATAAATGTTTTACAAGTACCACATACAGTAAACAATTCATTTGCATTACAAAATGCTGATTACAAATCTCAAAAAAATGAAGGACCATTTACATTTCAATCTCAGTTTTCTGTAGATACATTAAAAAGAACCTATAACGATTCTGATTACATAGAAGATTTGTTTGAGTTTAAGTTAGGTACATTCAAAAATGTTCCAGCAGGCGTAAATAATAAAGGTAAAATGATTACTAAATCATTTAGGGAGATTTCAGATCCAGATAACTTTTTTGGATTCAGACAACCTTTTATACTGAGAGAAACTGGCAATCAATGGGGAATAGATAAAGTTGAGACAGATAATCCAATCGGCGCATTTCTCGGTGGTATTGTCAATATCGGAGATAACATACTTGGTCAGTTTTTCAGAGGAGCTCCAACTTTTACAGGTTTACTGAGTAGAAGCATTACAGATAAGTTTAGAATTGGTAAATTTTTATTGACTCCACAGGGTATAGGTTTCCTAGGAAAACAATTTGCACTACAAGCTCTTAATCCCACTTTGGAGACTAAGGTTTACAATCCTTTATCTGCTTTGAGTATAACCGGCGCTAACACATTGTTTGATGTTATAGAGTCAGGTGCTAAAGGTAATTCACCGTTAGAACTTGGAAAAGCAATAGGACAAGCTGTCGTATCAGCATTTGTTCCGATAGGACATCCTGAGAGACATTTATTTGGTGGTAGATATGAAGATATTCTTAAAAGTACAACTCAAAAAGGAAGATTAGCATTTCAGGCAGCTGCTTTTTCAATCGAAGATATAGATTTAGGTATACCACCAGTTGATACAGGTTTAGGATTTTTAGATAACTATCTGAATAAAAAAGTTGAGGAAGCCGAAGACATGATAAATAATGTAGGAATAGCTTCGGTATTTACTCTTTCTAATCCTAATAGATATGGTGGATTAATATCATCAGCGCCATTAACAATCGATAAAGGTGTTCCATCATTTATTGGTGGAGCTGATTTGGCTATAAAAGATGTAAGTGTTGCAACTTCAAAATTAGGTGGTACGTTCAATCCCGAATCAGCTCGTTCTCAAGATGAAATACCAATAAAAACACATCTTACAAAAGGTTATTCAGAGTTAAAAATTAGTAATTCTTATCTACAACAATTTTCTGAAACACCAACTGAATCAACAACTGATAATCTAAGCGTTGAGGGCGCTGTAAGTATGTTGACAAAACTTATTCCACAAAAAGAAAATGAAAAGAAAGATTTGACTCTGGATATGAAAGATGATTACGATAGAAATCTTGGATTAGGTAGTCAAGGAACACCTGGTGTAAACCAAACAAACAATCCTGTTTTAGGGAAAGTAAAGGGTGATGCCAGCACACTTAATGTGGATAAAGTAAATATTATCCCTTATGGGTCTAATCCAGACAATTCAAATAGTTTTCCTGCAGCCGAAAGGGATGTGGAATCCGATTTTATAAAATTTAGATTTAAAGATGTTGTTAACAATAAGTGGTTAATATTTAGAGCGATACTTGAAGGTATCGCTGACAATATAAGTCCAGAGTATGGTGAGGAGAGATATATCGGTAGGCCAGATAAGATATACACTTATCAGGGTGTGGATAGGAATATATCGTTTACTTTTAGTATTTATCCGAAAACGAAGCAAGAATTGCCGATACTGATGGAAAGATTAAACTATTTAGTAGGTTTATGTTATCCATCGTATACTGAAGAGGATAGGATGATTACACCTTTTGTTGAGTTGACAATGGGAGATATGTTTGTAAATACTCCTGGTATATTAAACTCACTCACAGTAACAGTAGAAGAACAGAGTACATGGGAAATACAAAAAGGATTACAACTCCCTCATTTCATAAAAGCTGCTTGTGACTTTAAATACATAGGTAAGTATGTACCATCAACCAAAGGAAAACATTATGATTTAGATTACTTAGTAGCTGATGGTTTAAGTGATAACAGAAATTCTAGCGGTGACTTAGGATTCAATAATTACCCTAAGAGAACTAAAAAATATATTGATGCTCTTTATACCAAACTTGGACAAAAAATAGGTTAAATTATGAGATACAGAAATAATATAATAAAAAAAGATAGAAATAATATCAGATATTACAAACCTAGAATAATACCAAATATTCCAATCAAAGATTCCGATATATTTGTTTATCCTATTTATGGTGATAGATTTGATACAATGGCACAACGTTATTATGAAAATTCAAATCTTTGGTGGATAATAGCAAAGGCTAATGAAATTAGTGATGGTAGAATATCACCAGACCCATTAGTTAAACTAAGAATCCCTACTGAAATAGAGGATATATTACAATCAATATCAGAAGCTAATTAAAAAATGTTTACAAAGTTTATATCGAAGAAGATTCAAGAAAAACTTAAAGCTAAGGAAAGAGCTTTAGCTAGAAAACCTAAACCATCTCAAGATTCTGTTCCTGATGGATTTTTAGATATTAAGGATATAGCCTCTCGGACTACATTTGTCAGAATGTGTTCGAATAAGTCAGAGGTAAACAATATATTGATTTCAGGCGGTGAACATGATGAAAATGGAATCAATTTTGGTTTCAAAAAAACTTACCGAAAAGGCTCTACTGGTTTAAGAGGAGTAGCAGGTATCACAGAAATACAGGTTGAGTACAAAGGTGGATATAAGGCTATTCGTGAATGTGTCGTAAGTTGGATTGTTCCATCTATAGATGATTTAAATAGATTAACTCCATACTTTTTAACTGTAGGAAAAACTGTTGTTGTCGATTGGGGTTGGGTAAATCCAAAAACAAAAAAGTTTAGCAATCAAAATGTGAATCCTTTCATTGTAAGGAGAGTTAACGCTGATACTAATGAAATAACATATGATGTAGACCAAGAAATATTTACCAATCCACAACAAAGGATTTTAGAATCTGAGGGCGACTATGATGCTATCGGTGGTCAGGTAACTAATTTTAACTATAATCTAAGAACAGATGGTGGATTTGATTGTACAACTACTATTATAAGTTTGGGTGCTTCATTATTCAAAAAATCAATAGATGAAGATGGAAATAGTGTTGGTACAAGAAAGCTTAAATCAACTAGTAAACCTACCTACACAGCTCCTGATACTATAACAAATTTCATTATAAATCTAAAACACATAATCTACTATGATGTTTTTGGTGTTAAACATAGAAAGTTTGAAGAATCGACTTATAGCGATGCAGTCAGAAATTTTCACACATCAATATATTTACTAAAAGGAGAAAGTAATTATAAGGTTTTTGCAGCCGATACAAATGAATACGGCAAGCTTAGCGACTCTGTTCACGGAATTGCTGCTGACGATAAGAATAATCCAAATATATTGGTTCTTTATAATGGCACCACAAAACCCAATATAATGGTTACATGGGGTTGGTTTGAAGACCAGGTTTTAAATAGATATTTGGCTTTTAAAGGTGGAAATAGTGACGGTAGTGGTGTAAAATTAACTATGAGAAGTATAGATACTGCTTTAGATGAAAATGGAAATCCAATCTTTAGGTCTCAACTTGATGATTTAGATTTTTTATCAGATGAAGAGTATTCAGCTTTCGAACAAAGATATGATGTTGATTTACGTTCAGACGATATTTTAGAATATGGTGAGGTTTTGAAAACAGAAACCAAAATAAGGAGTTCACCTTTATTATATTCATCTAACCCTTTTTCATTTTTCACAATTGAATCCTTAACTGATACAACCGTTACAGATATCGAAAATATTAAAGATCCAGGTTATTGGGATAGATTGAAAAACTTTGTAACATCAGATAAAGAGGCTCAAGAAAAAGGTTCTTCGGAAAGACAATTTTTGAATGCCTTTTTTGGACTTGAGTCAGAACCAGAGGGTTTCAAATTTAAGAGGAAGAAATTTAATTTTGGTGACGTAAAAACTACGAGACAGGGTAAGTTAAGAAATATTTGGATGAATATCGAAGAGATACAGAAAGCTTTTGGTATGAAAGATCCATTGAGCTCGAATTCCGGACAAGACAATGTTACTCCTCCTGGTACTTTTGAAAATGCTATTAACAATCTATTAAATTCTCTGAATAGTTCTTTTTCTAATATTTGGAGATTTGAAATAGTCGTCGACCAATTCAATTCAACCAATCTTAAAATTGTGGATACTTCAGATAACTATCAGAATAAACCACCTGATTATACAAAATATGTAGAAAATAGTCACAAAGTTCAAGAAAGTGGAATATTCAAATTTCCAGCTTTTACAGATGGTAGTATTGTAAAAAATCAAACTTTGGAATTCAAAATTCCAACTCAACAGGCTCTTACTATATTGTATGGGAGTAATAAAAAGAAAGGGGAGAGTGCACCCACATCTGGAACTAATTTTGATAAACTTTTTAGAATAAACCAAGTTTCAGGTTCAGAAGACCCTTACGCAGATAAGTTTCTAAAAAATTTAGAAACAGCTAATTTGGAGGTAGTTCCACAGAATCCCGAAGATACCGATTCCATTCCACAAGTTCGTTCAACTCCAATTGGTAATTTAGGTTCAAATCCAAACTCACCTATAACCACTGGCTATGGAATACCAGTCAGTATATTCGGAGAAAAATACAAATGGAGAAGATATTACAAAGATGTGGAAGAACCGAAAGAAGAACAAACTAATTCAAAAGAGGAAAAACCAGAGTTTCAGGTAATAAATGGTGAATTGAAATATGTATTAGGAAACAAATCAGCAACCGAAAAACCATTTTACATTATAGAGGATAAAGTTTTGAAATTAATACCAGATGCTCAGAGTGCGATTAGTAGCTATCTCAACTCCAGTTCTCCACTAGCGACATTAGATTTAAATACCTTAATACCTGCTGAATTAGGTTTAGAGATAGATGGAACAGGTGGTATAATTCCTGGCGATATAATACATACGGATTATATACAATCGGTTTACAAAGATCCACTACAACAAGTTTTTACAAATAGCTTCAATGTATCAGACACTCAAACTATACCTGTAGATCCAGAAACAGGAGAACCAATGATAATGGAAGAGACAGTTGAAGTAAAAGAAGTAGGACCAGCAGTTTACTTTATGGTTGTAGGAACTACTCAAAAGGTAAACTCAGCTGGTTGGACAACAGAAATAAAAACCAAAATGACTCTAAATAAACTTCCAGCTGAAGGATTACTTGAGTTTCAGGCACCACAGAATAGGCCAATTGTTGATAATCAAAGTAAGGAAAATTTTAAACCTTTACCTGATGTTGAAAGACCATATATTCCAATTCCATCTGAGGATGAAGATATTTTACCTGATGAAGTATTAGATACATTAGAGTTTGAAGATTTTGACAATTTAGAAGATCCTAATTTCATAATCCCACCAGGACCTAGAGTCATTCCAGCTCCGCCGAATAGACCTAATATACCTGTTCCGATGGATGAGGAAGACATTTTACCTGACGAACCCTTAGATGACTTAGATTTCGATGAAATACCGATTTTCATACCACCACCATATCCATCTACTTTGAAGTTAAGAAGAGCTAAACAAGAAATAGAATTAAAACCAGAGAGAGTTCCCGAACCAATGCCGCCTGATGTTCCGATGATTGATATTGGTCCTATAATGTCTGAGGAAGAATTTTTGACTCCGCCTGATAACTTAGGAAAACCGGTGGGTAACTTTACAGATACTTCGTATGACAATCCTGAACCAGACCCAAGACTGAAACCTATGCAACCATCAATGGATATTAGGAGAAAACCAGCTGATTTAGACCCAACTTCTTTGTTAGACCAAATCAATAAACAAAAGCACATAGTTGTTCAACCAAAGCCAGATGTTGATTTGAATAAGAAAGGTGAAGTTGAAAAACCAGAAGCATTGAAAACACCTGAAGTACAAGAACTAAATTGGGAAGAACCAGAAGTTGTTGTAGCGGCTGTGAATGATAATATAAAGAAAGAACAACCTGAGGAAATAAAAGTTCAGATTATACCTCAACAAGAATTAACAATACTGAAATCAACATACAGAGGAACTTATGAACAAAATGAGGTACTCTATGGTGTAAGAGAGGATTGGAGACCTTTATATTTACAAGCAAATGGAAAGCCTGGTGGTGCTAAAAAAGATAGTGAAGGTAACATACAGACTCTATTGAGAGCAGCTATACCAAAATCAGTTAGACAAGAATTTTTCGATAAGTATATAGAGAACCCAAACAAAACAGGTGAAACAAGAGTAAATACGACTAATTTTACATTTGACGCTACACCTATTGACAATGACAGATTATTAAGAACCGACCGTTCTATTTATTGGTACGGAGAATTTAATCCGAACTATGAGAATTAGGAGAGTTTGAATGCCACCACCTAGAACTAAACCACTAAAAAAACGTGTTCAGAAAAGAAATCCATCACACAATATGGACTTCAGTAATGTACAATTTGATTTGAATCTAAATCTAAACTTTGGTACAACATCAGGTGGATACTTCGATGGTATACTACAAGACTTGGCAGCCAATCAAAATAGAATCAAATTAGATAAATTGATTGAGGCTAGAAGAAATAAAATATCTTCCGTATCACCTGTGATAGCTGATATTCATAGTAGAACTGTTAGGGCTGAAAAGAATCTATTGGCTAAGGAAAAAGAATTCCATACCAAAAAAGGAAAGTATCTTCCGAAAAATAGTCAGTACCATATTCATTATACAAATGATTTGGAAACCCACTATATGACAGGAGGAGAACACAGTTTACAAACACAAATTATTTATAGAAACAATGTTCAAGAAAGTGATTTTGATTACTACAATACTCTGAATAAACAAACTACATTGAAATTAGAATCCAAAGCTACTCTACCAACCGAAGAGGATTACGATGTCGGTAGAATGACAAGATACTTTGCAAAGAAAACAAATGAAAGTAGTTCACCTGCTTTTGAGATATCAGCTGATGATTTCGAAACTTCACCTTTATATGATTATGTTTCATTACTTTGGTACATCAGAGGGAATAAAATCAGAGTAAACAAAATGAATCGTAGGGAAGTTTTGGTTGCTAGAAAGACTATACCGAATATAGAAAAGTTACTACCTAATTATCAGTATTTTAGGTCTTCAGCAACAGTAACATCAAAACAAGATATAATCAATAGACTTGGGATTACAGGTGAACAAACACCTGAAACTCAAGATTCTACGACAACCACCACTCAGCCAACCACTACTGCAACCACTACAACTGTATCCACAACAACAACAATATCTGGAGGTGGAAATACCGGTGGTAATGGGGGATATGGAAATTAAATTTGTATTTTACATTTTTAGTTAATACTTATAAACAAATTAGGGTTATATTATGAAAAGTCAAGTCTTAGATAAAGGCTTTATTGAGGTTGTTGATTCATTAGGAAATGATTTAACAGTTGTCAATTCAGCGCGTGTATCATTCGGTAAAAGAAAAACAAAATGGGATAAGTCAGATGAAAGATTAGTACGTTATCTGGCAAAGTACAAACACTATTCTCCATTCAGACATTTACAGGTTCAGTTTCACATCAAAGCACCTGAGTTTGTTATGAGACAATGGTATAAACACGTAGTCGGTATTGAGACTACATCTAATAGTTCCACTAAGGATCACGCTTGGAATGAAATTAGTGGTAGGTATGTTGTGGTTGAAGATTTCTACACACCAGAAGTATTCAGAAAACAATCAGAAGACAACAAACAAGCTACAGAAGGAGCAGTTGAAGAACAAGATGTTGCAAGACATCATTGGGAAACTGCTATGTTCCACATCGATACTCAATATAAAAAATTACTACAGATGGGTGTCGGTAAAGAACAAGCTAGGGCTATCCTACCATTGAATCAGTACACAGAAGTTTATTGGACTGCTTCCTTTCAAGCCGTTATGAATTTCATAGAGTTGAGAAACGAAAAAACCTCACAATGGGAAATACAAGAATATGCCAAAGTTATGTTGAATCTTATGAAAGAAACATTTCCAAAAATAACCGAAATATGGAGTGAAGCACACAATTGGTAATAGTTGAAAGTAAAAAAGAGTTTTCAAAATTTGGTAAAGATTTCAATGAATATAGTTCTGTTGTAATTCCAATACAGTGTGATGAGAACAAACATCCTAAAGCTACTAATCTGTGTTTACTATATGTGAAAATGCTAGATGGAGATTTAAATGAATACATTCTTCCATTCAGACATACAGACGCTATCAACTTAAATCCTGAAAAGTATATGGATATCATATGGTCACGACAAAATAAATACACATATGATAAGAAAAAGTTATTACACTTTTTTGATTGGAAAGATGTTTATGATGTGCAAATAAATCACTATTTGAAAACCAATCAACCTTTGGAAACAGACGATATATCAACAAATGCTCACGAGTATTTCAATAGAAAGTATTACAACAATCCGAATGTAAATTGTGTTATACCGATTATGAAACATTTAGAATGGTGTAGAAAGATGTTAGATAAGATAAAACTTTGCGCATTTACAGGCACTAAGGAAACGGAGTTTATATCTAAGATTTATAATTCAGAGGTACTGGAGAGTTTACAAAGTATAGAAAGTAATGGCTTACAGACTTTGGATGGAATGGTATACTCTGAATATAATCCCTATACTGCTACAGGTCGCCCGTCTAATAGGTTTGGTGGTATGAACTTTGCCGCTCTGAATAAAAAGGATGGAAGTCGTAAACAATTTGTCAGTAGATTCGGAAAAGATGGAATGTTAGTAGAAATGGATTACGATGCCTATCATCTTCGTCTAATAGGTGAGGTAGTAAATTATAAGTTCCCAAAAGGTTCGGTTCACCAACACATGGCTAAACTATATGGTGTGGATTACAATGAAGCTAAAGGTCTTTCTTTTCAATATCTCTATGGACACATTCCTGATGAGGTACTAAAATCCAATCCATTCTTCAGAAAAGTACAGGTATATATAGATAAGGTTTGGGATAGCTATAAATCGAATAATTTCATAGAATCTGATATTTATAGTAAGAGAATATATAGGGAAAATCTCTCTGATATGAATAAGAACAAAGTTTTTAATTATCTTATTCAGTTGATGGAAACAGAAAGCAATATGAAGATGCTAACAGAATTACTACCAAAGATTAGTGGTTACAAAAGTAAATTGATTCTGTATAATTATGATTCTTTTCTGTTTGACTTTCATCTATCGGATGGATTGAAGTTCCTTAGAAAAGCCAAAGGTATTATTGAACAGAGTGGTAAGTTTCCAGTAAAAGTTGGTAAGGGTTGGAATTATCACGAAATGAAAGATATTACAAGGAAGTTTAAATGATTACAGATTTAAATAAGATATTAGTTGAATGGGCTTATCGTACTAATGATGGTAAACC